>Ga0123355_10022759_pt1 | contig 10048 bp, 11 predicted proteins | sample TergutEmb28metaG_3_FD_89872 | JGI IMG/M metagenome (GOLD analysis project Ga0123355, IMG submission 89872) | Embiratermes neotenicus P1 segment gut microbial communities from Petit-Saut dam, French Guiana - Emb289 P1 | ecosystem: Host-associated > Arthropoda: Insects > Digestive system > Gut ...
AATGCTGCCCCAGCCCAGACGCTCAACAGCGTCTCCGGCCACGATCGTATACTGTGCCAGCACGTTAGCGCCGCTCATTATCGTTAGCCTGCCGAGCTGACTGCCGGCGCTTACCGGCGCTGTGACCTCGGGGACCAGCTCGACGCTCTTCGTTATTGCCGCCGCGTCACGCCGCTCGACAAGGAGCCTGCGCATACCTCCATCCGCCACCACCGGCTGTACCGTTGGCGTCCTGCCGAGATTTACCCTGACCGGCGGCAGCGCCTCGTCCGGCCGCGCGTCCACGGTCGTATAATTGGCAAACGCGAAACTGAGCAGCGTCCTCGCGCTCTCGAACCTGCCTGCCGAGGTCTCGTCTGCCATGACTACGGCGATGTATTCAACGCCGTCGCGCTCCGCCGTCGCTGCCAGGCAGTACATCGAGCGCTGCGTGAACCCGGTTTTCAGCCCAGTCGCGCCTTCAAAAAAGCGGATCAGCTTGTTTGTGTTACTCAGGCCGAATTCGCCGCCTCGCAGCGTGTCCATCCAGATCGTCGTGAACTCCTTTATTATGTCGTGCCGTATAAGCTCGCGCGACATGGTCGCGATATCGCGGGCGGTGGTCACGTGCATCGCGTCGTCTTTGAGCCCGGTGCTGTTGGTGAACGTTGTGTTTACCATGCCAAGCTCCGCCGCGCGTTCGTTCATCCGCATAACGAACACCTGCTCCGAGCCTGATATATGCTCCGCCATCGCGACGGCCGCGTCGTTAGCCGACGAGATTACGACCGCCTTTAGCATGTCGCGCACGCTCATCTGCTCGCCCTCTTCAAGGTAAACCTGAGAGCCGCCCATCGACGCGGCAAACGCGCTTGTCGTGACCATGTCGTCCATTGTTATAGTCCCGGCCTCCAACGCTTCCACAATAAGCAGCATCGTCATGACTTTTGTGACGCTGGCCGGTTCGCGCCTTGTATCGGCGTCTTTTTCAAATATGACGTTCCCGCTGTCCCGCTCCATCAGGATCGCGGACGGCGCGCTTATGTTAAGCTCCGCTACCGACGCCGCGGGTGTGTAGTGTTCGAAAAATATTGATAGGTCAATTGGCTCATTGTCTGTGTATTCTAGAAATACCGGCTCATTGTCAAAAGTGGCAAGCACCGGCACGACCGCGGCGGCGAGTATTGCAAGCGTGATTAATAGCGAAAGTATCCTTTTCATAAGACAATCCCTCCTGGTAAGGGATATGCTTGGACGGGGGAGAATATTACTGGCCGGAATTGGTAATTTATTTTGCAAACCCCTTGAATATCCAGTAATCTTATGATATTATGCAAGTGTGTAAGGCCATATTAAAGGGCCGCAGCGACCGTGAGGTGCGTCAACACCATCACGGCGAATGTAGGGACACAGTTAGAGCTAACCGCCTACAAACACGGGAAAACCCGCCGCCACAGCGCAATCAGTATACCCTAACGCATGGGTATTTTCAAGCTGATTTTGCCGCTGGGGACGGATTGTGTTTTACGTGTGTAACGCTGATGAAAAATTTCAAGGCGCGTAGGCAAGGCTATAAGCCCCTGCGCGCCTTTTTGCGTGGCCTTCCGAAGATTGCCGGGGGCGTTAAGTCGTCCCCGCAAAATAAAAATTTTTGGGAGGATATAAGCATGTTTAGGAGAAAAGTCACCAGGGTAATAGTAATTTTATTGGTCGGGATTTTAACGCTTGCCATACTTACAGGCTGTGGTGGAGGGGGCGGACTAGTCGGCACTTGGGAATACAGAGGCGAATTTGAATTTTTTGGGGAAATTCAAGAGTTTGTTGTCAGATATGAGTTTTTTTCAGACGGAACAGTGCTTGTCGATGGCGTTACGGGCTCTTGGCGCGCGGACGGTAACAGACTTAATATGTCTATTGGCCGAGAATCTGGTACTGTTGATTTCAGAATATCAGGCAACACGCTAACCATCGGATCAGGTGGAGATACCATGACACTAACAAGAGTGCGATGAAAATTAATATCCACATAAAAGTTTTGGGGAGGATACAAGCATGTTCAGGAAAAAAGCCACCAGAGTAATAGTAATTTTATTGATCGGGGTTTTTGCGCTTGCTGTACTTACAGGCTGCGGCGGGGATATCTCGTTAGTCGGCACTTGGGAATTTCGAGATGAAGTTGCACTTTTGGGGACGACAGTTCAGGAGGTTAGTATCAGATATGAGTTTGAGTTTTTTTCATCTGAAAGGTTGACTGAAGGAAGGTTGACTGTATCCACTTTAAATCCATCTGATAACACATGGAACGTTTTCCAAAATACTGGCTCTTGGCATATGGATGGCAACAGGCTTACGCTGTTGGGGATGCCTTTTGGAAAGGATGGTACTTATGATTTCAGAATATCAGGCAACACGCTAACCCTCGAAACCGACGGACATACCGTGACGATGAGAAGGGTATGATGAAAATAACTGGTTGAGAGTTAATGCTGGCACAAAGCAATGCCAAAAGTACCAAAAGGGACACGTATTTTCACGTGTCCCTTTTCCCGCCTACCCCTCCCCCGCGTCCGCCGGATTCACATGCACCATACAATGCTTGACATTCTCAAACCGGCCCTCAATCGCGTCATGCACCTGCTCCGCTATAACTCTTGCCGCGCGCCTGACCTGATCGTTCGGATCATTCAAAGCCGCCTTTATTACATCCGCGTATCTGTCATCATACGCGTTAAACATTGCATTTAACGCGTTGACCTTCCATTGCCAGATTCGCGCGCTGTCGATATAGAAGAACTTCGACGCCAGCAGGGAAGCCAGGCGTTCGTCATCCATAAGTATGATTTTTTCCAGAGTTATTGTATCAGCAAGTTCGGCTAACCCGGGAAACTCCTCTGTTTGAGTCCATTTGTTCGCATTATACGGACATGCGTCCTGACACGTGTCGCACCCGTATATCCATTTGTCCATCAGGCGGCCGTTTGGTTTTTTTATCAGATCCTCCTCCCGCACGGTAAGCGGAGATATACAGATTGCCGGACTCATCGTAAACGGTTCGCTTAAAGATTTTGTGGGACAGGCCGCAATACATTTATCGCAATCTTGCGGGCAAGGGTTCCCTGTGAGGTCCTGTTTCAGCTCCATTTCCCGGTCTGTCAGGAACGCTTCGATGTGAACCCACGAGCCGCTACGCTCCGTATAGAAAAAATTATTCTTTCTGACAACGCCCAGACCCGCGCTCTGCGCCGCCCAGCGCATAGCCGTAACGCCGAATCGGCGGTCTGTCGCGACTTCCATGCCAAGTGACCGCAGATAGTTTTCAAAGGCGATGCTTGCATTATACTCCTTGCAGATATCGTTCGAGCGCACATCCACAAGATGGTTTTTCCCTATAAGGCCATCCAGATGTTCAGGGATACTGTAATTGCAAAAACTGACGATGCATACGACAAGCGACTTTGCCCAGGGGTAGGTTTCTTGCAAATTGACAAAACGAAACAGACGGCCGTACAAACCGTCATTGCCGGGCGCTTGTTTGATGCGTCCGCGGAGCTTATCCGCAAAACCTTCCATTTCATTGACTTTTATGATTCCGCAGTTCTCGTAACCGTACTCCAATGCTTTTTGCGCTATCAAGACTTCTTGAATTTCCATTTATAGATACTAGCTCCTCTCAATGACATTACTTTAACTTTCTTTTATACCTCCGCAAAGCGAAAGTGAAAGCAACCACACTGACTCCCGCCGTCCACGCAATTGCGATGAACAAGTCGCTTCCCGGGGGATATCCCAGCATCAGAGCGCGAACAGCGTTGATAATCGGCGTCATGGGCTGATACTCCGCAAACCAGCGAATGGCAGAGTGCATTGTTTCGGTAGGCGCGAAGCCGGAGCTTACGAATGGCAGGATAAAGAGCGGAAACATAAGCCCGCTGGCGCTTTCAGGAGCTTTTGCTTTCAGCCCGCACAGCACTGCAAAGCAGGTAATGGCAGTGACTGACAGCAGCAGCACGCCCGTGATGATAAGCCAATCCACAAATCCCGCCTGCGGGCGAAACCCAACGACAAACGCCGTGCCGATGATGACGGCAGTTGTGATGACATTACGCACAACCGACGCGCCCGCGTGGCCGATCAAAAGCGCGGATTTGGATATGGGCATAGAGCGGAAACGGTCAACAATTCCTTTGGTCATATCGGTGTTGATGTTGATTGCGATGTATGAGGTCGCTTGCGCTACCGCCTGTAAAATAATGCCGGGGATGATAAAATCGACATAGCTGTATGAACCGACATCAGCGATATTACCAAACACCGCGCCGAACAGCAGCATTAAAAATATAGGGGTAACGGTGGCTTGCACCAACGCCTCGGGGTTGCGCAGGGCAATTTTCATGCAACGCTTGAACATTATCCATGAGTCGTAAAACAGGCATGTTTTTGGATTATTCATGGTCGTCCTCCTTTTTTTCGCCGATTAATGTGAGGAACACATCTTCAAGCGATGGCAGGTTTTGCGTGACATTATCGACCGCAATGCCGTTATCTTTCAGGATTTGCAGGGCTCTTTCGGCATCCTCTCCGCTGGCAAAATTGATTCCCGCGCCCCGCCGGGGCATAATGGATTTCAGACGGCCCGGGGTGTCCTCGGCAATAATCTTGCCCTCGTGCAAAATGGCGATTTTATCGGCTAGATGCTCGGCTTCTTCGAGATATTGCGTGGTGAGGAAGACCGTTGTGCCGCCCGCCGCCAGGTTCTTCACAAGATCCCACATGGCAAGGCGGTTTTGCGGGTCAAGCCCGGTAGTCGGCTCGTCAAGGAACAGCACCTCGGGGCTTCCCATCAGGCTCATGGCGATATCGAGCCTGCGGCGCATACCGCCGGAATATTCGGACACAGCACGGTCTGCGGCATCTTCAAGGTCGAATGTGGTCAGCCACTCGTTTACTTTGGTTTTGAGGTCAGAAATACGCTTAAGTTCGCCGATGAGATGCAAATTCTCCCGTCCGGTAAGAACCTCGTCCACCGCCGCGAACTGCCCTGTGAGGCTGATGCAGCAGCGCACATGATCCGCCTGGCGCACAACGTCATGGCCGCAAACTTTCGCTGTGCCGCCGTCAGGTAACAGCAGGGTGGATAAAATACGCACCGCCGTGGTTTTGCCTGCGCCGTTTGAACCGAGCAAGGCGAAAATGCTCCCCTTTGCAATGTCAAAGCTGACGCCCTGCAAAACTTTTAGGGATTTGAAAGATTTTTGCAGATTTGATACAGATATGATTGATTCCATGCCATTACTCCTTGTCAATTTTTTATGCTTACATTTTACGAGGCATTTTATGGTTATTCGTTCAGAAATTCGGGATGCGGTCGGCGGTCCTTCAAATGCCGAAACCATTTTAAGGTTGTGTAGCCGTTTTTAATGCCGTAGTAGAGGGTTGAAAGCTCAAAGTAGTGCCGGTCGTTGAGTTTCTCGCCGGCTAACTGCTTTTCCATTTGCTCCAATTGGTGCAAAACCACGGTCTGGTGATACTCGTATTCCTCCAGCCGTTTTTTGCGTACGTCCGGCGGCAATTCGCCGTAGAAGAAGATTTTAACAAGCAAATTCTCATGACTGCCGGGGTCATAGGGCAGCGACAGCCACTCTAAAAACTCCGCCCGGCCAAGTTTCGTCGCCTGATAATACTTCTTGGCTCTGCCGCCTTGAGGCTGTTCGGTCATGTCTAAAAGTCCTTCATCGTAGAGCTTTTTCAAAGCGGGATACAATCTGCCATAGCTTGCTTTGTAAAAATTCCCGATCCCGGCCTCGATTTCTTTCTTGATGTCATAACCGGTGAGCGGCGTATCAAAAACGATTCCGATGATGATGTAATTCAGCACAGGGCGCCCTCCTTTAGATATATCTTGCGGATATATCATATAGCCATGAATAACGTTTGTCAATAGTGAATTATTCGTAAGGTAATTCGGGGCAGGGCGAAAAATAGACGATCAATATTTTTCGCGCGTGTTGACATTGGGAACACGAAGGCATATAATAAACTAAGAAGGGAAGTGAGCGGTATGCCAAACGAATATATACATGTCCGCATTGATCCTGCCAAGAAGCGGGAGGCGGAGAAAATACTCAATAGCTTGGGTTTGAATCTGACCACAGGAGTGAATTTGTGCTTGAGCAGTATCATACGTACAAAGGGTCTGCCTTTTGATGTAAAACTCAGTCGCGAAGAACTTCTGGGGAAGAAAGCGTTTCAAATCGAAGCCGGATTTAAAAAAGCAGTGGACGAGACTATTGCCCAGGATCGCGCAAACGGGTATCCTATCGCGCTGTACGATGCGGAAAAGAAGTGCCCGTATCTGGAATATCCCGACGGACGACGTGAGTATGATGAAGGATAAGCCGAAAGTAGTGGTTTTTGCAGGGCCAAACGGCTCCGGCAAGAGTACAATCACAAACGGATATACAATAGTGGGCGTCTATGTGAATGCGGACGACATAAAGCGGCACAGGGGTTGTTCTGATCTTGAGGCGGCACAGGAAGCGGAGTTGCTGAGAGAAAGCCTCGTAAGCGCCCGGAGGGATTTTACCTTTGAGACGGTTCTATCGACGGAGCGCAATATCAAACTGCTGGAAAAGGCGAAATCGCTTGGGTATTATATCGAGAGCGTATTTGTACTGACCGCGGACGCGGATCTTAATGTCAGGCGCGTAAAAGCCCGTGTGGCAAAAGGCGGCCATGACGTTCCCGAAGACAAGATACGAAGTAGATACCACAAATCTCTGCAATCGTTGAAAGCGCTGGCAGCCCTCAGCGATGAATGCCTCGTGATTGATAACACCATTCGCCTGGAAATCATATATAAAAAAGACGTTGTTGGAGAGGTCTGGCTTTCTAATTTGTTTTGGGATGAAGATGTAGTTCGAGAACTTACGTCTAATGACAACCCGGCTTGATTAAACCGCAGCCGCTTGATAATTCAAGTCGCTGCGGTTTTGTATACGCTGCTTGTTAAAAAAGTTAAGCGCTTGTGTCGGTCAACCTACCTCACATGTGGATTGTTTGTTCTTTGCGATCCGAATCAAAGCGACACTGAACACCGCGAGCCCCAGCCAGGTGAATATAAAGCTGACAAGCCGCGGCGCTGTGATGCTCTCGCCGGTAAGCAGCGCATAAGCCAACGTGAGTGAAGGGCTTATGTACTGCAAGAATCCAACAGTGGTAAACGGTATCTCATTTATGGCGCGTGAATATAAAACGAGCGGCACCGCGGTGGCCGCGCCGCCGCCAACCATAAGTAATATTTCGGCTATACTGACCGCCATGATGCCATCTCTCATAAACACAAAGGCGAAAATAAGCGCAAACGGAGTCATAAGCAGGCTTTCAATAGCTATGCTTGCGATTGGATCCGTCTGCGATTTCTTCTTGAACACGCCGTATGCGCCAAAGGTTAGTGCAAGAATTACGGAGACCACGGGGAAACTTCCGTAAGCGATCACCGATATCAACAACCCCGTGAACGCCAATGCCACGGCCGCAAACTGAAGCTTGGTACAATTTTCCCGGAACATGGCCGCGCCGAACAAAAATGCAATAAGCGGGTTCATGTAGTACCCCAAGCTGGCCTCCAGGACGCGCCCAGTGTTGACAGCCCAGATAAAAAGCCCCCAGTTGACCGCTATCATCACGGAAGCCGGCACTAACCAGCGCATTGCCGCCTTGTTTTTTAGCGTTTCCCAGAAAACTTTCGTGCGCCGCGCGATCGGCAGCACTATAAGCATAAACAGGAACGCAAAAACTACCCGGCTGCTAAATATTAAGAGCGGGTTAACGCCTGCAAGGAGGTTCCAGTACGCCGGAAGTACCCCCCAGAGCAAATAGCAAAGCAATGCTATGGTTAATCCTCTCTTACTATTGCTCATTCCGGCATATCCTCACGTTCGTATTTGTGTAAATCTGGCGTGCCATAAACAGCTAACCGTCCTATAGCCGACGTTATAGATAACGATTGTTACCCTCTGCCATTTTCCAGTGCTTTGATTATGGCTTCGCAGTCCATGTTCCGCCCAAAAATCTCCATGTTCGCCAGAGTCGCGTTGTGAGCCTCCGGCGTGTTAGCGGAGCAGATATCCGTGCCGAAGACGACTTTGTAGTCCCGGAAAAAAGCGTCCCTGGCGGTGGATTCGCAGCAGATATTCGTCACCGTGCCGCAGATAATGATTGTGTCCACCGGATTGACGGTTCCGCGAATATTGCGCAGAATAATCTCCAAATCCGTTTGGTAGAACGCACTGAAACGGCGCTTTCTGATGATAATATCATCCGGCTCCGGCGCCAATTCGTCGATTACCTGCATACCATTTGTGCCCTTACGCATTCCGGAATCCTTGAGGTGTGGAAACGAGGCGACCTCAAGCGGGCAGAAAACGGGATCGGTTTCCTGGATTGTGTATATAACAGGTATGCTCAGCTCCCGGCATTTGCTGATCAGTTTCTTGATTTTAGGCACTTGATTCTTTGCTTCTTTTACTTGCATCACGGCGCCGTCAAGGACAAAATCGTTCTGCATGTCAATGACCATCAGAACGCACCGCGCCCGCTCAAATTCCCACTTTATGTAGTTTTCAGACATTTTTCGCCTCCCGCATCCTCTGCCGTATTGGTACGCCGAACGGGCATCGCTCTTCGCATGATCCGCAGTCAACGCATTCGCCGACGGATGCAAGCGGGGTATACGGCACTATGTCGAGCTGCTTCATCACCGCCGCGATGCCGATGTTCGACGGACATGGCTGGCAGTGACCGCAGTATACGCAGCTGCCTTTGAAATCGTTGCGCATTGAGCCCATAATTTCGGCAAAATCACGCTTATTGTCGCTGACCGTGTAGTATTTCAGAGTTTCTTCAACCTCAGCCGCGCTCTGGCACCCAAGCATCACGCTCGCGACCGCCGGACGCGTGAGCGCGTAATGCGTACACTGCTGCACGGTCAGCGGTTTTGTAAACGGCGTATGTTCCTTTGAGATGAGCTTGCCGCCGCCGAGTGTTTTCATTGCCGTAATCCCGATATTTTTCCGATCGCACAATTTGTACAGTTCGGCGCGGGTGGGATCGATCCCGTTTATAAGAGATGGGTCAAAACCTTCAAACACTTGCTTAATCGTCTCCGCGTCCGGCGGCATCATGTCAAACGCTGGATTCAGGCTGAAAAACATCACTTCCGGTATATCTGTTTCAACTATCCTCCTCGCGGTTGCCGGGTTGTGCGACGAAAACCCGATGTGCCGGATATCGCCCTTTTGTTTGAGTGCGAGGGCGTATTCAATAATTTCCGTCTCGAATACATCGGTAAAATCCTTGTCGGAATCTATAATGAAGAGCATGGCAATATCAACATATCCGAATATTTTAAGCATCTCCTCAAAATATTTTCTGACCACGGTAATATCACGGCTTATGTCGTATTGCTGCCGCAGGTCGGACGAACAGATGGCGCCCTGGATTATCACATCGCTGCGACTGTTGTCGAGAGCTTTTGCGATGTTTTCCCGAATTTCCGTTCCGGGCATAAAGCAATCCAGAATGTTAACGCCGCTGTCAAGCGCCGCGTTTATTGTTGCTTTTGTCTGCTTGTACGGTTTTCCGTCGAGATGCTCACATCCCAAACCGATTTCGCTGACAGTGAGACCGGTTTTTCCAAGGTTACGGTATTTCATGCAGAGGGTCCTCCATGTTCGGTTGATTCTTCGGAAAAATCCGTTAATTCAATGTCTTGCATAGTTTATTGTACCACAGATTGTCCCACTTAACAATCCTCGACTTTACGGGGTTTTTGACCGCCGTGTTACTAGTAAGCGACTTGTGTTTTGCGTGATTGCTTGCTCAATGCAGCCTTCATCCAACAGCACGCGGCTGCTCGCGCTATTGCTCTCTAAGATAATTGTGGAAAGAGATTGCTTTTTTTCCCGGTATGTGATATTTTACGTCATAGCAAAAATAACTAAAAAAGAGGTGATTTGAGATGAAGAATAAAGCATATCCATTATACCCTGTTCCTAAAATCGGAACCATC
>Ga0123355_10022760_pt1 | contig 10048 bp, 5 predicted proteins | sample TergutEmb28metaG_3_FD_89872 | JGI IMG/M metagenome (GOLD analysis project Ga0123355, IMG submission 89872) | Embiratermes neotenicus P1 segment gut microbial communities from Petit-Saut dam, French Guiana - Emb289 P1 | ecosystem: Host-associated > Arthropoda: Insects > Digestive system > Gut ...
ACACATAATACGGAAAGTACTGCAGTGTGAAGCTTGAAGCGTGAGCGGTGGGGATCACCGCTGGTTCAAGAGAAGTACCAGGAAGAAAAGGCCTGTGACAAGAGACATCCATATCGTATATTATTATTATTATTATTATTATTACTGCAAATGGGCTGTCGCCAGGTGGCAGTGGTTATTATGCACGTACGTGAATATGAAGTAAGGATCTAAGAAATTTAATTCGGGAGGGCTACATGAGAAGCATACAGTAGCAACTTGGAATCTTGGGAACCATCTCAACATTCGCTTTTAGACACAGGGAAACCAAGAAAAACCTGTGTCGAGTTGGCCGATCGCTGGACCTTCCGGATACTGACTTCTAGCCAGCAGTCCGACATCTAAAGTAAAAAAACAGCACTTCACGCATAGTTAACGCCCCTTTTGTAATGCCTGTTATTTTTGCGTCCTGTCATAAGGAATTTTGCATTTAAGTGTGTGCTTGTGCCTTAGCGGCCACCGGAACTTGTTATGCCGCAGGTTAACAAGATAGAGTGGGACAGAAAAGCTGTTTCCCATTTACAGTCCCTGCTTTTCCCCAGGGAACAAAATACCTCGCCCCTTTCCATTTTCCAGCTACTGTGTTGTCGCAGAACTGAAGGGCAACCTTATTGGCACTGGGACATGTCTCGCCCGGGAAGCAAAGCAATTAGCCGAACTATATACACGTATAGCCTATACGCCAGGGGACAGACAGTGAAGTCATTCCGTCCGAATGCGAACCAGACGAAAGTAGTGAAAGTGGAGGTACAATAGCAGATGGTCGGCTGACAAATGCACGCACTGTCCTCAGACCATCCGTACGAATTGAAGAGTTCTTCAGAGGTGCTTTATTATGAAATAACTATTCTAAGCGGAATGTTGTTTGTCGGTTTGTCAGTCGTTTTTCTGTGGAAACCAAACGAAAATCTCGATGTCGACATCTGTACCGGACGGTGCTGTTGAAACGGTAATGGAACGTACTCTTTAGGTGGTATGTTGGACTGCTGATAGCAGGCGATGAATTGCGGTACTGTGAGCTCAGTTAGGGGCCGGGATAGCTCAGTCGGTATAGCGCCTCGCTACGGCCTGAACGGTCCGGGGATTGAATCCTGGAGGGGGCGAGGTTTTCCGCACCCGTCCAAACCGGCTCTGGGGCCCACCCAGCCTCCTGTACAAATGGTTACCGGGCCATTCCCGGGGGTAAAGCTGCCGGGGCGTGGGGTTGGCCACCTACTCCCACCTACAGCCTAGGTTAAAGGAAGAGTAGAGCTATACCCCTGCTGCCCCTCTGGGCCTTCGTGGCCTATTCTAGGGTGAACTTTACCTTTACCTTTTCTGTGAGTTCAGTTAGCAACACTTCTTTCCTTCGAACTGTTTCAGGCCGATCGCCAAACAGGTGGGAGTAGAGACTACCAGCTTTATCCTGTCTGTCCTGCTGTTTGTTGCACAGATACTCGTACTGGACGGATTCTGGTGGAAATTAGTATTTGGAATTTTTACTGGAATTTGTCGACGCTGATTTTGGGTAAAATCGTTCAAAAAATATCAGACACTTCTCACGGACACTTGACATAAGTTTATGATGTCTCGCGGTGATTGGTCGTTATAATTGAGACATTTCTGTGTAACGTTTGCGGTGTCACCGAAGAAACGGTTGTAATTGAGGCAGACTGTATTTTGTTTGATGTGCGAGCTGGGGCCGAAGAAATAGTTGAGCATCGAGCATGATTGATTTAGACATTTCTTCATAAGGTGAGTTGCTGAGTGACGAACTGTTTAATTTGATAACCGGTTGTGTAGGGGTGTAGGTAGGTGGAGAGAAGTGATGTATACAGGCACACAGGTCGTAGTAAGTAATTCAGTTTAGTAATACATTTCTACCTAAGGCCTCTTACTTACTTACTCCACGGTGCAGAGTCCTTCTTGAGAAGCTAACTGGTCTGCAGCTAGTCAAGAAATTCCCCGCATTTCACGGAACCCGAAGGTTCATTACCGCACGCACAAGCGTCCGCCACCTGTCTCTATCCTGGGCCAGCCCTATCCAGTCCATATACCCACATCCCACCTCCTGCAGATCCATCCTAATATTATCCACCCATCTACGCTTAGGTCTCCCCAGTGGTCTCCTTCCCTGCGGTTTCCCCACCAAGACCCTATACACCCCCCTCTCCTCACCAATACGTTCCACATGCTCAGCCCATCTCATTCTTCTCGATTTTATCACCCGCACAATATTGGGTGAGGAGTACAAATCATTTAGCTCCTCGTTATGCCATCTCCTCCATCCCCCGTTACCTCGTCATTCCTAAGGCCTCTGGCTTATATTAATGCAAATTTCAGATACGTTAAATTGCCTTGCACGGACGCTTTGATTAAGATTGCTAAGGTGAAAATCTTAATTTTTCCATTCACAAGGCACAAAGATTTGGCTCCTCCCATTCTTCACTTCAGCACTAGAATTAATATTGTGAAAAGTGGTAACCTAAATATTTTAAGAATGTTTGGTTAGCGATATACATGCACATTTATGACCTGCTGCTGCCAAGAATGTCAGTGTCAGAGTTTTGGTTATCATATCAGATTATTATTAATATTACTATTATTTTTTGTAGTACAATAACTAGATTGGAGTGCATATATTTGTCTAACACAACTGTATGATGGTAGAGATATGCATAGAATACCGTAGATCCAACTATATTAATGTAGAATAGCATATAATAGCAGAACCCCCATGTACCCACACCACCCATCCTACACAACACATGCCAGATCTCGTGTCTAACTCACTCTTACCTCCCCACTGTATACAACCCACATAAGTCGAGTATACCTGCTTACTAATTTTTTTCATTTCTCAACTTTATGATGGCCAAGTGCCCAAACATGCAGGGGGCATGGGCGGGGCATGTAGCGCATATGGGGGAGAGGAGAGGCGTATACAGGGTTTTGGTGGGGAAACCTGAGGGAAAGAGACCACTTGGTAGACCTAGGCATAGCCGCGAGGGTAAGATTAAGATGTACTTTCAGGAAGTAGGGTGTCGGGGTATGGACTGGATCGAGCTGGCTCAGGATAGCGATAGGTGGCGGGCACTTGTGAATGCGGTAATGAACCTTCGGGTTCCATAAAATGCGGGGAATTTCTTGTCTAGCTGAAAACCGGTCAGCTTCTCAAGAAGGACTGTGCTGCATGGAGTGAGTAAGTAAGTCAGTATTGTACTTGGCTAATAACGGCCTGTGTCCATTCCCAGATAGAAAATTAAAAATGTGTGAATATGGTACCAAGTGCATGAGGATTCGTCGGTTGGTTAGGAAGTCATCAGGATTAAGGATACAGAAACGGAATATCTAAAGTTAGGTAGCAAGAATACCCGGACAGGATATCAGTAACGCGTAGGTGTGTCAGAAGAAACGAAGGAGGTAAAGAATCAATAAAAATATCTACATCGACTTGTTAATGGGTAGATGGAAACGTTTCGGTTATTCGGTATTTATACAGGGCGTGTTTCTCCTTATGACGCAGTCATCGAAGCAGCACGTTCCTTTAAAACGTCTTATAAATGTATACCAGACTGCACGACGTCACTTCCCAGAATACAGCCGTGTTACATGCCTGTAGTTGCTTCGTTATCCGTCACTGGACTGTTTCCTTGCTGTCCGTGCGTATAATTAACCCACATTAACTCGTACTTTTGGTCTGAAACTCTGAATCTTTAATGTCAAAGGGCCACCGTAATTTCGTATAGTACATTAAGCACGTGTGTCGGATTGACGCATACCTTGATGAATGTCTGTGCATTGGGAATTAGGGAATGAGAAGGGGCGGAGGTTAAATGCATCTGTACGTATATCTATACATTTCCGACCCTCATAACCAAAACAACATTATGCAAGCAATTCTAATTGGGGCAACGTTGTTAAAACTAATTGTAGATGATGAATAATGGAGTAACCCATTATAATCGATTGTGTGTCAATTTGGGGGCATTGGTTGCTGTACAACAGACGGGGTTGTGGGGGGGGGGCCATGTTTAATATCACAAATAGTAATCAGCGCCGGTCCCGGTGACCTCGCGCTCGCGGGTTAAGGCGTGGATCTGCGGCCGCTCGCTTGGTGGGGGATTGTGGACTCGAATTATTCCGGGGTCGTGTTGGTCCCTTGTGAGTGTTGTGTGTTGTGAGGTGGAGGTCTGTGCGACGGGCCGATCACTCGCCTAGAGGAGTCGTACCGAGTGTGATCGTGAAGCCTCGATAATTAGGAGGCCTTAGCTCACTAGGGTGATGTTGCATCATGGGAGAAAATAATAATCAGTACCTTAACCTTTTGGCGCCGGAATTATTTTTTTAAATTTTAGCATACACTGTATATAAAATGTGAATAAAGTAGGAACCAAATAAGTTAGAATTATGAAATAAACTGCATTTTGAAGAGAAAAATACGGAGAGTATATACCGTGTTTAAAATATTCAGTACCTATATTTGTTGAATAAATATGTAAAATGCAACGTTTAGAGGTTAGCGGTGCGGTACGACCACTATAGGGGTCGTTAGGCGTCAAAGGGTTAATGTGTCCTGTGGAATGTGTACAGATGTGACGCATGGCGCGATTAATTCGCTGAGGAGGGGCATTCATCCATATTACTAGTGCATGTAGAAATTCAGGTTGTAACACACAGAGAACATAATTCGTCTCTGCTTAAGTACCCGCCGGTTGATGTTTAGAAGAAGAATTGGTATTTGTTTTGAGAGTAATGCTTAACACACATGTAGCATGCGTGAGAAAATTCTGCAGGTGGTACATACACTTACCACAGGTTTGATGTTTGTGTGACCGTGCGTCACAGATACAATAATATAAACAGTCAACTAGGGGCAACAATAACAAAGTTCTTATTGATAATTACAATTAGCTCAACATGTTTCGGGCGATAATTTCACCCATCCTAAGGATCACTAGACTGTGTTTACAGCTTGTGGTACAATGCACCGGCGATGCTGCCTGCAGGCAGCATCGCCGGTGCATTGTACCACAAGCTGTAAACACAGTCTAGTGATCCTTAGGATGGGTGAAATTATCGCCCGAAACATGTTGAGCTAATTGTAATTATCAATAAGAACTTTGTTATTGTTGCCCCTAGTTGACTGTTTATATTATTGTATCTGTGACGCACGGTCACACAAACATCAAACCTGTGGTAAGTGTATGTACCACCTGCAGAATTTTCTCACGCATGCTACATGTGTGTTAAGCATTACTCTCAAAACAAATACCAATTCTTCTTCTAAACATCAACCGGCGGGTACTTAAGCAGAGACGAATTATGTTCTCTGTGTGTTACAACCTGAATTTCTACATGCACTAGTAATATGGATGAATGCCCCTCCTCAGCGAATTAATCGCGCCATGCGTCACATCTGTACACATTCCACAGGACACATTAACCCTTTGACGCCTAACGACCCCTATAGTGGTCGTACCGCACCGCTAACCTCTAAACGTTGCATTTTACATATTTATTCAACAAATATAGGTACTGAATATTTTAAACACGGTATATACTCTCCGTATTTTTCTCTTCAAAATGCAGTTTATTTCATAATTCTAACTTATTTGGTTCCTACTTTATTCACATTTTATATACAGTGTATGCTAAAATTTAAAAAAATAATTCCGGCGCCAAAAGGTTAAGGTACTGATTATTATTTTCTCCCATGATGCAACATCACCCTAGTGAGCTAAGGCCTCCTAATTATCGAGGCTTCACGATCACACTCGGTACGACTCCTCTAGGCGAGTGATCGGCCCGTCGCACAGACCTCCACCTCACAACACACAACACTCACAAGGGACCAACACGACCCCGGAATAATTCGAGTCCACAATCCCCCACCAAGCGAGCGGCCGCAGATCCACGCCTTAACCCGCGAGCGCGAGGTCACCGGGACCGGCGCTGATTACTATTTGTGATATTAAACATGGCCCCCCCCCCACAACCCCGTCTGTTGTACAGCAACCAATGCCCCCAAATTGACACACAATCGATTATAATGGGTTACTCCATTATTCATCATCTACAATTAGTTTTAACAACGTTGCCCCAATTAGAATTGCTTGCATAATGTTGTTTTGGTTATGAGGGTCGGAAATGTATAGATATACGTACAGATGCATTTAACCTCCGCCCCTTCTCATTCCCTAATTCCCAATGCACAGACATTCATCAAGGTATGCGTCAATCCGACACACGTGCTTAATGTACTATACGAAATTACGGTGGCCCTTTGACATTAAAGATTCAGAGTTTCAGACCAAAAGTACGAGTTAATGTGGGTTAATTATACGCACGGACAGCAAGGAAACAGTCCAGTGACGGATAACGAAGCAACTACAGGCATGTAACACGGCTGTATTCTGGGAAGTGACGTCGTGCAGTCTGGTATACATTTATAAGACGTTTTAAAGGAACGTGCTGCTTCGATGACTGCGTCATAAGGAGAAACACGCCCTGTATAAATACCGAATAACCGAAACGTTTCCATCTACCCATTAACAAGTCGATGTAGATATTTTTATTGATTCTTTACCTCCTTCGTTTCTTCTGACACACCTACGCGTTACTGATATCCTGTCCGGGTATTCTTGCTACCTAACTTTAGATATTCCGTTTCTGTATCCTTAATCCTGATGACTTCCTAACCAACCGACGAATCCTCATGCACTTGGTACCATATTCACACATTTTTAATTTTCTATCTGGGAATGGACACAGGCCGTTATTAGCCAAGTACAATACTGACTTACTTACTCACTCCATGCAGCACAGTCCTTCTTGAGAAGCTGACCGGTTTTCAGCTAGACAAGAAATTCCCCGCATTTTATGGAACCCGAAGGTTCATTACCGCATTCACAAGTGCCCGCCACCTATCGCTATCCTGAGCCAGCTCGATCCAGTCCATACCCCGACACCCTACTTCCTGAAAGTACATCTTAATCTTACCCTCGCGGCTATGCCTAGGTCTACCAAGTGGTCTCTTTCCCTCAGGTTTCCCCACCAAAACCCTGTATACGCCTCTCCTCTCCCCCATATGCGCTACATGCCCCGCCCATGCCCCCTGCATGTTTGGGCACTTGGCCATCATAAAGTTGAGAAATGAAAAAAATTAGTAAGCAGGTATACTCGACTTATGTGGGTTGTATACAGTGGGGAGGTAAGAGTGAGTTAGACACGAGATCTGGCATGTGTTGTGTAGGATGGGTGGTGTGGGTACATGGGGGTTCTGCTATTATATGCTATTCTACATTAATATAGTTGGATCTACGGTATTCTATGCATATCTCTACCATCATACAGTTGTGTTAGACAAATATATGCACTCCAATCTAGTTATTGTACTACAAAAAATAATAGTAATATTAATAATAATCTGATATGATAACCAAAACTCTGACACTGACATTCTTGGCAGCAGCAGGTCATAAATGTGCATGTATATCGCTAACCAAACATTCTTAAAATATTTAGGTTACCACTTTTCACAATATTAATTCTAGTGCTGAAGTGAAGAATGGGAGGAGCCAAATCTTTGTGCCTTGTGAATGGAAAAATTAAGATTTTCACCTTAGCAATCTTAATCAAAGCGTCCGTGCAAGGCAATTTAACGTATCTGAAATTTGCATTAATATAAGCCAGAGGCCTTAGGAATGACGAGGTAACGGGGGATGGAGGAGATGGCATAACGAGGAGCTAAATGATTTGTACTCCTCACCCAATATTGTGCGGGTGATAAAATCGAGAAGAATGAGATGGGCTGAGCATGTGGAACGTATTGGTGAGGAGAGGGGGGTGTATAGGGTCTTGGTGGGGAAACCGCAGGGAAGGAGACCACTGGGGAGACCTAAGCGTAGATGGGTGGATAATATTAGGATGGATCTGCAGGAGGTGGGATGTGGGTATATGGACTGGATAGGGCTGGCCCAGGATAGAGACAGGTGGCGGACGCTTGTGCGTGCGGTAATGAACCTTCGGGTTCCGTGAAATGCGGGGAATTTCTTGACTAGCTGCAGACCAGTTAGCTTCTCAAGAAGGACTCTGCACCGTGGAGTAAGTAAGTAAGAGGCCTTAGGTAGAAATGTATTACTAAACTGAATTACTTACTACGACCTGTGTGCCTGTATACATCACTTCTCTCCACCTACCTACACCCCTACACAACCGGTTATCAAATTAAACAGTTCGTCACTCAGCAACTCACCTTATGAAGAAATGTCTAAATCAATCATGCTCGATGCTCAACTATTTCTTCGGCCCCAGCTCGCACATCAAACAAAATACAGTCTGCCTCAATTACAACCGTTTCTTCGGTGACACCGCAAACGTTACACAGAAATGTCTCAATTATAACGACCAATCACCGCGAGACATCATAAACTTATGTCAAGTGTCCGTGAGAAGTGTCTGATATTTTTTGAACGATTTTACCCAAAATCAGCGTCGACAAATTCCAGTAAAAATTCCAAATACTAATTTCCACCAGAATCCGTCCAGTACGAGTATCTGTGCAACAAACAGCAGGACAGACAGGATAAAGCTGGTAGTCTCTACTCCCACCTGTTTGGCGATCGGCCTGAAACAGTTCGAAGGAAAGAAGTGTTGCTAACTGAACTCACAGAAAAGGTAAAGGTAAAGTTCACCCTAGAATAGGCCACGAAGGCCCAGAGGGGCAGCAGGGGTATAGCTCTACTCTTCCTTTAACCTAGGCTGTAGGTGGGAGTAGGTGGCCAACCCCACGCCCCGGCAGCTTTACCCCCGGGAATGGCCCGGTAACCATTTGTACAGGAGGCTGGGTGGGCCCCAGAGCCGGTTTGGACGGGTGCGGAAAACCTCGCCCCCTCCAGGATTCAATCCCCGGACCGTTCAGGCCGTAGCGAGGCGCTATACCGACTGAGCTATCCCGGCCCCTAACTGAGCTCACAGTACCGCAATTCATCGCCTGCTATCAGCAGTCCAACATACCACCTAAAGAGTACGTTCCATTACCGTTTCAACAGCACCGTCCGGTACAGATGTCGACATCGAGATTTTCGTTTGGTTTCCACAGAAAAACGACTGACAAACCGACAAACAACATTCCGCTTAGAATAGTTATTTCATAATAAAGCACCTCTGAAGAACTCTTCAATTCGTACGGATGGTCTGAGGACAGTGCGTGCATTTGTCAGCCGACCATCTGCTATTGTACCTCCACTTTCACTACTTTCGTCTGGTTCGCATTCGGACGGAATGACTTCACTGTCTGTCCCCTGGCGTATAGGCTATACGTGTATATAGTTCGGCTAATTGCTTTGCTTCCCGGGCGAGACATGTCCCAGTGCCAATAAGGTTGCCCTTCAGTTCTGCGACAACACAGTAGCTGGAAAATGGAAAGGGGCGAGGTATTTTGTTCCCTGGGGAAAAGCAGGGACTGTAAATGGGAAACAGCTTTTCTGTCCCACTCTATCTTGTTAACCTGCGGCATAACAAGTTCCGGTGGCCGCTAAGGCACAAGCACACACTTAAATGCAAAATTCCTTATGACAGGACGCAAAAATAACAGGCATTACAAAAGGGGCGTTAACTATGCGTGAAGTGCTGTTTTTTTACTTTAGATGTCGGACTGCTGGCTAGAAGTCAGTATCCGGAAGGTCCAGCGATCGGCCAACTCGACACAGGTTTTTCTTGGTTTCCCTGTGTCTAAAAGCGAATGTTGAGATGGTTCCCAAGATTCCAAGTTGCTACTGTATGCTTCTCATGTAGCCCTCCCGAATTAAATTTCTTAGATCCTTACTTCATATTCACGTACGTGCATAATAACCACTGCCACCTGGCGACAGCCCATTTGCAGTAATAATAATAATAATAATAATAATATACGATATGGATGTCTCTTGTCACAGGCCTTTTCTTCCTGGTACTTCTCTTGAACCAGCGGTGATCCCCACCGCTCACGCTTCAAGCTTCACACTGCAGTACTTTCCGTATTATGTGT
>Ga0123355_10022761_pt1 | contig 10048 bp, 6 predicted proteins | sample TergutEmb28metaG_3_FD_89872 | JGI IMG/M metagenome (GOLD analysis project Ga0123355, IMG submission 89872) | Embiratermes neotenicus P1 segment gut microbial communities from Petit-Saut dam, French Guiana - Emb289 P1 | ecosystem: Host-associated > Arthropoda: Insects > Digestive system > Gut ...
ACTACTGTCATTCTTAAAATAACCTTGCTAAAACTGTTCCAGTGCATTTTCTAACTATATTTATATTCCAAGGGTAAATATACTTAAATCAAATGCACAACTACAACTGTCAATACAAGGCGGACGGCCCCAGACACGGTCTGCCTGCTGTGAGAGACAGAGGAATGTTATGTGTGCCCATATACGAACCATAATATCTGGCTTGTTCATCCGGCAGACTAGTTCCTATACCGACTGAGACATCCCAGATTCCATCTTTATTGGTCTAACAACTAGATATATTTTGTGCCGTTAGAAACATTTATTTTACAGAACCCAAACGGCAGGCACAGAAATAAAATTTTCTTCACTGTGAGGAGCTATTAATGAAAGGTTTTGAACACTAGAGGAGCTCAGTTTAGGTTCGCTTTGTGGCTCAGCACACATCGAAGAAAAGTCCAATTTATGCCCATATTTCTGTGTCCCTGGCACTGGCGAAACACAAGTATAATTCTTGAAAAAGCACAAAATCATGGCAGTGAATGATGTTAGTTCAGCAGAAACGGGAAGCTAGTTCATGGAACGTTCTTAGCAGAACAAACGATAATGCAGATTCGCGGTTAGGAGCGTTTTGACCTAACTCAAGTTTTTGGAGCTTCAAGGTTGTGTTCCAAAACACAACTCTTTATCTCTTGCTGCAGTTCAGACGCAGACTACGTCTTCAAACAAATCAACATACATCTTCAAAGACAAACAAAAATTAACAACCGGTCATTGCCAACTCTAAATTCATTTTTGCAAAGCCTAGCTGTACATGGTTTTTACATGTAGACTTAGAGCCCGTGTCTTCATAACTTGTGTAGGCCAATTGGAGAATATGTATTCGCGCGCTGCAATTACGGACGTGGTATCACTGCTCCGACACCACTCGTAGCGTACCGTACAAACAGCTTTGGCTGTAGTGTAACACAGTTCAGTGACATACAGTTTACTGATAGCGAGATGGACGACTAACAGTGTCGAATACTACAGGGTCCAACTTCAGACGTTCGAGACTGCAGCTGTCCCGTGGCAAAGGTGGTTGTTATACCTCGTATGAAAATTGAATGATTTAAGAAACAAAGTTTGCTTATAATCCAGTTTCATAATACAGCCATTCCTTACTAAATTCCTCTTCTTGTCGAAATTGCAGGCTCGGCGGGATTAATACAAAAGTTTACTTTTATCCTAGCACGAACGAAATTTACATTTTCACATACCATGAATTGCTCAATAACATATAACTTTGTAGATCATGTGGTTCAGGAAACAAACACGATTAAACACATTATTATGGAGGTTATTCAACTTTACGTAAATGGCAGGGAGTCCAGTTTCATGGAATAGAATTCGGCAATACAAAAATTTCCATGTTAGAGTTGCAGTTTTGCTGTCATGTCAACACTTCAGAAGTTGTTCTAAAAGTAAGACGTTAAGAAACTTGCTACTTGACTTTCTTACCGTGCTACAGAAAGTTCCTTCAATCTCATTCAGCCACGCACATTTCATTTCCAAATTCCAACAACGTCAAAGTATTTTCAGTGGGCAATTGAATCATAAATAATGAGTTTTTAAGCAATGCAAATAATTCATTGGTATAAATGTTGGATCACAGCCTGTTAGCTGATCAAAAATACGGTAGATTTAAAGAGCAGCCTGTTACGGCCTACTGATCTTGTGTTTCGTGTATGATTACAAAACACGGAAAAACGTTTTGTTTCTAATTACAAGCGGGTTGCACAAATGCTTTACTTCAGCAAATGTCCCCAGCACAACAAACCCCATAATTTGAGAAGCTGAGATAAATTATTATTTTGTTTATAATTTGCAGATATGCCTCGTTTCTTTTCCTGAATTGCGCATTACCTTTTCCTTTAGTAAATGTGCCTTATGTCGAAAATCTACTAACACTCATCCTTTCGTATCCTACGATAGGTGACTTTACTGCACTTCACACAACGAAAATAGGCAAGGCCGCCATGCTCCCTGTATACATGAATTATTACTACTGCATTAGTATATATTATTATTATTATTATTATCAAAATACTATAAGGATCTAAAGAGCATGAAGCAGAATAATATGCAGAGTGATACAATATCAAAACGCAGTTTCACGACGTTCTGTCGTGCTATGACACATAAAACACAGGACGGACATGACAGAAGGAAATATCTCACATCTCTAACACGGTTATTTCGGTGCGACAGACTTAAGATTCAATCTTCAATCAACAAATATTAATTATTTATGAACACCTACGCACAGATTTCAATGTCAGATGATTTAAACCATTAGCACAATAATTTTCGTGTCTCCCAATTCTTAATTCTTCCCATCCAGTGCAACAAAAGAAAGAAACTGCATTTCAGTAATATCTAAAAAAAATAATTATAATACAAATGTTCTAATTACAAGCAGTTTCCAAAACCCTCATACATTCACACGTGACTAAATATTTCTACAACTTTCTCTGAAAAAAGAGGGTAAAACATCCACATAGTTTTGATAAGTTTCTTTATTTCTTACACACATACATTTACACATCGCTAACGCAGTATTTGTCTGTTGCAGATAATGCGGGAGACGATGTCTTTCTTCATGTTTCTGCTCCAAGTGAAAGACAAGAATGCGGAAACAAATCAGGACTAAAGAAAAGAACAAAACATGAAATCTTAAAACACAACGATGTCTGTGTATCAATCCGTATTGTAGTTTTATTTCATACAGTATCTGGGTACACTTTGATATTCACATCATAATTTATGTACGAATATCACATTAAAACAAAAAACAAATAACCTTCTTCAAATTATTCTCTAACCTCGTCACACAAAAATGCATATGGTGGAAAATATAAGACCTTACGTTTCAAAATTACTTCCTTCAAAATGTCATATATAGTATTTAGTAGGCATTTAGTCAAAATACATAAGACGCCAAATACTCCAAAATTCATTTAAAAAATTCATTTGTTAGGTAGATGAACCCGAAAGTGAAGGTAGAATTCTAGAAATATTTTACTTGAAGAGTCGTGGCTTAATGAAGTGTCTAATCAGTATATAAATAATGAAAGGTAAATATTCCTGGTTTTCGATTTGAAATATATTTTTGATCCAGGTTAATAAATTTATAAATACAGAAACCGTCATTACGAAATTAGCTGTTATTTCTGTTTCAGTCTCTGCGTACAAATCAACAGGCTTGATTATTCCTCCAAGTTTTGTAAATATTGGACATTCATTTCAAAGTCATCCCAACACTCAAGCACAGAGCAGTCATATTGCGATCAGTTCTGTATGCTTCTACACCAGACATATTATACTGGATTTAGAGTTAAAACAAGACAAAAATAAATATAGCGGTAAAATGATTGAAGTGTAAATTACAGAAGTTACACATTACAAAAGAACTATTTGTTGCAATAAAACAAGTTTCATTTCGCTGCCAACAAAATTACGATAAATTCAAAAGCACAAACTCCAAGTAATTTTGTGCTCTAATTGAATGTGTACTGTGTTGATCACAGCTCTGACAGTTGCCCCAGCTCTAAAGACACCACTGCCCTAGAAACAAAAAAATTCTGGACACCACAAATGTGCAGACTAATCAACAAGGGTAATGTCACACGTACAAAGAACAACAAATTTGTTCAATTTTCGTACTTTTGGAATCAAAATAATTCACAATACATTAAGAAAGTCGCCAGCAATAGAGTGTGTGACTATGGGAACGTAAAATATAACAACACCATCATACTCCACCAACTAAAAGTGACTCTAAAATTTCCGACAGAAAGGGCTAACCACAAAACTAACACACCACTCGTGTCAGTACTGACACTTGCAATTTGCATGACCCTAAAACCAACAACACAAAAAGGGAGCCAATAATTTTCTACAGACTTCATCCACAAAAGGCAAGAAGCTGCAGTTTTATATATATATATATATATATATATATATATATATATTAACTGCAAAATAAAATGTATGTAAATTATTGTAAGTAATGAGTGTCTGTAACATTTCTAAAATAATGACGTAGCAAAGAGGTAGCTAAAACATTGTGTTGTATATTTGTATGTGATATAAGATTGGTTGTAAGTAATTAAAATATACACAGTTTATAATTAAGTATGATATAAATTAACGCACAAGCATTGAAATTTTTGTTTAAAAAATTAAATCGCAGGCCACGTAACGAATTACGTTAGACTTCATTAAGTGAGAACATAAATTATTCCGTTCTCTGATCCATAAACTTATAAGGTAAGAAAAAAACGTTATCACCAGAAGTTTGTTCTAAATGCAGCAATAAGCAATCTAGCGATAATCACCGCGACTACCAGGGTGGTTTCAAATCTTCCCTGTCGACAGGGCCGCCAAAAGCGTGTTTTAGTCCCGGCGGAATAATTTTTTCTGGCCCCCATCAAGGGGCGGGCGATCTACAAATCTTTACACCAAATCGGAAATACTGACACGCAACTGCAGTGTAACTTGGTCTTATTCTGAAACTGTCCATTTGTACAGTCGACAAATATCGAAAAGCTAAAAAGCATATTAAATTGTCAGTCCCCGATAATTTGAAACGGCTTCCCTCCCCCCACCACACCCCCACACCCACCCCACCCCACTCCCCTTGATATCGTCATCACAGCCTTTCTGGCACGAGGTAGCATGGTTTAGAATTTATTCATACTAAAAACAGATACCTAGTGCCTTGCCTGTTTTATAGACCTGTGTGTTCCAGTTCCCTACTCATGGAATACAGTCAGTTCACCTTCCAAATGTCCAACGTATTGTTAGCTCAATCTTCAGAGGAAGGTGCGTTATGATGAGGGAAGCGTGCGCCGGCAGTTGAATCCTAGAACAGGGTGCCCGATACAATGGCACGAGTGTCCCAAATGTATGGGGAAAATGTTTCCTCTGCACGCATTCAATATTGTCCAAGAATATTTTTATTCCTGTGCCCGACCAGAGTCTCTATATTGTGAAAAACATGTGTATGTATAAACATATATGTGAGCGTAGATATTGAATTTGAATTACCATTACTTCCTAATTTTACTGCGAATGAAAACTTTTTACGAAAATCGGGACGGATGGGAAGTGTTAACAAGGTACTTGTCACTGAGACGCCGTCCTGCCTTGAAATGAGCGAATATGTGAATTTGGACAAAAAGTTTCGCAACTTTCTTGTCAAGTAGGACTTAATAGCAACAACAGTTACTCCCAAATGTTCTTCCTTATCACATTCATCCATGAAGACTGTATTAGAAATAAAATATAATATTCTATTAGAAATAAAATAATTATACAAAGATGTATTTAAACAATTATCATTGTAATAGGTATTAATAATAATATTAATACAAAAATTAATAATAATTTTGGATTGCACCAAGACCATTTCTTTCTTCAAAATTTCCATGGGCACACGAAAGATATAATTCGAAATATATAGACAATCTGGTCACGCGCCCCCGTAAATGTTCGCAAGCCCTGTCGTAGACAGTAACCCAAACCAAAAACTACACGCTCTATACTACAATTAGATGCCTTCAACACATCCTTCACACGTCACAAAGCCAGGTTACAGATAAAAGTTCCCACTTCACATTTCAAACTCACGCAGAAATGAGTGGCGTTGCTTTACTGTCATTATCAGTTATCTGACCAGCCATGTAAGTCTAGGACAAATGTGCAGTGAATGAATAGTCAGTAGGACGAATGACTAGATCGAAGGTCTCAGGGTCATTTAGACGTTGCTTAGGAAACTAAATCAAATATTACAGCTACGCTGTCACCCTCCCTGCAGGACGATTCTTCACAACTCGTGGCAAAACGTCAACGATTTAAACAACACAAGTATCCAATAATGTGTTTCCATAATACAGTCCTTCCGTATAAACAAACTTTTTTGACAGAGTGTCCTACTAAACTGGCGGAAGTGCGAAAACCGTAGTGTCGTCAAATTACTCGTACTTCGCCGTTTTCTACTGCCGAATGTTTTGACCAATATTTACAGTTTCCAAAATGTGGCTTGTTCTAAAATATTTGCAGATTTTACACCCTGTATTGCAGAACACAATATGCAAAAGGGATTTATGGAAATTTCTTCGCAAAAGAAAGTAGTTGAGACAGGTCACAGATTTTGTTTTATGACATTCCGGAATGCAATACGATTTTCCAGCTTCAGTTGACATTTTACTGCTGTATAAACAGCTCAACAACCGCGCTGCTAGTGACCATCTCTGCAAACACGACTCCCTCGCAGGCAACAAGACACTCTCGGCGAACTCCTTCCAAACTTGCAAGCAGCGTCAAAACCATTTCAGATGTGGACCGCACAATTAATAACTCATACACGCGAGCCCGACGGATTCGTATAGATAATTGGACATGCGCTGTACGTGTAACGTAAACATGAGGTGCGTTTGTGCAACCATTTTTGCAAATGGAAAATCACTAAATATTACATATTGGGGGAGTGTTTGTTAGGAGACTTGGGCATCCCCCATGCACGACGCATGCGCCGTGTTGTTGTATGCAGACTGGCCGGCTGTACTATATTTTGTTTCAGTATTTAATAAAAGGCACGATTTTCAGGAAAAAAAGATGTAGAATATAAAATGTGCCTTTTAATTTTCTCTACAACATTTCCTGAAACACTTCTAATCCTAACGAGGTTGGAGCGGAATATAATCAATAATGTGAATTAATCTTCATAAAAATACGATTTTATTCAAGCATAAAGTTTCTACAGAGATTTTCAAATTACACAATGTATCAAATTTCATGAAAATTGGTCCATCTGGCAGCCGATTTGTTACAAGTGGATAGGCGGACGGAGGTTAGACGTACAGAAATGACGGAGCCATTAGTCGCTTTTCGCAATTTTGCCTACGAGCTTAAAAATTGCAAATTAAGTCTTGTTAGCTATTCAAAAATACAGACTTCTAGCAGTAATAAAAAAGCGGAGGGAAGAACGTTAGACCGTTGTGGCGTATTAATTCAGGTGTGCTGAATAATTAGATAAAATACGTCTCGCTAATAATTACAGGGCAACAGATCCCCAGGGGCAGGTGGGCTATATTTTCAAATTATTTGTCCGTAAGCCATTCCATACATGGAAAATAGATGTTCACACTTCGTAAAACATTTCTAGCCATTCTGCAAATACTTTGCCCGCAGTCACGTTGTTTTGAATTCTACAGAATTTGTATTGTAATGAAGTAGCGTTTTGTTAAAGATCTAAACCGACTTAATATTTCGGACACTCCTTACGTGACGGTACAGAACATACTGCTTTACAAATCAACACAATTAAAACCGTCCTTGCGTTTGCCATTATTGCTGATTCTGTAATGAACTCAATTGTTATACGGTGTAAGTACCCAGTTTGATGAAATGACGTCAGTTCAAGAATACACAGCGACCATGAAAAATACACAGTGAACATAACAACAGAATAAAACCCGCTTGCCATTTGGTTAGCTTCCTGTAACAAGTACATTTCTCTAATTACCACGCCCAAAATAAATTCTCCCAAACCTCTTCAGAGAATCTTCCATTGACAGATCAAGTCAGCACCAACACAACGTTTCACCCGAGCGATATTTCAGGCTCCCTCCGAAATGCAATTTACGCCTTCATTATCCTGTGATGCCGCGCGGCGAGAGTTGATAGTTGGTTAGCGACGTTTCGGTCCAACATATTGACAACATGTTCAGAGATCAAGCAATCTAATTAAACGGTTGGTCACGGTTGAATGTGTAAATGCACACAGCAAGCGATGACAGGTTCTCACGGACCGGTGTTCTGGTAACTCAAGTTCACCCTTTGCTACCTAATATTTCCGTCTTTACTCTGGCTCCCCAGTTCGTCCGTTGTTTATGGGAGCGTTAGCAAAACTTCGAAAAAAAGCGACTATTAACTTCGAAATGTCTGTCTGTATGTCCATTTTCCTGTCTGTCTGTCCGTCTGCATACAACAACTCGGTTCCCACTGGACGGAGTTTCATAAAATTTCAAATCCGACGATGTTCCAAAAATCCGTCGGGAATATTCAAATGTAATTAACATTCGACCAGAATAACGGGCACTTTACATAAAGAGCTATGTACATTTATGAAACAGTGCTCAGTTCGTCTTAGAATGGAAAATGTTTCAGACAAAAGTTTAAAGAAAATAACAACACAAACTTTAGGCTAAAAATAGTTTTGTGTTTATAATCATGGCACAATACTGTAGAGCCGGACTGGCCACAGACCACACACAAAATATTACGGCGAATGCGCTCTTAATGCCGGCTAATAAAAGCAACAATATTTAAGCGAAAGCGCATCAGTGATAGAGAGTAAGCACTCTGCCTGACTTAATCTGTTACCCTGTGCCTTGGAGACTGTCACATTTCCTCTGTTTCTCAATATTTCCACCCTTCCCGTGGCACCGCCATTTGTCGCATTCCATTCCGCCAAATTTCCCCTTGTACGGTGCCCAAAGAACAATTCATACTTGGTTTATTATTCCCAGCCAACATTACCCTTTATGGATGTGACCACATGCTATCTCCAATATTTTCTAATCATTTCCTCCCTTGCCCTGGCATAGACACAACCAAACTCATCTACCCACCACGTCATGACAGGACTTCGTGCTCCAGCAATCTTATTGGTAACCCCACAGTTCCCAAGCACCAATCACCGCTCTTTCCGTCCACTACACACTCCCCATACTAACTGTTTATACTGCATGATTATTCAAGAAGGAACTGATTATTCCGAAACATCATATCCAAATAACAACGCAGGACAACATCCCGGAAGAACGACAGCCTCATCAATTCGCGTAGCTACAAATTGCACTTGATAAAATGACAAGAAAAACAAATTACTTTTAATACGTTTAATAATATCTGGTGGCATCACGTCTAAGAGAAACGTGAATATTAGGAAAATTCCCTTGAATAGTCGTAAAATTACTGACACTAATCATTCACAGATTACAAGAAATTTCTAAGCACTTATCTGAAAAATTAAAATATTACGGCCTTCATATAGTGTTCACGAGTGCCGTGATCTCTGACACACACACAGGTACATGTGGCAGATTGTTTTTCTGTTGCAGATAATGCAAGAGACGCTGTACTTCTTCACGTTTCTGCTTCAAGTGAAAGACAAGAATGGGGAAATAAACAGGGCCAATGAAGAAAAGAACAAAACGCCAAATTCTAAAAATAATTTATGTCTACGAATCTATTCTTTGTAGGCCAAAATTTATAAAATATCTCGGAAGTGAACATAGATAACATTATGAATAATTTGGGTAAAATCACCTTCTAACAGCCGCAGCACTCTCAGTGTGAACGACAACGCATTTGAGGTGTTTTCGTAATGTAAATATATAACACAGCTCCTCTTATGTTTTTCACGTCTGTCCATGTGTATCATCTACAGAAAGTGTGCGGAGTTTTACTGAAACCTATCAACAAATTTAGAACTGAATTCACTTCAGATGAAAATTAGGAATGTTTTCTTGGGTTTTTTTTTGGGGGGGGGAAGGGGGGGAGCTCTCTGCTCATTACACATTAAACGCTCATCGAAGCGAAGCATATTTCAGTTACTTGTGTTTTGTTTCGAGACGCTGCCAGGACGACAGACAAACTAGCACGGAAGTTTTAAATGAATATTTCAAAAACCAGCTGACAAAATGTGAGTAAATAGACTACAAAATTCCAATAGTTTGAATACGAAGATACTTCAGCCATTCTCAGCCAAATTTCAAACTGGAAATACAAAATCTAAAATTTATATTAAAATAAAATTTGTTGCTGTGTACTATTACAAGTTATTTCACACCTCCGCCACAGAAAAGTTTCGTTCCTTGCATAAATGTCTGTGCCCTACTTTCGACACGAGACATAACCTACATTTTCATTTCTTATATTGAAAAATTACTAGTTTTCTTATTGATTTTATATTCTTTAGGACGCAATATCTGTGGCGAAACAATGAAACAAAAGGAGG
>Ga0123355_10022762_pt1 | contig 10048 bp, 7 predicted proteins | sample TergutEmb28metaG_3_FD_89872 | JGI IMG/M metagenome (GOLD analysis project Ga0123355, IMG submission 89872) | Embiratermes neotenicus P1 segment gut microbial communities from Petit-Saut dam, French Guiana - Emb289 P1 | ecosystem: Host-associated > Arthropoda: Insects > Digestive system > Gut ...
CTTGAAATATGTAACCTGTCACTGTTGAAAGGAACTACACACATATTCACACAATCAACTGCAAACAACGCGCACGGTGGGGCCAATTACCAATAAATAGTACATAACCAAGTTACTGGCTGTCATGCCGATGCCCGTGCCACATGATGTAGAAGTAATCTGTGGTCCCAAAAAGCGGCAAATTCAATCTCTCATCAATGATCTATGCTCTCTACATAGATGGCTGTGCAGTCGAATACAGCTACATTTTCATACTGCTGTCAATTTGCGTCGGCAGGCGTGTAAAGATTGCCAACCTTTGCAATACTGATGAACAGTCCCTTACGTGTTCAATGTGACTCAAAAAGCAGATGTAATGTTGGTTATCTGTTAAACGCACCGTCATCTTAATTTCTCCGCTAAATCATAGATGTTTTGACTCAGTTGTGTTAAATATAGTGATTGTGTAATCACTTATCGGTGGTCTGCAACTAGGTTGGGTGTGGAGTGGGGTACATACGTGACTCAGAAGCGGCTGTGTGGTCGATTATGTGTGTGAATTTATGAAACAATAATAATGACGGGCGATAGTAACGAAAAAACCGAATCAGTCGTTCAAAAGAGAATCGGTGGGACAAGTATATTGAGTGTATTGTATAGTTGTGCAAAGAAAATCGGCGCCGTTGCAGTTGTGTATTTGATAGGGTATTTTGAGCTAAGTGCTGCGTGGTTGATTGGTCCTGTGATTCTTTCCGTGATTCGAGAGGAATGGAAGAAAGACAAGGAACTCAGAAGAAATATTGCCAAGGCAGCAGCAACGCGCGACGAAAAAGAAGTGATATTAGCCCGAGTTGATGATTTACCTTCGTGGGTAAGAGTGTTAATTTACGTTGCATTAAAATAAAATAGTAGTTTTAAGGGGTTACCTGAAGGTGGCGAAATTTACGCACGGATGTTACGCCTTTCCGCCACCCGCGTCTTATGAAGTGCCATATCCTTCTTTGTATAATTGAATTCATTTACGCTACGTGCACACAGATGCATTCAATACAGTATTTCACTTAACATTACACTTTACTTGACATACTTTATTTTCACTATGCGCACACACCGTTCTCTTTCCTGTTCACGTGGTCTGCGCAGCTTCGTGTGTGGAATGGTTTTGTTTTGATATCTTAAGGTTTAATGCCATTTTTATTGCATAATACACCCAAGAAGCCCTTAAACATTCAATACAAGAAGTATGTTATAGAACTGTATTCATTAATCTTGTGGTTTTTTTCTGTCCTCTGATGTATTCACATTAATTGAATAAATAAAACATGTTTGGGTGACATAAGCGGCCCCATCTTCAAGCTTGTTTCTAAAACATACTGTTATTACATAACTAAAAATATAAAATTAGTATAGTACTTATATACCATCATTAGCATCCTACAGAATAGGCTTTTATATCTGTGATGTTCACTGCTCTGAAAAAGTTGCACAAGAAGAATGACAAGGCAAAGTGACAATATATGTTGTGGCCCAAGATGCCAAGTTAGATACAGGGCTTCCCTGGAACCTGTTTTGAGTCTGACTGCCATTCTTCCATTTCCACTGAAGTTGAATTCCTGTAATAATACAGCACAAAATTGATTAACATGCACAGTTTTCTAGGTACTAGTAGTAGTAGTGATGGTGCATACTGTCATGACTGTGAGTTAATAATATGGATGTGTTTACTGGTATCTGGCAACTGGCTATACATCCCCACAGTAACACATTTCAAATAGAATTGTAGTACATATCTACATCCCTTAGAAGAGGAAGGCATGTTTGCCATATGGGGATCATTCTTGTCATTTATGTAGTACTGCACCAACAGATCAAGGATGGAAAAATAGAGAACATGGTTGTATTATCCTGAACTCTAAAGGTGCAGACATATGTAAATGATTGAATCAACAGACACTAGTTCCCCATTTTACAACTGCAATAAATATTTCTTAATTGTTCTGTTGGTGGCTAGTGACCCCAAACTACAGGTTTATGTTTGTAGGTGTATACTAGAGTTCATGCAACAAAAATCATGGTTCATCTGTCTTTGAAAACACATCTGTTTTCAAAACTTCTCTCAGCCTTGCACTAGATGGTACGGATGGACCACCCTGCCAAAAATTAAGATTTTTAACTATGAGTAGACTGTTGGATTTTAGGTATCACCTGCAGCATTGTCATCATTTAGTTTGCTTGGGTGAAGGGGTAGGGGAGGGGGGGACAGTTGTATCTCAGTTTATTCTTTCCGCATGTTCTCTGCAGTTTCTTTTGTGAATGAACATGCAGACACAATAATACGTGTACATGTTTTGTTTCAGGTATTCTTTCCAGATGTAGAAAGAGTGGAATGGCTGAACAAGGTAAGTCAGTGAACTGTGTAAGTCATTAGATAGAAAGGCAATAAGGTCGATATATGAGAAACCATTGGTAAAGAAAATATGTGTTACCACTTAGGGAGTAATGTAATGTGTTGCATTGCTGATAAAAATTTTGTTTTCATTTTCTGGTATAAAATTTATCATTACCTCATTGAAAATGGCATTAAGTGTAGTACTTTCTCCATGGAGCAGAGTCCTTCTTGAGAAGCCAACAGTTTTTCAGCTAGACAAGAAATTCTTCGCATTTTATCACCCGAACAATATTGGGTGAGAATTACAGATCGTTAAGTTCCTCATTATGTAATTTTCTCCACTCCCTTGTTACCTCATCCCTCTTAGGCCCAAATATTCTCTTCAGCACCGTGTTCTCAAACACCCCCAGCCTGTGTTCCTCCCTCAATGTGAGCAACCAAGTTTCACACCCATACAAAACAGCAGGCAAATTTATAGTTCTGTATATACTGATCTTTAAATATTTTGATAGCAAACTGGAAGACAAAAGATTCTGCACCGAACAATAGCAAGCATTCCCTGACTTCATTCTGCTCTTAATTTCTTCCTGAATAGAATTTTGATTTGTTAACCCTTTGATGCCTAACGACCACTATAGTGGTCGTACCACATCGCTAACCTCTAAACGTTGCGTTTTATATATTTGTTCAACAAATAAAGGCACTGAATATTTTAAACATGGTATATACTCTCTGTTTTTTTTTTCTCTTCAAAATGCAGCTTGTTTCATAATTCTAACGTATTTGGTTCCTGTTTTATTCACATTTTATATACAGGATGTGCTAAAATTTAAAAAAATAATTCCGGCACCAAAAGTTTAAGGTTGTTCCCAAATATTTGAACTCTTCCACCCTTGCAAAGGAACTATTATCAACGTTGATAATGTGACATCATCCTGCATTCTGATCTCGAGACATGACCATGTACTTATTTTTATCAGCATTTACTTCTAGTCCAATCTCTTTACTAGCCACTCCCAAAGCTTTTTCATTTTCCTTTATACTATGTATGCTTCCTCCAGATGTATTAACATGATCAGCATAAACCAGAAGCTAATGCATACTATTTAATAGCAAGCCATCCTGGTTTACCCGAACCCTCCTAATGGCATACTCGAAAGCAAAGTTGAAAAAGAATGGTGATAGAGTGTCCCCTTGTTTCAAACCATTCCTAATAGGAAACATGTCAGGCAGATTCTTGCCTACCCAAACTCTATGTTTCACTCAGACACATTTTTATTAGCCTTACCGGTTTCATGGGGATACCAAACTCAATCAGAATATTAGGCATTAAGTGAATTAAAAAAAAAGTATAGATTTTTAATGGGCAACAATTATATGTTGACAAAATGTATTGTTGAACTGTTTTGATTTTGCATCATTCACCTTTTAAATGGTGGGCAACAAATCGGTTAAATTAGGTTTGAAATGGTTAGTGTATTTATGGATTTTGTTTTGTTATATTAACAGAAACTAGAATCAATAGATATTGCATTTTGTTTGTTACAGACCATACCTATAATACAGTGATCATATTTGGACATTGACATAACATTGTAATTCAGTGCAAAAATACATGAGTGACTATTCATCTTGTCCAGCTGTATTATAAAAATTCCATATTGTTTGAATGGTTGTTGACAAAGGGTGGTATTTTGATAGTTTATGCTACGGTTTATTATTCAGATACAATTTTAGTCTATATTGAGTAACATGATGGCCTTAACACATTCTGAAAAATATATTTCAATAGACATTGATTATATTAGCACGTTTGACAGTGATACTTTGGCACCCTGCCTGTCTCTCAATATTGCCTATTATCAATGTGTAATGTGGCTTTACTACGTGAATGAGTTTTGATGAATAAATGGTCACTGGATGGTCTTGCTCCAAGGGTAAAGTAGAGTATCAAATTGATGTCTCATGTATGTGATTCAAGGTTAAGACTGTGTGGAACTATACCTCTACCACTCTGTATATCTGTATGGCATGATTCATGAGCACTGAGACAGTTTTTGTGTTTGGTATTACATTTCCTTTTTAAAAAGCAATGAACTGATTTGCATTCCCAATCAGACCATACACATCATGACATCAAATGAAGGTTTTTTGACACAGTTGCATATTACATTTAATATTAGAAAGATTGGAAATGCTTCAAATGGAAAGGCATAGCCACTGGTAAGGTGCATTTTTTCATACACCATTTTCTTTCATGTTAGCAAACTCACTGAATAAGATTAAGTCTTCTGTGATGTTGCACTGTATTGACTGTTAAATAGTTACTGATATTTTGAGGCATAATATTGTGTATAATATTATCCTCTGGTGCAGCTGCTGTGCTTAACCCTTCATTTACTGACTGGGTACAAAATGTACCCAGGCGTGGAATGTTCTTGAACAATTCTCGCTGGTATAGAGTAACAATGTTGCCAATTTTTTTATTTGTTCATTGAAGACCCACTGACATAAAATAATCATCATTCGGCACATATATTGCTTTTTACCTGTGGTATGTTTTTTTTTTTTTTTAAATCCAACTGTACCATTTTGTACGTACCCATGGAAGGTGCTCTATTTGTCCAACAGCTAAGGACAGAAAAACAGACTGGAAATGTTGCCATTGCTCTGAATGGGTGTGCAAGGACCACTCTATTAAGGCAATTTAAATAAAATGTGACAATTGCAAGGAACAGTCATACTAGAGACAAATTTCATTTGCATTTATGTTCTAAATTTTATTTTCTTGTCCTCAAACATTTTAAGTATTTCACTGTATATAATTGCATGAAAAATGAGAAATCTGTATAAAAGCAACGTTTTTACTTCAATTGAACCTATTAATCGAACACAGAAAAGAAATGTTGAGAAAATAATTTAAAAAATATGTGCACATTATGGACCTAGTTCATAAAAGTGGGAAATTTTTTTTCTCCGTAATCCAAGGGTTAAACTGGTTGGCCTTGAAGATAAAGGCGCTACAGTGCTTCAAAATATCAGTAACTGCTTACCAGTTCATGTGGTGTACAGTCCAGATAACTTGAATACTGAGCAACACTATTGTGAGAACCTCATATAATTGTTTAAAAATATGTACATGTATGATATGTTGTGCACCTGGATCTAACACTAATCACAAACTAAGGGTCGTATTTCATTGTCTTTGTCAGGATGTGGTCAGTAATAGAGTTCAGGTTTTCAGGTTTTGGGGCGGTTGTTATCCAAACTATAGTCTTTTTTGCGGGTTTTACACTGTAGAAAAGCTTTGTTTTGACGTTTTGGAGGAAAGCATGAGCCTTCACTTTCAGGATGGCTGTATCTGTTTCCAGTTGATGCTGAAGTATTGTGGGGGAAAGACTGTGTCAGTTGCATAGCGATAGTAGAGTTATGTATTACATTGTATTTTATTAAATATGTGAGTCATATCTCCACTTGTGCTACTTTGATTACAGATTCTGCGTCAGGTGTGGCCGAATGTGAATCATTATGCTAAGACCTTAATCGAAGAAAAAATTGAACCTAATGTACGTGCCAGTCTGGAAGCCTACAAACTGAATGGGTTCCGTTTTCAAAGGATGATACTTGGCAGTATTGTGAGTATGCTTTTGCAGTCTCCTGTATAGATAAAACCAGAATAAAATATCTTGTAATTAATGAAGGCAAATTATAATATGATAAGCACTGCATGTTTTTGTTTTATAACATTTGTCTAACAGTTATCATACTGGAAGTGTTAGAGGACTTAAAAATTCTTGATTTACTTATTTCAGCCTCTGAGAATAGGAGGTGTCAAAGTGTATGATCACAATGTATCACGCAGTGAGATCATCATGGACATGGATGTCTTGTAAGTCAGATGAAGAATTTTGTCATCGTCATAGTTATGTTATTAGACATTTCGTTGTAACAGAGAGAAAACTTGGTGTTTTATATGTTTATTTGCTGTATCTTTTGGTTCCTGATTCTCTTGTTGTAAAATCAGAAATTATTCATATACATGAACTCTCCTGTAATGTTGCAGTGATAAATCGCCGTCTTTGGGCAGACATCAGTACAAAGGAATATAAAATTAATACATCCCATTTACATATACAGTGTTAAAATAAATAATAACAGCTATAGATATAAAAATGTGGATACTAGTGATAATGTGATGCTGACATATTGTGTCTGTGCCCACACAAACATTTAGTATCGAAAACTTCGATACCAGAAGTTTCTTTGCGTATAGCCACATACTAAATAAACAGTGGCTCATCAGTGAATTTTATTCAAGGCTATGTTATCATCACATTATCAGTATTTATTTTTAACTATGTATATGTAAATTGGATGTATTAATTTTTTATATTCCTTTGTATTACTGTCTCCCTGAGCATAGTGATGTACTGCTGAAACACGTAGGAGAGTTCATATGTGTGGATGATTGTGATTCTGTATAAATTGTGTGCATTTGTTGGTGTATGTGGGTGATTATAACCGCAGTGCACCAAGGGAATAATATTCAATTCTGGAAAAAAAATTTGCATATGAGACCAGTACTGCAGCGTGATAGTAGAGTGCGGTAAAGTAAAGTTGCCCCCATGCATACGAACTGTAGTGTGGCAGTAGAGTGCGGTAAAGTAAAGTTGTCCCCACGCACACCAACTGCAGCGCGACAGTAGAGTGCAGTAAAGTAAAGTTGCTCCATGCACACCAACTGCAGCGTGACAGTAGAGTGCGGTAAAGTAAAGTTGCCCGCATACACACCTACTGCAGTGTGATAGTAGAGTGCGGTAAAGTAAAGTTGCGCCCATGTGCACCAACTGCAGCGTGACGGTAGAGTGTGGTAAAGTAAAGTTGCCCCCATGCATACCAACTGTAGTGTGGCAGTAGAGTGCGGTAAAGTAAAGTTGCCCCCATGCACACCAACTGCAGCATGACAGTAGAATGCAGTAAAGTAAAGTTGCTCCATGCACACCAACTGCAGTGTGACAGAGTGCAGTAAAGTAAAGTTGCCCCCATGCACACCAACTGTAGTGTGAAAGTAGAGTGTGGTAAAGTAAAGTTGCCCCCATGCATACCAACTGTCGTGTGGCAGTAGAGTGCGGTAAAGTAAAGTAGCCCCCATGCACACCAACAGCAGCGCGACAGTAGAATGCAGTAAAGTAAAGTTGCTCCATGCACACCAACTGCAGTGTGACAGTAGAGTGTGGTAAAGTAAAGTTGCCCCCATGCATACCAACTGTAGTGTGGCAGTAGATTGCGGTAAAGTAAAGTTGCCCCCATGCGCACCAACTGCAGCGTGACAGTAGTGTGGTAAAGTAAAGTTGCTCCCATGCACACCAACTGTAGTGTGACAGTAAAGTGCAGTAAAGTAAAGTTGCCCTCATGCATACCAACTGTAGTGTGGCAGTAGAGTGCGGTAAAGTAAAGTTGCCCCCATGCGCACCAACTGCAGCGTGACAGTAGAGTGTGGTAAAGTAAAGTTGCCCCCATGCACACCAACTGTAGTGTGACAGTAAAGTGCAGTAAAGTAAAGTTGCCCTCATGCACACCAACTGCAGCATGACAGTAGAGTGTGGTAAAGTTGCCCCCATGCACACCAACAGCAGCATGGCAGTAGAGTGCGGTAAAGTTGCCCCCATGCACACCAACTACAGCATAGCAGTAGAGTGCGGTAAAGTTGCCCCCATGCACACCAACTACAGCATAGCAGTAGAGTGCGGTAAAGTTGCCCCTATGCACACCAACAGCAGCATGATAGTAGAGTGTGGTAAAGTTGCCCCCATGCACATCATGGGGCAGTGATTTTGGTATTATCACTCTTTTTTGAAGTGACGTATTTCAAGATGAAAACAAACTGTCTCATTTAACTAATTAGATTTAGACAAATTTGAAAAATGTTTGAGACAAAAACTATAGATGCTAATTAGAGATAGGATTTGTGTAATGGCCAGATATTTTTTAACTATGAATAATGTTTTGAGGATGTTGTTGTTTATATTTGGTGTTCATCTCCTTAAATAATCATGAATTCGTAATATGTTTCACAAAAGATTTGTGAGTATTAATGAGAGGAGGTTTCATAATGTATATATGGAATGTATGTGTGGAACACTAGGGGGTGCAGTACCTTAAGCAGTAGTCCAGAGACGTAATAAGCTCTTAGTGCAGTATGTTGGCTAGACTGGAGAACTTGAGCATTTGTGCATGCCTGAACAGTGAATGTAATTTTATGTTCTCTGCATCTTCTTACATTTCCTAACTTTCACAGCATAAGCATGCACAGTGCATTTCATTGGGGTGTGCACCAAAGGAATTTTATTGTTTTTTATTTTTTTCATTTTTTTAAATGGCAAATGTTTATTTCATACCTATTCTTAAAGAACATTATTTTTGTTCACGAAACAAATCAGAGAAACTGAAACATAACTAAACTCTATTTAAAAAGTGGTAACATAATCAGTATGGTGACTTGCCATGGGATGGACTGTCCAGTGACCAAATCCTGATCGGGGTGAGGTTTTCTGCACCTGCGTGGACCAGCGCTGAGGCCCACCCAGCCACCTGTACAGTTGGTCCTGGGTCTCTTTCCTGGGGGTAAATCAGCCAGGGCATGGCATTGACCACCCACCCCATCTAGCATAAAGGTTGGAGAATGAGTAGAGCTGTACCTCTGCTCCCCCTCTGGCCTTTCATGGCTGGTTCTAGGGTGAACTTTACCTTACTCTACTTAAGAGATGAGGCAGAAAATATCAAACTGTGGGACATTACGGTGTGCCTGGGCACACCTCTTATGCATGAAGGGTTTGAAGGGTTTGTTTGTTAATCTTGAACAAAAGGAGCTAGGTTCATTTCATACAATCCATCTTAATAATTTCTTTGATTAAATGTACTGTGTAATGTGTGTTTGTGTGTGTGTGTGTAAATGTAAATGTTGTGTTACTGTATAGTTAGGTTGTCTGTCTTGTATGGACCCCATACTTACCAGGTGGTAATGTACAGTAACTTAATGGTTATTACTACATTTAATTTTCTTTCAGCTATGCTGGTGATTGTGATATATCATTCACAATTGGAGGCATCAAAGGAGGCATCAAAGATTTCCAGGTATATTAGTATTACAAAATTTTCCATTATTTGCTTGTTAGTCAGGTGTATATTCAGTTATGATCTTTTTCCCTCTCATGCTTCCTCTCACTCCCTTTCTCTCTCTTTTAGGTTCATATGTGAGGTGATAGGTCTACACTCACTTGAGTTGTCTCCATCTCTTTTATTTCAGTTCCTTTGCCATTGAAACTTGTGTGTATGTATGTGCATATATGTATCTTAAAGAGAGCAGTTTATAATGCACTAGTGCTTTGTCATCTTCTCAGTTTATATGTAGATCTCAGTCCTTTTGATTTCAGTTCTGTTAGTTTTCTTCATTCCATTGCCACTCAGACTTTATTATCTTTGAGTAAAGAGAGACCAACTTGATGTCACTTGCTTTATTATTTCTTTACTTAATGCTCAACATGTTTCGGATGTTAATACATCCATCCTCAGGGGCTTGCGACTTATGTGCTGAATTATTTCATGGGTTGCATTGTTCTGGTTCGATGTGTGTTGGAGTTACGTTGTGGTATGGCTGTGGTGGTGTGGTATCCGTATGCA
>Ga0123355_10022763_pt1 | contig 10048 bp, 10 predicted proteins | sample TergutEmb28metaG_3_FD_89872 | JGI IMG/M metagenome (GOLD analysis project Ga0123355, IMG submission 89872) | Embiratermes neotenicus P1 segment gut microbial communities from Petit-Saut dam, French Guiana - Emb289 P1 | ecosystem: Host-associated > Arthropoda: Insects > Digestive system > Gut ...
GGGGGGGGGGGGGGGGGGGGGGGGGGGGGGGGGGGGGGGGGGGGGGGGTATTTGACCTCACGAGGGAGCAAGTAACATGAGGCTGAAGAAAAGTGCATACAGAGAGCTTCATGACATGTACTCCTCATGGATTATCGTTAGGGTGGTCAGATTAAGGAGGGAAAGATGGATGGAACATGCGGCACGTATGGGGGAAAAAGGGGGCCTTTAGAAGGCCTAGACGTAGATGCCAAGATAATATTTAAATGGATCTTAGATAAAGAGAACTTAACGGCGTGAGCCGGATTCATCTAGCTCAGGGCAGAGACAGGTGACAGGCTCTTTTGAATGCGGTAATGAACCTGGTCCATAAAATGCAGGGAAATTCTTAACTGGGTAAGGAACTATCAGCTTCTAAAGAAGGATTATGCTACATGTAGTTACAAAAACCAGACCCATATTACTAGTAGACACACTAACACACACAAGCATACGTAACTGTACTTAAATCTCTGTAACTTTGACGAGTACCATAAAACACAAAAAGAGAAAAGTCGTGATATTTTCTTTGCACTGCAGCTCCCCTCCCGTCCCACCCCCACAGATTAAAACGCTTCCGACATACCCTGGAGAATGGAATCTCCATTACAGTGCAGCATCCCCTCTCTGACTCTCAAGTGACTGGCAATTTAGTCAGTATAAGCCGATCAGCTCCCCACAGTAACGGCTGCACGAACACATGAATAAATTGGTAATTAAGAACCTGGCTTATCAGCTGCTTGGAAGACACTTTGCTGTTAGTCCCCTTTAAAAGCGTGCAGAAAAACTGCGTAATGTCAGTCCGTCTGTCAGTTCCTACGTACATAATAATACAAGGAAGTCCCTCTATTCCAAACATTCCGAAGCAACCACAGCAGGTTAGCTCACGAGGCGACATTAGTGTTTCCTAGTCGGGATAAATCCAGCTAGATTTTGGACCCGGATATTATCCATTCTGACTGGTTTTCGCGGTTAACCTCAGTCCTTCCAGCTAATATTCGAAAACTACAGTACAACAGGGCACAAGATTGTTTGCGTTGTTGTTTAGGCGTAACTTAGGAGGGGACAAGGAAGAATGGTTTGTTTCTGGCTACTGAGAAAAATAAAAATTTGGGTTGACAGTGGGGTGAAGGGTGTGTGTCCATATATATATATATATATATATATATATATATATAAACCTTTTAAAAGCCTACCGATAGCACTTTACACAGCACGAGATTTAAAATTAAAAAATTCTGCATGGTGCCAACATTGCGTTTTTGTTTTGTATAGATTTCAGAAAAAAATATATTTTTGCCTTATACGGCATGAACAGACTGATTTTTCTTTATAATCGAGATGGATAGTGTTTACTGCGTGGTACGGACTGAATCCTTATATAAAACAGAAAAGGTTCGTCTTTAAATGGTTAAGGGCTGGTTTAAACTAATCTTCTCCCTCTTCCTAACTTGAATCCTTCGTAAATTAAAGTTCTTAATAACCAGAGCCATTTTGTACCACCGCTTCCCCCCCCCCCCAATGTTCTCAGCCCAGTTACGCTTATGTGCCGTTGAATCTATTTGTGACAATGTAGTTTCCCACACCGGTGACTCGGAATATTTCTATCTTGTGGGATGTCAAGCCGTATGGTTTGGTAGAAGCGTTCCTCTGTAATGTCGGTTCACTTCCACCAGGCAACAGCGCCTTTAACCGCAGAAGAAACAAACCTGCGCTATTCTGGGCTATGTCGCGGCGTGTAGTGGTAGTCTTCAATTCGGGACAACCCATCGATCCCATGTTCAAGGTTTTGTAGATGGGACCGATAGGTTGTCCCCATACGTCGGTAAGAAATAACAACCACTGGCTACGTAACAGCCCAGAAAATCGCAGTTCTCATCTACTTCGCGGCAGCAGCATTAAATCTTCTAATTCACTGCATGCTGCCTACCTCGAATCACATTCGACGTTGCTTCTACTGAACAAACAGCGTGTGTGTAGGCTATAAACTAACACACATAAACGCAAACCAATTAATGTCCCAGATACGAAGTTACGCATGCGGCTGAATACAAAATAAACCGCCTGCAACTTTCCCGCTTCTTACCACAGCGCATCTGGCACTAAGGGGACAGGTTCTACCGTAATGTCTTCAAATTTAACAAAAACGTGGTGTATTCGCCTTTCCAGGATACTGAGCGGCAGAAATTGTCGTAAGTAAGGTTATTACCCGAACCACGTGTCCACCCGTTCTCCCACTGCAAGACCAACATACAGGACCGCATCCTCCTCCTACATCCTTCACCCAGAAGACAACGAATGCGATGTATGTATGTATGTATGTATGTATGTATGTATGTATGTATGTATGTACGTACGTACGTACGTATGTATGTATGTATGTATGTATGGGTGTATGTATGTATGTATGTGTGTATGTATGTATGTGTGTATGTATGTGTGTGTATGTATGTATGTATGTACGTATGTATGTATGTGTGTATGTATGTGTATGTATGTATGTGTGTATGTATGTATGTGTGTATGTATGTGTATGTATGTATGTATATATGCATGTATGTATGTAAGCCAATATGTTGTACAACATTACCACATTACACGGCTAAGTTTAGAAAGACGGTATCACGTGTTTTCCTTGTCTGTTATAAGAAACAGAACAAATGATTTACCTTATTTTATGCTTTCTCGTCTTGGCGGTTTTAGCACACTTGATATCACACACGAACGGTTGTCCCTGCACAATTCCATGTAACACCCTAGAATGGTGTTTTAACCGAAATGAAATTAAGTAACTTTGTCAGAATGAGTAGGAATTTCGTTTTAATGCCACTGCATGAGCGCAGCCACATACCATTTCTTTTGTCTATATCCAACATTCCTTAGTCGCGAAGTTGCAAGAGTACTTGAAAAGCTAAGATTTTGTCCGTTGATAAATAAATTTCCGCTTTTGCTGAAAGCATAAATTTCGTTAATGTATGTACAATAGCTCACCAATGGATCGTAATCTAACTCAGCCAATTTCAGTTCATAAACGAATATCCTATTCATTAAGATCATTTTAAATTTTCCTTCCACATATTTCTACGTCTCAGTCGGTATAGCGACGGGCTGGAAGGTCCGGGATCGAATCCCGGTGGGGACGAGATTTTACGCCCGTCCAGACCGGCCCTGGGGCTCACCCAGCCTCCTGTAAATTGGGCACCGGGTCTTTCCCGGGGGTAAAGTGCGGCCGGGGCGTGTTGCTGACCACTCACCCCCTTCTAGTGCCGCGGTCATGGAAGAGTAGAGCTATACCTCTACCCACTCTCTGGGCCACACCGGGCCTGTAACGGGATCACTTTACCTTTACCTTTATACGCCTACGCTTCCCAGGTGTTGATTCTTTAGAATTTACAAGCGTGCTACATGCTCCACCCCTCCAGTAGAGCTTCATTTGTCTAACTTAACATAATCCGGTGAAAAATACAAACCACAAAGCTGCTCGCTGCCCACTGATCTCAAGGCATCTGTTATTTCTTCTCTCACTTAGGTGCAAAAGTCCCCAGAATTTCGATTCAAACACCCTCAGACTCTGTTCACGTCTTAGAACTAAAAAAGAAACTTCACACTTAAACAAATTAAAAACTAAAGTTGTGCAACTTCATAGTTTAATGTCAAATGTGTTATCAACATTGTGCCATTTACATCATCCAAAACTACTACTACAAGCAGATATACAAAAATACGCTAAATGACAACAGTAAAAGCAATAACAGCAGTAGCAACAATAGAAACAACACCTGTGATAACTTTAACATTGCATGCAACAAAGGAACTCCAGTGTCGGTAGGATTCGAATCAATGTCCATCTGCTTTTAAAGCAGCACACCAACGTCTCAGCTAAATCCTGTTCATTTGTTGTACTGCACTTAAGTAAACGTAATTTTAACGACACTCATTCTCGGACTGCAGCTAGTGGGCTTCTTCAGGTATGTCTCGGTATCCACGCTCATGTTTAGACTCAGATTCTTGTACATCCGGCACGTAACAAAACATTCAACTCGTTTCTGTCCGCAGCAATCATCAGAATATAACCATTTCAAGCTCTAACAATCGAATCCTAATAAAAATTCACCAAGATTGAACCTTGCTCAACTTTCCGAAATGTGCATACATTTCTCTATCTGGCACTTGAACGTTGGTCCATTCACACACTCCGCCCTCTGTATATAAATTACATTAATCCTTGTCATTATCTAACCCTCTTTTCACCACTACCCCAGAAGCAATTCTATATCAATCGCTTCAATCCCAAGGGGTTGGCGCTATTGGGAAATGACCTCCCCAGTGACGTAATAAATCCTGACCTCTGACCCTTCACAAACGTTCCTAGTCCCTGCGGACCAGATCTTCTACCACCAGCTCAATAATCAGTTTTTTGGCTGGGGAGGATATGTTATTTTTCAAACATTGGAAACGACCTCCAAAGATCCTCAACGCTATCACGTTGACAGATAAAACTTCATTATATTTACATGGAAATGTACTGTAATATCTGGACACTGAATGTAGCTGGTGTTAATATTATCCACGAGCCGCGGTCCACAACTAATTTTGCACAATTCCACATAAGAATAACATCGACTGCAATCTACTCCCGAGAACATCGGTTCGAAAGTTGAGAATGCAGGACAAAACTTCAAGAGAAATTTCCTACATAAAACTGACCCCAGTACTGTTACGGTTACAGTGACATGTACACCTATATGTGAGAATTTAGTGAAGGGGAAAAATATACGAACACATAATTCTGACGAAGTTTCTTATAAATCTGCCAATTCAAAAAGAAAGGACAAAACAAGGAAAGTGAATTTTAAGAAAACAGACAGTGATGATTTTGGTGGGTGGAGCTACTTCCCTTAAACCACTCGATACATCCTTCATGAAATAACAAATTATCGTAACCTGCGCAACACTTCCAATTCGTATTCCCGCATTACTAGACACTTGGGTGAAATACAAACCGTCTGTCAAAATGTTGTATCTACAAAAAAAAAAAAAAATTGCTTCTCCTTACACAAGCTTAACTGTTGGACTATTAACGATCGTCCAAGTTTAATCTGTATCCAGTAGAGCTGTGTATCGGTGGGCTATGGCAAACTGATGTTTCATGAAAGAAATATCAATGTAATATTTAAAATGTGTCAGTAATTTTCCCTTTGTTTCAAAGTTTTAAGAGGACGCCAAGAAAAAAACGGCTGGTTCAAAGACAGACGACCCCTTCTCCCTTCTTTTATACATCTCTCAGAATATATGTTAATGTTCCATTGGCAGACGTGAAAACAAACCATACAAATTACATCAATATCTTTATGCAATAACTCAACCGCCTATAAGAGGACTACTTTTAACGTTCTAAAATTATAATATAAATATATATATATATAATACAGTTGTACACAACTTTATATTTTATTAGATTATATCAGGTTATAATTCAGCTACACGTTTCCGCCATCTTCAGGCTGATCTTTAAGTAGGTGGGGTGTACAACTGATAATGCTTTCAATCTACAAGACCTTGTATTACAATAACTGGTTAAAATAATTACGTTACACCATACAAAAAAATTGGGATTAAAATTAAAATGTGATACAGTTTTTATACAATAGGCATCAAAAACATTCGCATACAAGAAGGCCAGACAGCTGGCTAGAAGTCAGTATGCGACCAGAACGTCCTGCGACCAGCCATTTCGATCAAGTATTTCCGTGGATTTTTCTCAATCGTAGAATAAATGCTGAGTTCCCGACCAAACTCCGTGCTGCAAAGCATTCCTCTTATGCACCCCTCCCACAGTTATCAAATTTCGTCATACACGGCCATCACAACATAGATATGAAAATGCAGCTCACATACAGCAACTGATCAACATACTTCCTCCCCTGCATACTCAGAACAGTCCAATTCTCACCGCTTTCACTTCTTCACCTCCCACGTCCGATCTGCCTTCAAGCTACCTGTACCAGAAGGACCAGCCGTCTTTACCTTAAATTTCTGAGCCTTGAAAAATTTAAGTATCTTATTTAACGACTTGACAGTTGCTGAGATTACACAGAGTAATTCAGAAAGAAAGGTCAACATTTTGGTAGGCGATGGTATCAGTCATTGTGTGAAAAAAGTTCATATGAGCATGTGTCTGATGGTAGATGGTTGCCGAGAGAGAGTTGTTTGAATCTACAAATACAAACCATTGGGAATTGCAATAAAGAAAGCTAAATTACATACTGTTAATTTTATTGCATTTTTAATTTAATGTTTAAATGACACATCTGTTACACAGAATGACAAATTTGTTACATTTCATAATAAATGTTCGAAAATTCCACAGACAACCTCAATGAACTTTGCAACTCGTGTGCGAAGATCGTGAGTTGTTCGTCTGATTTGACCTTCACGTTTTTATGCGGGCAGCAACATCCAAAATGCAAGCGAGCTATTCGTCTCTTGTACCCAACTTTCGTTTTTGAACTTCGCCCTTCTTCCAACCCCACAAACAAAAATCTAACGGAGTTCGGTCTGTAGATTTAAAAGTCTCTGTCACGGTAACCAATCAGAATTAGACACGTGTGCATATGAACTTTTTTCTACAATGGCCGATACTATCATCTCCAAAAATATTGACTTTTCCTCCTAAATCACCCTGTATAAAGCCGGTCATAGCTGAGTCAAATATAAGTAATACTGATACAATGATATTGATAGGGGAAACTTGAGGTACTCGGGGGACACCTGTCTCAGGAGCATTTTTCTACCACACATCCCACATGGACTGGCGTGGGATTGAGTCCAGACCTCAAGAGGAGGGCGGTGACTAACCACCTGAGTTCTAGCAGGGTATAAAATGTTGTTCCGCTTTAGGCCTTATGAAGGTAGTTCCTCTACCCCCGCTCCCGCCCCCAGACGTCCTTTCTTCCATCTCTAGTAGCACAACAGACCGACTGACGTCAGGACGCGGAGCCCTTACGGAGAAACTGGTCAAAAACTCACCACTAACTATCACGGCAGCGGAAGTTTTATCACCTTATGTAAAACATCCACCACTGGATTCTATCCTGAGCAAGTTGGTTGCATTCCATACATGGCCTCCTTACTTACTTACTGTCACCTTAAACCTATGCATTACAAATTATTATCGTGAAAAGCGATTGAAATCACACAAACACAACATCTGAACATTGCACTTTGATTTACTTACTTTCCTGAAACATGTTTCAGTTGTTCCATTCGATCAACGTCAGGTAGAAAACACAAGAACATAAAAGGGAAATTACGTTGTGGAAGAGGCTTAAATGAAGGTACGGTGTTCAGATGTTGTGTTTGTGTGGATTTCAGTTGCTACTGATTGACTAGAACAAAGGGACATATTGATCTAAATTCATTATCGTGAATTCTAATAGTCTACTCCACAAACAAACCGTGTAACATCGCAGTGCCTTTCACGTATTTTCTAGAAACAAATTTTGTGACGTAGCGCTGCCATTCACGTGTTCTCTAGAAACAAATTTTGTGACGTAACACTGCTATTCACGTGCTCTCTAGAAACAAATTTTGTGACGTAGCACTGCCATTCAGTGCTCTTTAGAAACAAATTTTGTGACGTAGCACTGCCATTCACGTCTTCTCTAGAAACAAATTTTGTGACGTAGCACTGCTATTCACGTATTCTCTATAAACAAATTTTGTGACGTAGCGCTGCTATTCACGTGCTCTCTAGAAACAAATTTTGTGACGTAGCACTGCCATTCAGTGCTCTCTAGAAACAAATTTTGTGACGTAGCACTGCCATTCAGTGCTCTCTAGAAACAAATTTTGTGACGTAGCACTGCCATTCACTTGTTCTCTAGAAACAAATTTTGTGACGTAGCACTGCCATTCACGTGCTCTCTAGAAACAAATTTTGTGACGTAGCACTGCCATTCAGTGCTCTCTAGAAACAAATTTTGTGACGTAGCACTGCCATTCACTTGTTCTCTAGAAACAAATTTTGTGACGTAGCGCTGCCATTCACGTCTTCTCTAGAAACAAACTTTGTGACGTAGCACTGCCATTGACGTGCTCTCTAGAAACAAATTTTGTGACGTAGCGCTGCTATTCACGTATTCTCTAGAAACAAATCGTATGACATCGCACTATCATTCACATATTCTCGAGAAAGAAATGTGTGATGCCATGTCTTTCACATGCTCTTTGCAAATGGACTGTTCGAAGTGGCCATGACGCTCACATATTCTGTAGCAGCATATTTGTTCTCGAGAAATGAATTTTGTGATGTCTCAATGTCGCTCACATGTTCTTGAGAAGCAGATTCACCCGCTAGAGTTGCGGAATGTCTAGAAACATGGGAGCCCTTCTGCTTGAGACATTCGAACTCTGAGGTTTCTCCGGCAGACAAAGTGATGAATGGCTGGAGCTAAGCCGCAATGCAGCACTTTAAATTATATAAACTCTCCTCCCCCTTGCCGTGGTGAGAAAGAAGATGGCATGGCTCTAGCTATAGGCGGAAAGTGTAAAAAATAAATTAAAATAAGATACAAGAATAAAGTAACCAAAAACAAGTTGTGACATTCCACGAAATTTATTGGTCCCCGCCTCTTACGTTGCGTGCTAAATGGGCGTGCGAGACTGGAGATAAAAAACGCAACACGAACAAAACAAAGAGCGATGGAAAGAAAAAGAATTACCGGTCCTTATAACATCGTAATCTACACGGTGATTTACACCTCCAAATTGTTTATAGTTGTTAAAGAATCTTTAATGATTAAAAAATAATTTTAAGAAAACTCTGCCCTATAAAACAGTCCGTCATCTTCAAATTTGAAATGTGCTTTCGAAGACCCCTGAAGCTCTTAATGAGACTTTGGAACGTCTTTCAGAAACCTTCAGCTCCACCAACCGAGAAACATTTGCATATTCCCAGCTCGTAATGGCTCGAGGCACCTGACATTTTGCAGGTCATGAGGAAGATTCCATTAATTTTCACTGACTAATATTAAAGCTTTTCTTTTAGGGCTTTCGTTGAGTTTAAAATCATAGAAGATTTAGAATTTTCAATGCTGAAGAGTATCTGAGTCAAGTTAGGATGTGTTCGCACAAATTACCCCTCTAACTCTTGGAGCGTTTGACTCTTCCTTCCTCTAAATTTTTTCTTCTTGAATGTTAACATTTGATACTCTGCCTTGAGGGTCGTGTAAGTTATATTTTAACTACGAAAGCCAATAAATAAGAGTAGCCACTTTAGTGTGTTCTCCCTTTTAACTCCGCATACACATAGAGTAGAATCCACAAAATATTTCTGTCATTTTTTCCCTGTTACAAAGACAACTGGTATACACAAAATTTCGGATGTGTAAGTAGAGAGTAAGATTTTATTGGGTGGTTCGTTCAGGTTATTTATAATTACCTTGGATACATAACTTAGAAATGATGTGTAAAAAGACAAGACACACGTACTTCTGTCCATACAAGTTTCTCTGTAAATGCAAGTACACGCAGGGTACACCACTCGTCATTGTTCCCCGATTTTAACAAAAGCTACAAGTTGTAAAAGCAAGCTTAATAGGCAGCACTAAATGTTGTGAAAGGCCTTTTGGTGACTTCTCGAGATCTTTCGTGCGAACAGATAAATAAGAATAAAAGAAACGCATTTTATTCCTCAACTTACACATTTACGCATGGTCTTTTTCCTCGTCTATATAAGAGACGTAGCATTCAAATTCAAGCTTTCACGGCGACTTAAATTCAACAAAATATTCTCGGCTAGCAGCCACGTCAGGTGGTTGGACGGCGAGTAAGGAAACGTTCCAAGGACCGTCTCTGTCCTCAACATTAGTCATATAACATTATTGTTGACGGTAAATAACTCCATGGGGCATAATGCGTGTTGAGAAGGTGATAGTTCCCTGCGGGTCAAAAGCCGCCCCCCCCCCCCCCCCCCCCACCACCACATTCATTTTGTTCTACCTCGCGCCTACTCCATTACACCTAACCC
>Ga0123355_10022765_pt1 | contig 10047 bp, 7 predicted proteins | sample TergutEmb28metaG_3_FD_89872 | JGI IMG/M metagenome (GOLD analysis project Ga0123355, IMG submission 89872) | Embiratermes neotenicus P1 segment gut microbial communities from Petit-Saut dam, French Guiana - Emb289 P1 | ecosystem: Host-associated > Arthropoda: Insects > Digestive system > Gut ...
CATTTCACGGAACCCGAAGCTTCATTACCGCACTCACAAGCGTCCGCCACCTGTCTCTATCCTGGGCCAGCCCAATCCAGTCCATATAACCACATCCCACCTCATGTAGATCCATCCTAATATTATCCACCCATCTACGCCTAGGTCTCCCCGGTGGTCTCTAACGCTCCGGTTTCCCCACCAAGGCCCTATACACCCCCTCTCCTCATCCATACGCGCCACATGCCCAGCCCATTTCATTCTTCTCGATTTTATCACCCGCACAATATTGGGTGAGGAGTACAAATCATTTAGCTCCTCGTTATGCAATCTCCTCCATTCCCCCGGTACCTCGAATAACGTTGTTTTATTTTAGCTTAATGCGATGTCTGTTTTTAATCGTATTTTGTATTTTGTAATATTTAAAATGTAAAGGTAAAGGTGGTACTCATTTCTGTTAGAGGCTGAGTCGACCCCAGGGCCATAGTGCGATCGGAAGGATTTTGTGTCAACAAAAAATCCATTGACACTAGCTGGGGTCGGAACAGCGACCTTCAGATTGTAGCACAGCACCTTAACCACTGTGCTACCCTAACGCGGTCCCATTTGTAATATTCGTTAGTCGAAATTTTCAATATATATCTTCCTTATCATCTGTCATAATTGCCATTGTGATTTTATTTAATTTTTATGTATCATTGATGTGATAGGAGAATGGAGAAGACTGCATAATGATGAGCTACAGGACATTTTCTCTTCGCGAGATATTTTAAGGCTGCTCAGGTCAAGAAGGATGGAGTGGTTGAAGCTTGTGGCAAACCTTAGAGAGAAGAAACATAGATAGAAAGGAAAGAGCCTACTAGGAAGATCCTGTCTTTGATGAAGCAACAGTATTAAAGTGGAATCTAAAGAGGAAATGCAGATGATGTTGACTGCATCCCACCGGCACAGCGTTGGATACCGTGGCGGGAAATTTTGAACACGAATATGATCAAACTCCTTACGACCCAATCGGTATAAAACGCAAAGACATTCCGGAAAGATAACATGCCAGGTGCCTTTCGTATAATGAACTGTGACAAATAAACTCGTAGGTAATCAGAGTTGAGGTTTCTAGTGTTGATTTGTATTGTGATCTTACTGGGTTATGGAAGACTGCATTCTGACAGGCGTTGGCCGGTGTGTCAAGGTTGCGTTTTGAAGTAAAAAACCTGCAGAAGGAAACTTTCGATTTGGAGAAAACAAGTTTTAAAGGGGAGTTTTCACGAGGGTGAATACAAAAGATGATTTGTTTGGATGTAAATCAGTATTTTGCTGTTGTTTTGTATGGGTGCGAAAATTGGTCGCTGACATTGCAGCAGGAAAGGAAGCTGAGGGTGTTTAGGAACATGGTGTTGAGGAGGATATTTGGACCTAAGAAGGACGTGGAAACGGGGGAATGGAGGAAATTGCATAGAGAGGAGCTAAATGATCTGTACTCCTCACCCAATATTATGCGGGTGATAAAATCGAGAAGAATGCGATGGGCTGGACATGTGGCGCGTATGGGTGAGGAGATGGGGTGTATAAGTTCTTGGTGAGGAAACTGGTAGGAAAGAGACCAATGGGGAGAACTAGGCGTAGATGGGTGGATAATATTAGGATGGATCTACATGAGGTGGGATGTGGATATATGGACTGGATTGGGTTGGCCCAGGATAGAGACAGGTGGGGGACGCTTGTGAGTGCGGTAATGAACCTTCGGGTTATGTGAAATGCGGGGAATTTCTTGACTAGCTGCAAATCAGTTAGCTTCTGAAGAAGGACTCTGCACCATGGAGTAAGTAAGTAAGTAAGTAAGTAACTCAGTATAAACATGTAGATAGCAAACGACTTTTCAGCCGAAATCCTTGCAACTATCATCAGGAGAGTTATACAGATTAGATTTTTGGGTATCTACGCAGATGACAGTATGAGCCCGGTAGCTTAGTCGGCATAGCGAATGAGCTACGGGCTAGACGGTCCGGGATCGAATTCTGGTGTGGACGAGATTTTCCGCCCGTCCAGACCGCCCCTGAGGCCCACGCAGCCTCATGATAATGGGTACCGGGTCTTTCTCAGGGGTAAAGTGCGGCCGGGGCGTGCTGCTGACCACTCACCCCCTTCTAGTTACGCGGTCATGGAAGAGTAGCGCTATACTTCTACCGACCCTCTGGGCCACACCGGGCCTGTAATGGCATCACTTTACCCCCTTTTTTGTAACCCAGATGAAAATGGGGAAAGCGTCCAGTGTAATTTCGGCGTTTATCAGACTGCACGGCGTCACATCCTGCAGGGCGACGTTCTTAATTTAAATGCGTCACTACAAATCCTCATGTATTTAGCTGATGTAATGTTATAGACATTATGTGATATTTAGTGCTTTTTTTGCTTCCTCTCATTGCTAACACGCGATGCAGTGAAATTTTTAATTTAAGGATTTTATTCAGGGGCACGACATGTATGATGCGGATGAAGGGGTGAATGAATGAGATGATATTTGTGAACGGAACGGAGAGGTTTCAGCCCTTTCATCTAATAAAACTTGGCTTTAAAATTAACAGTGAACTGTAATCAGTGCGGTAATGCTTAACCTCATTTACATCTCTGAAACCATATAAAGAGTAGGAACACCGTACATATATCTATGTAATAAATAATAGTAAGCCAAGAAAATGAAATATTTATAAAAGGATTGTTTGCTATAGGGATATTGTTTGAAGAAATCATTTTTGGTTGGGTGGGGGGGAAGTTGCGGGAGAGAAAATTGTGGGTAATGCACACACATGCACACACATGCACACGCACGTACGTACACATTAAGTACTGCGTAGCAAAATGCAGGTGTTATCAGATTTTGTTTATAAGATTGAGCACCGACGAATAAAAATGAATTTTTATGTTTGCCGTGAATGAAAAATTGGAACGAAAATGAAACTTATATACACGCACAAAGTGTTGTTAAGTATATAATATATAACGAAATATTTACTGTCTATTAGGAAAATGAATGTATTAATTATTGGTTTCACTTTAATTATCAACCAACAAATGCACTTAAATAATTTCACATAAAAACACTCAAAATTGTTCCGACTTGTTTCGATCCTCAGATCATCCTCAGGGAGCTACGTTTTTTTCCTTGCAACCAACAAATGCACTTAAATAATTTCACATAAAAGCACTTAAAATTGTTCCGACTTGTTTCGATCCTCAGATCATCCTCAGGGAGCTAAGTTTTTTCCTTGCAACCAACAAATACACTTAAATAATTTCACATAAAAACACTTAAAATTGCTCTGACATGTTTCGATCCTCAGATCATCCTCAGGGAGCTACGTTTCTTTCCTTGCTAAAGTTACATTAAAACGTTCACAATTTAATTCGTTTCTGTAAACAGGGTGCTGTGGCAGCATGTCATGTTGTGCAAGAGTACGCTGTAGAGAGTGCAGTTGGCTAGGGTGTGCGTCGTGCGCACGACGCACACCCTAGCCAACTGCACTCTTGCACAACATGACATGCTGCCACAGCACCCTGTTTACAGAAACGAATTAAATTGTGAACGTTTTAATGTAACTTAAGCAAGGAAAAAAAACTTAGCTCCCTGAGGATGATCTGACGATCGAAACATGTCGGATCAATTTTAAGTGTTTTTATGTAAAATTATATATAAGTGCATTTGTTGGTTGATAGTTAAAGTGATTTTACGAAATGCACGGTGCAACAATGAGGTTTATTGTTTTCACATTCGTATCGTGCATCTTGATATTATATGTTTTATTTATTCTTAAAAATAATATAAAAATTTACATTGAAATTAACACTAAAACAGCTATGGACTATTTTTACTGTAACTTTAGTAAGCACGAATTAATGCGCTCCCTGATGATATATATTACGTAATAGTGGGTCGGGATAGGGCAATCGGTATGGTGACTCGCTACGGACTGGTCGGTCACAGGATCGAACCTCGGTGAGGGCCAGATTTTCCGCACCCGTCCAGACCGGCCGTGGATTCCACCCAGCTTCCTATAGAATATGTACTGAGTATTTCTGGGGTAAGGCGGTCGGAACGTGGGGTTGATCACCCAGCCCATCTAACGCCGAGGTTAAAGAAAGAGTAAAACTCTACCTGCACGCCCACTCTGTGCCTTAATGACAAGCTAACAGGCGAACTTCATCTGCTTTTATCTTTACGTCCTGTGTTGTGCAACAAAGTAGTGTTGAAATCTGGTTGATATTGGTATGGACACCCCTGAGTATACCGAATTTCTGGACGCTGTGATATTGCACAGCATTCCTACGTCCTTAGTTATTTGTGCCATATCTTCCCCATACTATCAAACCGAACTGGTGTTGTTGTTACAAGAGGACACATTCATTGAATGATTGTGGTTTTATGCTGGTCACACCGTATAGCCTGTGACAGAGATAATGATGTGCTGTTATTCCACACACGAATTTCTGTGCTGACGATGCAATGCTGTGTTACTGCGATGGTTTTGTTGCTGGGAGGCATAAACTGAAGGAGAACACAACAGCAGGCCGAGACGAATGTTTCGTTAAACTATAATAACTGTTTTGTTGTGGCAAATGGAAGTCTGTTTGGAGTGTTAAAATTAATTTTGATATCTGGGTGAAAAATGTGCACAAAGACAAAGACCTGAGTAAGGAAGGAAAGACAAAGCGGATGTGAATTTTCGTTGTGTTTCTATTTATTTATACATATAAACATGGAGACAATATAGGTATAAAGTAACCATGAGACGCGTTCGTGCAACCATTGTTGCAGTGGGAAAGCAATAAATGTTACATATTCTGAGTACGTGTTTGTAGCCTTGGATATGCGCATGCGGGGTTTATATCAATTCTGAAACTAAAATATTATTTTATTTTAATTTACAGATTTTTAGGATCTTAAATTCCTAGCTTAGCTTCTAAGTTCGTGTCTCATACACGGACAGTGTACACGTAATGCGTATAGAGTGTTTTTCTTCTTGCAGGGGTAAATTCCGAGTTATCATATATGCACGTGCTCAGTTCAGCGGATGTAGCTCGACGACTAATGCTCATAGCGAAACGAGACAAATGACAGTTTGTTGTCCAAACCTGACGTTAGGTGCGCTCAGTAGCCGCAGCGCGCTCTCTGTGCTGGTTGGACAGCTATTTAAAGAGTTCGGTCTCTTTTTGAACACACTTCGTATTTCTGTTTTGGATATGTTAAATAATACGTACTTGTACTGGAAATCAGTTTGTAAAAAATTGTATTTTTAGATTATTGTAGGTGTTGTTAAACTTTTAGAAATATTTTCTCCTTCAATATAAACGAGTTTTGTGCAGATTTCCGGTTTTAGATTCGTGTCTTACAAAAAAAGAAGATTCAAAAATCACGAGCAAGCTCGACGACCAAAATTTGCCCTGGTAGCACTTCGCCTTTTCCTACTTCTGTCACAGATATTACTACCAAGAAAGTGGAGAATTAGCCGTATATTTCCGCGTGCAATTGTGTTCTTTTTAATTAGCCTTTTATCTATTCATCCTCGTCAGTCCATTTTCCCTGGCTTCTTGTAATATCTACCGTCCGACCTCCTCTCTCAACCAGACATCAGAACGTTTCCTGTCCGTTAGAATAGAAGAGACCATGTAGTGTATCTATGCTCGGTTGCAAGTCTACCGTAGGAATGGTTCACTGCTTGCATAGCTAGTTTAGAGTCCGTAATGTGATTATGTAGTGATTCACCGTTTCTATCAAGACTGGAGCTTGGGGTGTGACATACTTGTATACAGGGAGTTCTCTAGCTGCCTGCCTACGTAGTGGCTTGGATATATGTATGACACAATGTGAATGAGAGAGAGATTTGTATATATATATATATATATATATATGTGTGTGTGTGTGTGTGTGTGTGTGGGTGTTTGTGTGTGTGTGTGTGGGGGGGGGGGCTAACAGGATTAAGTCCCTGCCTTTGTAACAGGGAAATGGGTTAATTTTCCGCCCATGTGCCTTTAGGAAGAACGGAATTGCAATCAGTTCTATCCCGTAGTAGTTGGTGCTGGTGGTACTTGCTCCTGTACCACAGTCAGCAGGCAGCCACCCTGGTTCCCTCTCTAGGCACTGTAGAAACTACATCACGGTTAAGTTGTATGAGGCTTATTTTTGGTGTGGTGTCTAGAGTCTAGGGGAAGGTATTTCCGCGTGATAAGATATTTTGATCTCCTAGTTTTAATAGAAATTCTAACAACTGGTCGAGGAGGGGTGATATGTCAATTTCAGGTCATGAATCGTGGAATTCTTACTCAGGTACTAAAGTACAATTGGTTTTTTTTTTGTGTGTGTGGTTGACCGTGCATTGTAGTTCAATGTGGAATAAGAAACCAACTAGATGTCACTTAGCATTATATTTATTTCTTCTTTATACGTTGCTCAACATGTTTCGGGCTACATTGTGCCCATCTCCAGGAGCCGACAACTTAGTGGTATTTTTGCCGCGTTTGGTTAGTGCCGTGGCTGTGTAGGCAGTCAGATCCGGTTGGTTGGTTGTGTGTCCATTGGGGAGTACGTGCTACGTACTCCCCAATGGACACACAACCAGCCAACCGGATCTGACATCTAGTTGGTTTCTTATTCCACATTGATACAATTTGCCTCTTAAATTTGCTGTATAAAATCATACATTTCCAATTAATAACAGATTGTTTAACCTTCAGGCGTTATTGTGGTTTCTTTTAAACAAGACATAATGCAGAATCACAGAAATGAACTTTAAATTTGTGTTTGTGTTATTGGTAAAGGTAAAGATAAAGCAGTCCCATTAAAACCTGGGCAGGCCCAGAGTGTTCCAGGAAGTTAAGTTTCCCAGATTTCGTGACAAAGGCACAGGATGGTGTTAGGTTGTCAGCTTTACGCACCGGCCGCCATTACCTCCAGGAAATACTCCTGGTACTCAATTCTGTTAGAGGCTGAGTGGATCCCAGAGCCATAGTGCGATCGGAAGGATCTTATGTCAATGAAAAATCTACTGACACCAGCTGGGAACGAACCAGCGACCTTCTGATTCGTAGCACAGCATTATGTTATTGGTAATGAAATGTTATTCGTTTTAGTGGTTTCTGGTTTTTCAAGAAATGAATTTAATTCATACGAACAGTATTTAAAATTGAGGTCTTATCTCGCAGAAAACAAATCATTTCTCCATAATATAGGCCCATACATTAATGATGTTTGGGAAAGTAATAATTGTTTATTGTGTGATGACAAAAGACAACAGAATATTGTTAATTTTAAAGGAGGGTGAAACTTTAAGTGGAGGATGATCTGAAGGGCACAAGACCACGTGGGAGACACGAGCAGATTTGAATGTAAAATTAAGGTTACTTAGACAGTATTCAGGTGTTACAAAGGACAGGGTTCATCCGGTTAGTGATACGGACCAGCCTTGGAATTGTGGGAATTTTATAAGAAATCTTTTGTGTTCTCTAAGAATCAGGAATTTTTTTTCTGCTTCAGAGAATACAGGGTTATTCAAAATGATTGTCGGGGTTTTAATAATCTCGTTCTCCAGATGCAACCCCATGTGATTTCTTTCTATGGGATTACGTCATGGATCAGGTTTATATTCCTCCTCTTCCTGCAAGTATCCCGGAACTGAAGGTACAAATCAGAACAGCCACTAAAACCATCACCGCTGACATGTTACAAACTTGGAACGAACGCGATTATCGTGTTGATGTTTGCAGAATCACAAAGGGTGCACATATAGAGCACCTGTAATGTATGTAACAAAAATCTTTTGGAGTGTTGTTCTATAAAATAACAAAAAACATATGCCCCTATCTCAAGTGTATTGTGTATGACAAGTTGTTAAAACTCCGACAATCATTTCGAATAACCCCGTATTTATTAGCTTCTCAGAATAAATCAGTTAATTTTGTTTAGTTACTTTGGTATGTAACTTGCACACAAAGCGAAATGTAGGAAGTATTTCCCTTTTTGAAGTAATAACTTCGTGAAAAATGTAGTACTAATTATTACGTCACATGATTATGTTACAAAATTAATTTACTCATAATCAGATTGAAAGAAGGCAGCTTTGTTAATAGAACCAGTACTTTTTTCTTTTGATATTCACAGCCTTATGTTTCCTGCTCATGACAAGAGAAACAAAAAACTGAATATTTCATGTACCAGGAGACCCACAAGCTGTCGGTTGAGTTTTCCATGCATTTATTCTGCGTCGCTTAGGAAGAGAAGGTAGAGGTTGGCATTACTGGATTTCTTATTCATGGACAAAAGATGGCCCCTATAGACAGGACATAAACAGACGTGTTTTGATACCTACACATCAGTGTGCGAGGTTTCTACCGTATTGTTTGTGCTTACTAAAATAAGTTTGTCTCTGTTCGTAACGAAGGCATCTTGTCTTATCGGCTTATGGGGAATGTTCAGTATGGCTCCTCTCACACTTAATATCGTCACTAGATCTGCTGTCACGTCCTGGCCGCTTTACCCTCGGGGGAAAATACATGCATTATGTGTTGTGTGGTAAATTTCTTGGGTCCCAGAGCCGCTCTATTATGTGTTAAGGATTTAATGCAGATGCAGATGAGAACTGGTGGGAAGTATCATGGACGGTAGTAGTTAAAATTGCGGGAATTCGATATTCTTCTAGGTAGACCAATCACCGATGTTGTGTCATCCTTTATCGTTTTGTACAATTGAAATTTCCTACTGCGAGATAAATTAAATAAATTTTGATGGTCGTTTGCACAAATTCAAAGAATTAACTTTAGGTTCTGTGGTACATAAAATGAGTGACAAATACCGTAATTTATTTCGCTGTAGGTGACGATATAAAAGTGGGACTTTTGACAACTTATTCAAGATAAATAATGTAACAATGACATAGGGAACAAGCTTAAGACAGAGAGAGATATCAGGTGTATTAACGTAAAGGGCTTACATTTAAGCTGCACGGGGAATTACTGGTGTGAGGGGTAGAGTAGTATCTTATCCGTACGATTGCTTGCTTTTATTCTCTTCGCAGAGAAGAAAACTAATCTTAGCTTCTCGTCAGACGACTTTCCGCAAAGGTAAAAACTAATCCCAGTACAAATAACCCATTGTACTTCAGTAATAATCCATTATCAGCAGAACCGTCTTTGTTCCAGAAGCGCGCGGACCTACCAAATTGCCGTCTATCATCCACATCTGGTTCCACACTGCAATAAGATGCGTGGAACAGGAGTTATTGGAAATGTCGCCCTCATTAGAGGGAGACAGAACGGTCTTGTGGTTATCGACCATGTGGTCATACAAGGTCAGCCCCTCTGCCTGCATTTCCCTTCGTGAAACCAAAGGCGGGTGACTCCTAGCCGCAATATATAGTGGAGAGGCAATGATGTAACCGTCAGGATAATAATGTTTACAGTACCTTAACTTATGGTCGGATGTTAGAGGATTGGAATGAGGTTTCATTTTAGGTGTAATTTTAGGTAGGTACGGTATATGTATGACATGATAATGGACGATATGGTTAAAGGGTACTGTCTAAAGCTATGTACTTGTAGACTGGCCAATAACTGTGCATTATTCACAGATCTCTATGGGATTTTCATGCTTTCTCCACTAATGCTTTTTTGTTGTTGTTGATTACTCCAATCGGGAACAAATTAAGGAATTCCTGACTGATTCACAAACAATTATGACGCGTATTGACAGTCAGCGAGAAACGGACGAGTGGCCAATATTTGTACAACTACACCGTTCCCACGGCTTGACAAGTATTCGCAAGTGACAGACGTTTGTCAAGTATTCTAGGCGTGGGAAAATGTTTTAACGTTTATAATACACAGGTAAAAAGGTATTTAGTGCTGTGTGGGCCTGATGTTAAGAGACAGTGTGAAATTAGAAATAAGGATAGGTGTTGGTTGGTCTAGTGGTCAGAGTTTCTGGCTACAGATACAGAGGTCCCGGGTTCGATCCCCGGCGCTACCAGATTTTCTGAGTAGTAGTGGGTCTGGAACGGGGTCCACTCAGCCTCGTGAGGTCAA
>Ga0123355_10022766_pt1 | contig 10047 bp, 7 predicted proteins | sample TergutEmb28metaG_3_FD_89872 | JGI IMG/M metagenome (GOLD analysis project Ga0123355, IMG submission 89872) | Embiratermes neotenicus P1 segment gut microbial communities from Petit-Saut dam, French Guiana - Emb289 P1 | ecosystem: Host-associated > Arthropoda: Insects > Digestive system > Gut ...
CACACACACACACACACACACACACACACACACACACACACACACACACACACACACACACACACACATACACACACATACACACACATACACACACCTACACACACATACACACATACACACACACATACACACATACACACACATACACACACATACACACACACATACACACATACACACACATACACACACATACACACACATACACACACATACATACACACACATACACACACACATACACACATACACACATACCCACACACACACGAACACATACACACACCCACACATACACACACATATACACACACATACACACACACACACACATACACACACATACACACACACACACATACACACATACACACACACACATATACTCATATAAAGTCCCTAACTAAAGCAGTTCATTATTCGTAGCACGACAGTCGTAATGTTTGAATTCGGAAGTGTAGATCCCAATATCTCAGCGCTGTGCAAAATCTGCGGCATTGCTTTATCAAGTAGAACAATTTTTGTGCTTTCGTCTGTGTTAAATGATTTCGGTACGAATGTCATATGAGATGCTATACGGAATATTTGACTCACATATTTCATTGCCACAATTATACGAAGTTAGAGCGCCTGCCAATTCGTTAACACACTATTATGTGCAGATGATGGAGCCTCACAACCTACCCAAATTGAAACAGATTTGGTCTGTATTACTAATTGTGTGAACTGTTAAACTGAACGAAATAATTACGACGATTTAACGAATCTGTGATTAGCCTACTGAATTACCCTGATACGTTTTATCAGAATGTTAACAGATGGAGTCATTAAAACAAAACCTTCTGTAAATTCATAAACGACAGTTATTCGCATACAATCCTTTTGCATTTAAATATACTGCATTTACAGTGAAAGTTAAATAGGTGATTATCATAAATCATGCAGTAAATCATGCAGTAAATCATGCAGTAAATCATCGGGCTCTACTGTGGTAGTGGCTCTTCTACCGCACTCCAGTAAGCCGTTTTGGCATGATGTCTGCAAATGTTCATACCGTACATCAGAAGTTTTGCATGGGTTTGAAACTTGGTAAAGGTAAAAATTAGACTAAAGTTTTGTGAACACAGGCTGTTGAAAAAATGCTGGGACCTAAGTGTATGAAGCAAGAGAGGAGTAGAAGAAATGGAATGGAATGGAATACACGTACTAGGAATGCGAAATGAAGAAGGGCGAGATGAACCTGTCATGAGGCATGCTAGGGGAGAACACAAATGCACACAGGGTTTTGTTAAAAAGGGGAGTGAAGAGAAGGCTTATACTACCTAGGTGTAGATGGAAGAATAATATTAAACTGGATATTTAACAAATGGAGTAGATTTTCTGAATCATAGTATGTTCAAGTGGAGGGCTTTTCTGAATACGGTGTTGAATTTTGTGATTTATTAAGATGCAAATTTTCTGAGAATTTCGGAGCGTAACAGCTTTTTGTAAGAACTCTGCTTAGAATATCATAGAAAGAGTTTGTGAGCAAACTCGGATGATGGCACACTAAAGAGACATGATTTTAGTTCCGTATTGTAATTATGAGTTATTTACGTTTTATGGAACTTAATTATATCTTGAACTGGCTGTGGCAGAAAGGTGGCTCTTGTTCTTGATTGTAAGACACACAAAGGCTGTTTATATAAGTAGCTGGATCGAGGGCGATAATTTACTTGCGAGAATAAATTGGAAGAAACGATATTTCCTTCATGACAACTGTGTGAAAATAATAGAAAGCTTAACAAGAAAGTTGTGATTGATGGAAAATATAGTAGACATAGGAAATGAAGGAAGCTTACTGGACGAAAATACGCAGACAAAGGAGTAGGCTAAGTAGATGAATGAAATGGGTTCTTGAAATAATTTCGTACGATGCGAAGTGGATCGGAATAGATCGAACTCTTGTGTTATCGAAGCTAAAAATTCGGTAAAGAGTGTCATTGTCATGTTGCCTTACTAGCTCTTTAGAATTTTTTTGATTAATTAATTTAGTTTATCATTCACTCAGTGAGGCTATTTAGGAAATGGTGCAATAATAACTTTGATATCATACCGAAAATTGCACCAAAATAACTTCAATATTACACATTAACTTCGTTATCTTGTGGTAGTAACAGAACACCATCCTTAATACGGTTAGCTATTTCAGCGAAGCGTCCTCCATCCATTGCTACCCTTCTTGAGTTTCTTGCTGTTCATCTGACTCTGTCCCCACTCCCCTACATCTGCCTGTACGTCCGTCTCCCGTTACACGCGTCTGTTGGCTGGGTGGACTAACTGCAAGGGGACTGCTGGAGATGAACAAGACGAAGAAGCTGGGGGAGGAGCCAAGTCCCTAGAGACAAGGCGAAAGAGAAACCAACCACTAAACAATGAACACCCACCAATAGAATCGCAACAAAAATCACATCCATCGATATTTTAAAGCGTAAAGTCTAAACATTAGGAATCTTTCTACATGCTGGGGCTAAAATGGCAAAGGCTGAATGACCAAATGGAAGTATTTGTGTTAGGTTACGGAGATTCAGACAACAGTGCAGTGATTGATAGCTTATTGACACTTTCTCAGGATAAAGCTGTCTCAGCTTCTTCATTGTTATGACCTGGAATTTGCAAGCATGAACTAAGTAAGCCGGTCCCAGTGGCCGCGCGGACTTAGGCGTACGTCTACGGCCGCTCGCCTGCTGAGATTGTGGGTTCGAATCCCACCGTGGGCATGGATGTCTGTCTGTTGTGAGTGTTGTGTGTTGTCAGGTAGAGGTCTCTGCGACACGCTGATCACGCGTCCAGAAGATTTCTACCGACCCTGATGCGTCGTTGTGTGTTATATAGAAACCTCAAGAATGAGGAGGCCCTGGTACGCGTTGGGCCGCAGCGCTACAGGAAATAAACATCTAAGTTAAAGATTCAACACTCATAGCTTGAATTTCAACTGGCGATACCCCAAATTCTAAGCAGCAGAAGTAATGTCCTTGCTTTATGCTCGACAGATTGGAAGGAAGTTAAAACTACATGTACTATTACAGGATATTGTAAAACTGGCATTACCAGACAATAATTATAATTATAATTATGTTTAAGTGTCATAATATTCAATACTATTGAGATATTTTATATTTTTTCCACACTAAAGTGCACTTTGTATATGAAAATTAAAATGTCAGTTGAGCACATCTGGTACATACTTCATTTTAGAAATTCAGCATAATTAATAGTTGAATAAAGAGAGACCAACTTGATGTCATTTGCTTTATTATTTCATTATTTAATGCTCAACATGTTTCGGATGTTAATATATCCATCCTCAGGAGCTTGCGACTATTTTGTTGAGTTATTTCATGGGTTGTATTGCTCTGGTTCGATGTTTGTTGGTGTTACATTATGGTTTGGTTGGGGTGGTGTGGTATCCGTATGTAGGCTGAGGCACTGCCTCAGCCTGCATACGGATACCACACCACCCCAGCCAAATCACAAAGTAACACTAACACACATCGAACCAGAGCAATACAACCCATGAAATAACTCAACAAAATAGTCGCAAGCTCCTGAGGATGGATATATTAACATCCGAAACATGTTGAGCATTAAATAATGAAATAATAAACAAGTGACATCAAGTTGGTTTCTCTTTATTCAACTATCAAGATGATGCACGTTCCAATAAACATAAGATTCAGCATAATTAATTTTTTTTTTTAGTTTATTATGAAGCAAATATTCCATAACAATCCAGATAGTTCCCAATGTATTGGCTAACGTCAAGTGTACTTGATGAAGTTTTCCATCAATACTTTATTTCTTAATGTATAAATATCTAATCTCATTTTTATTTTAAATATTTGTGTTTTCTTATGTGTGAATGTTGAATCCGGGGATGTGTTAGGGATATTAATTTTGGCGTCGTCACGAACTACGTTGTTGTGGATACTTTGCTGGTTAAAATAAATATTTGCTTCATATTTACATATTTTCCTCTTTTCATAATTGCACTGGAGGACAGGGGCTTGACAAAACCAATCTTCATATTGTTTATCCCGTTGTGTTAAATGTCACACGATGACGATAAGAAATGTAAATCCTGTTGCTGTGTGTCAATGATACAAAATTTTCATAATCTGAAGTAACATTTCCTCTTCTTTATGCCGTGATTATTGGACAAGCAAAAGACGTGAGGTGTGGTTTTATTAAATTAATTCAGAGGGAAGACTATATTTTCCTTCACATGACATACCGTCATGTGATGGGTGGAGCTGTAGATCCAGTCACCCTAAAATTTTATATTTTATTGGAAAGGAGATGACTGGCTAACTCCATGCACCTTCCGCTTTATCCTCGAAAACAGCCGCTGGTACTCATTTAATAATATGAGGCAGGTTGAGTTCTAGGGCCAGGCTGGTATTCTTTTTAGAGAGAGAATTATCTTTATTCTACACAGAATCGAGCTAGGAATCCTTGGCTATCCGTCCCGTAGTCTTGGTCACTGTAGTGTCTACGCCATACTGGTTACTTTCAGTGAGTGTAATGAACACTAGTATGAAACATCAAAGGAAGTAATTTTTATTCTAACTTCACTTCTGACATGTTTTTGTATTTAAGTACATGACTTGTAGACTTAAACAAGTAAGAGCACACGTGATGGTAACAGCTGACTGCCTGGAGCAGTCCCCTTTTCATCCGATGTTTCCTTTCCTTAAAAAGGTTTAGCACTCTCAGCTGCCATGATTTTGGCACAGTATGCTGTTTCCTTGCTTTTGTAGTTTCGGTTTTTTGAGAAGACAAAATCAGTAAAAATTATTCATGAGGAGGTTGATACACGTGGCAAAAGTATAATTTATTTGAGATATCAGGTAAAGATCTTCGTAAAATATCGTAGACTAAAATATTTGTGTAAAAGGTCAATACATTTTACGAATTGAACACTGTTAAATGATAAGCAATTGGAAAGTAAATGATATCGGAAGGAAATGACTTAAGCGGCTGTGAATTCGGAACAGGCTTTGGCCCTGTTCTTCAAATAAGCAATTTATTATTATTATAAAATGGGCTTATTGAAGACATAAAACTCTCCCTGTTGTAACGTCCCTATATTCATTACAAATAAAGTAAAATAATTTAACCAAGATAACTACGCAATCAATTATTGAATTTATTGAAAATTAAAATTAATTAAATTGTTTAAGATTTCAGTTGTACTGACTACGCAGTAATCATGCCACGCTGTGCCTGTGGGTTGTTACGTCAGTCAGGCTACGTATCAGGACACGTCATAGATATTCGACCAATGAACGAATTTCCTTCCACGTGCCGTATATTAGCAAGCTTGTCAGACATGTTTGAAGTTGTTGGAACCTTCCTCAGAAGGAATCCATTGCAGGTTTTGCGTGTGTGGGGAGTGAAAGACATATCAGGTTTCATCCTACAAATGAAATGTGTATCAGTGAACTAGGTGTATATAGGATAATTCTACAGCGACCAACGATCGGTTTTATATGTTATTTGACTTATAAGTGTTTGTAATTGAAGAGTATGAAGTCACCAAACGTAGACTGGTGAAGCCTGGAGTAATGGAGGATGTAAATGCTCGAATTGGATGGAGGCTAAGGTGCCGGTTACACCATTGGTGAGTAGCAGTACTTGTATTTGTTATTTATTTAGCCAAATTAACAAGAGAACTATATATATATATTTTTTTAAGCCATTTATTAAGGTATGGGTTACCGTAACTTGCATAATGTAAGGAATTCTTGGCCAGGCAGAGAAAATGAAATACGCGTATTAGTGCCATTTGAACATCCATTTTTTTAATGTTAACAAACTGCAACAAACACTTGGCCAACGCGTAAACTCCTCGAGACCAAACGGGTTCGTTCGACTGAGCTAAGCAGTATTCGCTTGTAAGTACACAGAAAATCAGTGACGACGAAGCCGGTACGGTTACACAGCTGCTGGTCTGCGGCAGGTGCATGACTCATTCTGGCAGCGCGTCTACGTACGAGGACATGTGTACTTAGAGGTCATTTGAACACTCCACATGAATTCTCAAAGCACATGGAGGTGGGATAGCGTAGTCCGTATGGTGAGTGGGCTACGGTCTGGAAGATACGGGGTTCGAAATCCAGCAAGCGCATAATATATTTCTCTCCTTCGAAACATCCAGACTGCTTCTGAGGTCCGCTCTTTCTCAGTGGGTACTCGGGATACTTTCCCCAGACATACAGCTGGCAGGGCGTGAGGCTGACTAGTCACCTTCATCTGGGGCTGAGGCTCAGAATGAGTGGAGCCTAACCTCCAACTGATTATGACTTCATGGCGTACACAGAGTCAACTTAATGTTTTATGAAAAAAAAATAGACTAAATAAGAAATTCTCCTGTTTTAAATCTTATTTTCGAAACTTCATAACTTTAACCCGAGATCTGCACCCGAACTGACTTGTTCCAGCTTCATGTTATGATATTTTAATCTCCTTAAATTTCAGCCCTGATCGGTTTGAGAATTTTTTCAGTATCAATTCTCGCGCGGATGGTTCCATCCTCTGTTTCAGAACCAACATCCAACTTCCTCCTACCTGCCTATTAAAGGGTAACATCCTGTACGATACGTTTCAAAGGGACGTTTTATCTCGTACGTTGTAGCGTATCATCGCTTCAGAGGAGGATAGGCAAGCCGATCGTACCTCCTGGGACCCGTGTTCTGACAAGACCTACAGACACTAAGTCCGACGTTGCTAATTAGAGTACTGGGCATCAGTAATTAGCTGGAAGCAAGGGTCACAGTCTCAAAACTTATATACGTTTAATTCTACATCACGTTAGCCCATACGAACCACTTCACAAAAGTTGGTGAAACATCAAGAGATTTCATAAACGAATTGCACTGATGATCTGGTACGCCAGTTCGTACCATCCTCAAGTGAAGTAACTTGTGTTCTATTTACAAAAGTGTTAATGTGGAAGATGTGTAGATTAGTAATGTAACCATATTCAAATTAATATTTTTATATATTTTTTTCTAAACGATAATTGAATGTACAATACTAAGGTCACAATTTACTTGCTCTAGGAAAATAATGTGCATATTTGTCTATGAAAGAAGAAAAGAGGTTGAAAGTATTTTAGAATGAAATTTTGTGGAGAATGAGTGGATCGAATAGAGAACAACTAAGAGGGAGATGGGGGGAGGGGGGAAATCGTACCATGCAGATATTCAGCATGTGTTCTCTTTATAGGTGTTAGTTTAATGCAGGAGATGATATTGGAGCCATTGACAAGGTAACGGAGAATGACAGGTGAAAGTTTGGTTGGAAATATCTATAGAAGAGACAGCTTGGGCGGTGGAAGTTTAAGCGTAGACGGGGGGATAATATTAAAACGGATCTTCGTGACGATGTGAAAATGTTAGTTCCAACTCAGGTTAGGGTGTAGTGACGGAGTGTACCTTTGGGATTTTATCACCAGGGATCGTCCGGAGTATAAAATTGGCATTCACCTTCTCAGGTCAAAAATTCACTGATGTTAGTGCTTTGTAACCTTGAAGGTGGCATGACAGTAAATGTAGTGAGTCCAGTACTTGTGACACTGTACTGATTATGTGTTGTTAATTTTATGTCATTTGTACCTTAAATTGTGATAAATTTGTATAATGCAGACCAACAAAACGCACCTCTGTTAAATTTAATATCATTAAGAAAAATTAAGTTAAATTTGACAGAGGTATGTTTTGTTGGTCTGGATTATATTGTTTACATGGTTACTTACACCGCGCAATTAATTAAGTTATTTGTCTGAAGATTTCCCACAATGTGTACCGTAAGTTGACAACTTTTTCTTTTTGGGCAGCAGCTATTTCACATTGTTATTTATACCGTGCAATTTATATAATTTATTTGTTTAAAGATTTACGTCAATATGTACCATGATGCGTATTGATGCAAATCATTAGACATATATACCGATTTTGATTTTATATTATTCAGCATTAATTTATTAGTAACAAGCACTGAGTTTTCTCACGCACTAGCTTATCAGCTACAACAGCACTTATTTACTTTTGCGGTCGAAGTTTGAGTGCTCACCAGAAGGCAAGGTATACAGTTGCTTCCTTATGGAATGTCGAAGCCAGGACCTAACAGTGACGCCTGTGGCTTTGTCATCAATGTCACACAATTTATTCGCATAAAATATATTTCAGAAATTTCTGAATTATTTCAACAGAACATCGTAAGCGTTATAAATTATAATAATCTGCGACCTTCTGTGAACATAAAATAAATGTTAAGTTTATAAAAATGTTGATTGTTAATGAAGGTTATGAAAAGCATATTAACCGTCATTACTAACGGGAGTTGTCGTGTCTTGTCCAGTGGCAGGTGAGTTCAGGTAAAAATGTTTAGAATTTACATTAATATTGTGGGCTCATGAACGTATTTTCGCATGTGTTTATAGCATTTTCGCAGTTGTAACAGTGTAGCGTGCCTGTTGTGTGACTTTAAGAGCGTATATGAGGTCCCTCAAATAATGTACAAGAAATTGATTGTTCTGTAGTGCGCTGTCCTCAACTGTGATGCAGAGCGTCGGATCATCGAATCGAATCGAATCCCCTCCTGGTCGTCATCGTAGTCGGTTCCCATGGGAACCAGAATGTGGGGGAGGGGGTGTAGGGCTGCGTGGCGCATTCCCGTGGGGCAGCCTCTCAATCCCCAAGAGGGGTGGAGTCTTGTGTGGACTCAGTGTTCCATAGTAGGTAGCATCATCCTGTCTGGCCACAAAATGGCGGAGTTTGAGTGGCGCCACAGTGACTTCTAATCGACAGTAATCATAATGAAAATAGCGGAGTAGAGATAATAGGGGCCTGCCAAAGATCATTCTACTTACTGGTCTGAAATTGACGTTTGGAATTGAAGAGAGTTTCTCATGCAATACGTTAATTGTATTTAAGGAGACAGACTAATTTTGCGTCATTGCCAGCTGTTTAATCGATTAGTTTTGGGCTTGCTTAACGAGACACTGAAATGCATAGGGTACATATGCCTAGAGCCGAATGGCTAATTTGGGAGGTATGTGGCACAGGTCCTGGCTACTTTTAAGACTATTTCCTGATAAGATTCCTTAGGATTAAAATATATATATATATATATATATATATATATATACACTCAGTTATTTTCCGTAAGTTTAGAAACAACAAATATTTGTTAGATTTCACACAAGCTGGAAAGCTGAAACCATATTTGTATATTATCTTATTATGTATGTGTCTGTGTTAGGCAACATATTCATTAAACGGTTTTAAGTAATTGATAATATTTTCTTTTCTAAAAAGCATATGTTACTGGTTTAAAAAAAAAAAGATGGGGAAATATGCCCGCATCGTATTGAAAATTTGCATTTGATGCGTTGAAATTTAAATGTTTTCCTGTCGTAATTGATGTAGCTTCTGTAGTGTTTGTCAGTATTGAAATATTAAATTTAAAATATTCTGCACTTTGAATTTCAGTTGCACCAGTTAATGTATTCTTTGGCACTGAAATTTCTAAGGTTCTGTTTTGAAAAATTTAAAGTCATATAATGAGATAAGTAATCAGACCACAGAAAAGCTTCATAGTTTACGCCTTTCCCCTCTAAATGTGTTGAAGAAAGGTAGGATTTTTATTTATTTTTTTTTTGTATATTCGCAAAGAACGCTTTGCTCATGAAAGGGAAAAATTATACCAGCGATAGAGTTAAATGGTCTGATGTATTATAAAATAACAGGGTTTGTTATTTGGCTTTTGGAAACGTCGTTGACAGCCATCTAATGAAAATAAAAATTTAGGAAAAGCGGGTTCCTTCGCCCGACGCCCCCCTCCACTGTGAACTTCTAAATGTGATTTTTTTTTATTATTTTTGTTCCGTGCAATAGTTTATGATTATAAATGTGGTCCAACTACTTGCACTGTTTTATGTTATTAAAATATTTATTTACATAAAATAATTTAAAACATAAGACTTAGTTTAAAATTTGC
>Ga0123355_10022767_pt1 | contig 10047 bp, 4 predicted proteins | sample TergutEmb28metaG_3_FD_89872 | JGI IMG/M metagenome (GOLD analysis project Ga0123355, IMG submission 89872) | Embiratermes neotenicus P1 segment gut microbial communities from Petit-Saut dam, French Guiana - Emb289 P1 | ecosystem: Host-associated > Arthropoda: Insects > Digestive system > Gut ...
GAGGCCCCAAATTATGTTCTTATATCCTTTAAGTATGAGGCCCCAAATTATGTTCTTATATCCTTTAAGTATGAGGCCCCAAATTATGTTCTTATATCCTTTAAGTATGAGGCCCCAAATTATATTCTTATATCCTTTATGTATGAGGCCCCAAATCTCAAACTTGAATGTGTCACGCAAAGAGGCGAATTTGTGCAGAATGAAGAACAAGGTCGTTGTTATTTAGAAAATATAAAGAAAAAAGAAAGAAAGCAAGAAAGAGTTAATTTCAATTATTTCTTTTCAAGTCGTTAAGTCATCAATTTAATTTGTCTGAATTTCGGTGAAAAAAAGTTCCTCTTTTCAGAAAGGCCGCGCGAAGAAAACTGCTTGGTTTATAAGACACCGGGTTTTGTTCAAAACCAAAGTTGGTGTGATATTCGGAAATTGCTGTCATAATGTTGCGGCGAGTTTAGAACACACACGGAAGTAGGTCGCATTAATGTCTCTAAACCGCCAACTTCCGCCTTCTTCTGCCATCACCCCGTTTACAATAAGTCTTTGTCTCAAATTTAGCATTGCTAGAAAGGGTAGGTAGGGGCGGTTTATAATGAAACACACACCGAGGGGCGAAACTTTAATATACAGTCTCCTAGTCATTACCCAGCAGGCATTGCGATTAGACACGAGCTGCTGTAACTTGGCGACTAAATCCACATTCACATTAGGGCGTCTTAAAGAGCTAAATACCAAGGATTAACCTCGATCTAACGCTCCGAATGACATTCCAGCTGTTAAAGAACTTCTCTTCTGGAAAATAATTTCATTTTCCTACTTTAAGAATCATCATATGAAACTCTGGATCTAACTTGTGGCTGCATCCTGTAAAACAGTAAATTAAATTCTGCTTCATAAAAGACCAAGAATTTTCTGATTTTCACAGTGATTATTAACTTCTGAAAAAGAAAATTCTACTCCATGGAGTTACTTGAAATTTGTGACCGAAGTAAGTACTAAATAAGAAAAAAATTTACGTAAAATCTTCGACATATTAGTATAATTTGTTCAAACATTCCAAAAAATTAAAATAACTTAAACTACAGTAGTAATTCACGTGCACACATTGTCAACACTTTCTTGGCGTTTATTTAAGATTTGTTTTAATAAGTGGCTTTACTGGCGTATGTGGCACGTACTGATTCGTAATCGTGGTTTCGAATCCTACTCGAAGCAAGAGGTGTTTCTGCATTCTCTTCTCTTTGTGGCGTCCTGAATATGTAGAGGTTTTGCGTTGGACAAATCCGTTTTCCATGGAGTCCTGTCAAATATTCCAAATATTCAAAGTTCAACAGCTGCTTTTAATTCTGGGGAAGAAGAGGGCAGAGATCCAGTTATATTGCAACTGAAGAAGAAGGTAAAGAACGAGTATTTTAGATAATACCTTTACGATCAGGTTACAGGAGAGTCTATAAACTTAAATTCTTCTAATGTTGTACAAAACTGTAAACACAAACTAGACATACATCTTTAAGTTTTCGAAATGTGTAGAGAAAACATTACGAATCCACGCTCTTGCAACAGTGCTGCACATTTGCGCGCGCAGCATAGCAGCATGTGAAGAAGGAACACATTGAAAGGAAGAATTATTCTATTCGTCAGCTGAAAATCTCAGCAATATATCCTGTGAATAGGTTTACCTACATTTTTATATGCGTCAGAAAATTAGACTCTAATAATCTTACAAAGACGAAGAATTGAAGTGGCAGAAATGAAGTTACTGAGACCTCTGGCAGGCTACACCCTTTATGAGCACAAAACAAATGACTACATACGCCACGAACTACGGATTACAGGCATACTAGACAAGATAGATGGGTACAGACGGAACTGGCTTTCACACTTGCAAAGAATGACACAAAACCGAATCCCTTTGAAATCATACCACTACACACCACAAGGAAGAAGAACGATTGGAAGACCGAAGAAGCGTTGGCGCGAGCAGCTGGAGACGGAACGGATCAAAGGGTCCAACCCTTGATGTTTATGATGAAATTGTTGTGTTACACAAAATAGAATAATATAAATTTTTATTAAAGCACATTACACAATCGTCACAACTTTTTACGAAACAACAAATCCGAAGTTCCAAGATGCGTGACATAATGTAATTTGCCTCCAACATTATATCGATATAGTAGTCTTGTGAAATTCTGAATTGGACACAGTGCTATGTAGCGTAATGTAGTTGTGCATATAGCTATATACATGAAATGGTTGTAACACTTGAATGCTTTTATCTCTCACGTAAAAGAACAAAATATCTTCCGAGGATTACAGTTGAATAATTTTAAAATGGAATCTGAACTCAGAATGAAAGTGTCTTAGACACGGTTTTAAATGATGTATAAGAAGAATATTTATAAAAAATATTACCAAGCGAACTAAATTCACCGTTTAGTCTGTTTTTAAAAAACTAATTTTAGTAAAGATAATCAAAAAATCCCGCATTTCTCGACGTCAGAAGCTCAACATGACATTCACAAGTTCCCTATTCTAAGCCTCATGAATCCCGCACACTTTCTTACTCCCTCTTCATTTGAACACTACCTGTTTGTTACCTTCTCATCTACACACAGGCCTTGCAAATATTTTCTCCCTTCTTTCCAACAAAACATGTGCATATAAGCCCATTTAGTCTTGTAGATAGGATAATCCAGTGACAGCCTACTGGCAACTCAAAATCCCAAGTGTGAACAGTGATTGCTTCCAGAGATTTTCTTCTTCCTTTAGGACTTTTTTTTCGCACAAAAGTTACAAAATGAAATGTTGGAGGTTACCACGTGTCCGCCTGTCCGCTTGAATCATTTCCAAAATCATTCAGTCGCCTTTCCTAGAGTACAATATGTACTGTCTACCCAGAAGATTTTTCGGGCAAACTTAATGTTAGTTCATGCCAATCCAGTGTATCGCCCAGTGGAACTGGAAATGAACATTATCAGGTTTCCTCGAAACAGTCATTTGTACAGGAGAATAAAAGTTACAAATTTTACAGCTTTTGTTTCAAACACTTTATGAAGACAAATACATAAATAATTATGACATTTTCGTTCCTGATGGTATGCTGTTACGAAATGCTCAGGTGTGTAACAATAATTTTGTACCTTCGATAAATAAATATTGGTGTTAATGAAGAGAGGTAAACATGAAAGATTGTGTGAATATGTGCTTGCAGCATGTCCATGCTTCTTTCTTGACTGGGGAGAGGAAAGGATAAAGGAAGTCCAATTTCTTTTAATGTTGTAATCGACTAGGCTCTGGTTTCAAGTTTCCAGTATGGGTAGAGTCGTGCTGGTGTGAACTTGGCGCCTTTCCTTGCTTTCATTATGCTGACGTTATAAATCAGCAGCAGGACATGGGGGTTGAAGGGTGAAGCAACTAAGGGGAAATATCGCAGCTAATTAACATTTGAAAGGGATTTTCTGTAGAAAAGTCTAGCGAATTTCGAAATGAGTCGAGGAGTAAATTTTCTGTTCAGCTCAGTTGAACGATTTAGGATACAAAATATTGACAGATACAATACGATCGGCATCAGAATGTTCCAGTCATTCTGATTTAAAAACTCGTAGTATTCAACTTTGGCAGATTTACCTGTCACTTTATTCACATTTCATTCCATCCTTGTCTGTGTAATTAGCCCTTTGACGCCTAATGACGACTATAGTGGTCGTACCGCACAGCTAACCTCTAAACGTTGCATTTTATGTATTTATTCAACACATATAGGTACTGAATATTTTAGACATTGTATATACTCTCCGTTTTTTCCCTCTTCAAAATGCAATTTGTTTCATAAATCTAACGTATTTGGTTCCTGTGTTATTCACATTTTGTATAGAGGACGTGCTAAAATTAAAAAAAAATAATTCCGGCGCCGAAAGGTTAATTATACTGGCACATTCCCGAAGTTTCAGCACGACTAATACCAACCTAAGGACACTGGTCTGGTTCAGCCCCCCCACTAAGCACCAGATCCTATCCTCACCAAACACATTACTCCTCTCTGCAGCATGCTGTCCGCACCTATTTCTATAAACCTGCTAGTTTACCCCATGTCTGGCGGCTCTCTCGACCTACGCGTGGTGATATTTGGGCGAAATAGTACGTACAAGACACTTACAAAATCAATTCTCTACATAATATACATTAACCATGTACATTTAGAGTTTGAAAAATAAAGTTGGTCGTCACCCTGAGTAATTTATTTTGGAAAATTAGGGCAAGTTACAGGCTTCCTAATATTTGGCATTTATTCCCTGGTACGAAGAGAGACTGTCTCAAGAAGTAAAGTACACATAATATAAGAAATATGTACTAAAGTAGTTGCATTGTAAAGGTGATCTAGCGTGAAATGTGTGCATTATCATTGTTTTTATGTTATGTAGCTGTTTGTAAGTTCTGTGTAGTAAGTTATCTTTTCATTATTTGCTTGTCTTCGTTATTTCCTAATTACTCGACTTATGTTTTTCTAATATTCTTTGTATGTTCGATTTTTGTTTTGCATTTTTGTTTTCAATTATGTGTATTCTGTGATTTTGTACTGCTTTTATTTTTTTGTGTATTTTTTCTCCTTTTTTGCTGCCTTTTCCTACTTTTTACTAGTCTACCGACCACTGCCAACTGGTGGAAACACAATTGCAGTAAATAAATATCATTCGTCTTCATCGTCATCATCATCATAAACATCAAGGATTGGACCCTTTGATCCGTTCCGTCTCCAGAGTTACAGCTGCTCGCGCCAACGCTTCTTCGGTCTTCCAATTGTTCTCCTTCCTTGTGGTCTGATTTCAAAGGGATTAGGTTTTGTGTCATTCTTTGCAAGTGTGAAAGCCAGTTCCCTCTGTATTCATCTAACATGTCTAGTATGCCTGTAATCCGTAGTTCGCGGCGTATGTAATCATTTGTTTTGTGCTCATAAAGGGTGAATCCTGCCAGAGGTCTCAGTAACTTCATTTCTGCCGCTTCAATTCTTCGCCTTTGTAAGGCGGTTAGAGTCCAATTTTCTGACCCGTATAAAAATGTAGGTAAAACTAAGGTGTTGTATATTTTCAAAATAGTTTCCTATCATGTAATAAAAGACGTAAAAAAGAAAGACCCCAAAAGTCTTTCACAAGTCTGTTGGAAAATAAACGGTATTCTTCATATCGGATAAATTTGATTTTTACGAAGTTCTGTTTATTTCTGTGTTAGTTTAATTTTTTTTATTTTCATGCCCTTCTTAAATATATTCTTGTTACAAAATAACTCGAAACCCTTCCATTCTTTATACATTAAAACTTTGGGAAACTTTTCAAAACTACTCGTACTTCCAAAGCTGAAAGCAACCACCTGATCTTAAGGTGTGTCATCCCCGTTCTCGCCCCCTCCCATGCACATTGTATAACGTAATCTCTATGTCACACCTGATGATGGCCCACACAGAAGGCCGAATCATGTAGTGTTATACTATACAACAAAAGGTAAATACAGTTGTGTTGACTAAATATAGTGATATACACGTTTATTATATTGCAACCGCCTGATGATTATGAAACATTGATACATTTGAGGTTTTCAATAAATGTTTTGCATAACTTCAAATTATTCGGTTCTATGAAGTTATAACGATAAAATATTACACTTCGTTCGACTTGACTTTCCGGTTTGTCCTGATGCATTTCATTCGGTCTTGTTAAGACTTTACTTTTCTGTAACCTTTAAGAATTTCTGCGTTCACTTCGCTCTTGCCAACGATAAGAGTCGTTGGCAAGGAATAAAAGGTTTTGAGCCAGACAATGGACCATGTCCAATAAAATATAAATGTCAATATTACAGGCAATTCCAAATATTTTGACATAGAAGTGTTAGAAAGAACTTAAAATTGCTTGGCTACAAATTTTAAACCGCCTACAAATAAAGTCGTAAAAAACATGAAGGTGTGACAGAAACCATTTTTAATCATAAGGAGATGTTATAGTTATTTGAAAGAGGAGAATTCCATTTTGAACTCAGTGTGGAGCTGCTTCCTTCCAGCCGGCTGCACTCTGACGGATTATTAATTCACTCAACAGAACACATCCTACAGTGTTATAGGATCCATAGTCATCAAATTTCTCAAGCTGCTTACAAGTTCTCCAATTTAATTAATTAACTCTATTAAACGGAAATGTACACTTAATGATCTCAGCTGATTTGAAAGACACCAAGTCTGCTAACTAACGCACATGAAACTGCATAACGTTAAGTGTACCTCGTTGGAGACCATAGCAATGAAAGAACCTCAGTTTCAAACGGATTGCCTTGAAATTCTGTTTTTTCACTTCATTAACAATCATAATGACAATGAAAGCAGTTGAACCTTATAACCTTATTTACAACACCACGGTTGAACCCCATATTACAACGCAACTGCGTTTCGTCATTAAATCGGGAACGATACTGTATCAATTACTGTTTGCAGTACACAACTCCGTTTACTACGAGTACATACGACCTGAGAAATGGGCAAAGGGTTTCATCCTCCGTCATGGCAACGCTCTGTGTCATACATCGCTTCTGGTACGGAAATTTCTGTCAAATAAAAATATTACGGTGTGTCCCCATCCACCCTATTCACCAGATCTGGCACCGTGAGAGTTCTGGCTCTTCCCCAAAGTCAGAATGACCAAGAAAGGTAAATGTTTTGAATCGGTTTAGGACATCGAGGCAGCCACGACAGCGCAACTAAAGACACTCACGAAAGAAAACTTCCAGAAATGCTTCAGAAAGTGGCAAGAACGGTGGGATAAATGTGTTCGAAGCGATGGGGAGTATACTGAAGGAGATTAATGGCAATATGTCTTTTACTGTACTATTTTTTTATTTAAACATTCACCGTATTTTTTGATCACACCTCGCATGAACTACAACGAGGGGTCTTCGGCAGCCCTGCTACATGTAGAAAATTTTAAGCAATAGTTTTGTACAATTGTGTACTCCGTGATTAAGGGACAATAAGATCAGAAACATGTAGGAGCTGGTGTGTTGTAATATTAGTGTGAATGTAATAAAATTGTGATCATTCGTTGGTTCTAATTGTAATAAATGAATTATGATGCACGGAATGGAGAATGTGAAATTCATTTTTTGTTTTTATAATGTCGTACTAATGGCTCAGATTACAAAACGTCCAATAACGGGATTATTCGTGGGTAGGCTCATAAATGGTGAAGGGTGGAAGGGAGCTGCGTTAACCTAACTTGAAACAACATCGCGGAAAGTACCTGAATATACTAAAGAAAAGCAAATAGAACTTGAGTCAAAACAAACGATCCCAATATCTAGATACGAAGAGGAAAATTTTCGAATACGGTCGTTACGGTATGTAACCTACGAATGACGCCGGTCTGCAAAAGAGTTTCTTTTACCGCACGGTATAACATGCCTTCAGTAAACATAGGTGCACGATGACTGCAGTTCGTTGCATTCGGCAACAACAACAGTGTCACGTGCAACTTTGGAGACTCACGTACAGTCATCACGCTGTAATCAAGTTGCCGGACATGACCCAACGGCTGCAACGCTTAAAACTTTGGTGAGACCAGACAAGAGAATTATTTGTTCCGTCCCACAACCAGCTGCAGCTGTTCCCTCTTGTAAGTTCCGCATAAAAACTGAATTAATCAACCCTCATTGATACCTCGATTTCATCTCTAGAATGAAAGTACTCATTAGCTGAACATGGGGTGAACCCTTCCGCCAGCCTGAAGAACCGATTCGGAAATCCCGAAAAGAGAACTCACTTACTGGGTATCTGACTAACCCTCTCGACGCTGTGCAAGTCAAAAGAATTATTTATTTTTGGTTCAACTAGAGATGCTGCCTGAAGCACATATAGCACCACCTGGCAGGATGATTCGTGAATGATAAATAAGGACACGATGTGGAAGAAAGCTCATGTAGTTTAATTTGAACTTACTTTACTTGCTTCATGAAGCAGAGTCCTTCTTCAGAAGCTAACCGTTTCTCAGCTAGTCAAGGAATTGCTCACATTTTATGGATCTTGAAAGATCATTGCCGCATTCACAAGTGGCTGCCACCTGTTCCTATCTTGAGCCAGATCGATCCATTCCATGCCCCCCAAATTCCACTTCCTGAAGATCCATCTTAATATTATCCTCCCATCGACGCCTGGGTCTTCCAAGTGGTTTCTTTCCCTCAGGTTTCCCCACCAAAATCCTTTATACACCTCTCCTCTCCCCCACACGTGCTACATGAGCCGCCCATCTCTTTAACTCTCGATTTGATCAAACGAACAATATTCAGTGGGGTGTACAGATCATTAAGATCCTCATTATGTAGTGTTGTCCACTCCCCTGTTACCTCGCCCCTCCTAGGCCCAAATATTCTCCTCAGCACCCTATTCTCAGACACCCTCAGCCTACTTCCCTCCCTCAATGTGAACGACCAAGTTTCACACCCATAAAAACAGCACGCAAAGTTGTATTCCAGTATAGCTTAATATTTCTATTTTTGTTAGCAACCTGGAAGACACAAGAACTACGATTCGGAACTTTTCCTAGACAAGAGAGGTAAGCCACTGAAACGTAAGTCAGAATAGACGGCTTTCGGACCGAGATCACAGACGGGAAGCTTCGAACACAAAGGTGGAGTGCTATTAGGGCCATGTTTATAATAATGGATCTAGGAAGAGGCTAATTTCTTCATTACGTGAGGGACTGACTCTTGTGTTACACAGTAATATTTCAACCTAAGAGGTTATAGGCCTGCGTCATACATAAGAAGAAACCGCAGACTATCACAAGAGGTCAGATTTAAAAAGATGATTATAAAATATACAGGGTATACACAAAAGAATGGTGCGGTTTCAAAAGTTAACAAGAAATTTATTTCTCACCTTACACGGGCACAACCTACACCGTCAGCAGCGGCAACTGTCCAAGTTTCTCGTGCGTTAATCACAATCCTTCAATGTGTGCACCCTGGGTCACACGACACACATCCACCCGGTAATCAAATTCATCCCTTCTCATGCTTACTGCGGGGCCCCGCGGCCCCGCAGTAAGCATGAGACGCGAACTGCTGGTAGCGCATGAGAAACTTGGATAGTTGCTGCTGCTGACGGTGTACGTTGTGCCTGTGTAAAGTGAGAAATAAATTTCTTGTTAGCTTTTGAAACCGCACCATTCTTTTGTGTATACCTCGTACATGAAAAAAATTATTATCTTCGTTAAGGAGATGGTAATGGTGAAATATGCGTCAGAAAGGCATAAACGAAAACATTATACAGAACGAGGTAGCTTACAAATTTATAATTTTATAATTTCATTTCCGAAGTCAAAAATATTCACATAATTTGACGTATGAGTCTTAGGATACGAAATTATGAACAACTTCTAGGATGTCTGTCATGTTTTTAATTTGTACTGCAAGTCTGTCCTTACCTTCTTCTCCAATCAAGTCATTCTCACAGTTAATCATGTGTATGTCAGGTGGCAGTGATTACCACAATCATCTTTCGTTACGAAACAGTCCACTGTTTATGTTTCGATCGGCATCGCAGTTCCGGCTTTTCAAGAGAGAACTTTATGAGTTTTATACACTTCAGCATTATTATTTGACCAAAGTATGTGTTAAGGTGTTCATATCCTATGAAACTATAATTTTATCTTGAACATAATGCGTCACGAATAGACACAATGAATTGTCACCTCTGTCACTAACAACTGGAGACGAGATGTCTCAAACCTGTTTTACTAAAATGACTCTATGTTCACGGAAATTGATAACAAAATGTTGACGTCCAGCTTTGTCATATCAAGAAGAAAACTTTAAACACGAACAGTCGAAAGAAACACATGCTTGGTTTTAAAATATGGACCGTTTCTTCCCATTTACTCGTATATAGATATGTGTATCTTATGTTTATTGGACCGTGCATCATCTTGATAGTTGAATAAAGAGAGACCAACTTGATGTCACTTGCTTTATTATTTCATTATTTAATGCTCAACATGTTTCGGATGTTAATAC
>Ga0123355_10022769_pt1 | contig 10046 bp, 7 predicted proteins | sample TergutEmb28metaG_3_FD_89872 | JGI IMG/M metagenome (GOLD analysis project Ga0123355, IMG submission 89872) | Embiratermes neotenicus P1 segment gut microbial communities from Petit-Saut dam, French Guiana - Emb289 P1 | ecosystem: Host-associated > Arthropoda: Insects > Digestive system > Gut ...
AACCTCAGGAACCAAAATGCAGAGATCATCGAGAGTGATCCTCCGATCTTGACGCATGATTTGTTCAACCTTCGCGACTGTCTTGTCGGAAATTGACAGTCTCTCGCTTCTTTCTTCATCGTGAATTTCCGTATGACCAGCTGTAAACTCCCTACACCACTTATGGATGTTTTTGACATCCATGCGCGACTCTCATACACTTCCGTCAATTGGCGATGAATTTCGATAGGTTTAACGCCTTTTGCGTTCAAAAACCGAATTACTGCTCGAACTTTGCACCTGGCGGGAGCAGCAAGCGGAAGCTCCATTTCAAACGGCTGCCAAGCCAAGACTGAGCGTCACACGAACAGTTTCCCTGCAGCCCCAGCATTATGGAGACCTTACTTTTGGGATCACCCTCGTAATTATCCATATTGTGGAAGTCATGAATTCACTTCTTGGCCCAGAGACTGGCAAGCATTTCATACTTTTCTTAATCCCTTGTGGCAGATGCTATAATTTTATCTTCATGTAGGATGCCCCCTTTGAAGTGTTTCATTCATTGTTATCCTCTGATTTACCATTATATTATTCATGCAGCTGGTGGTTGTTAAAAAATGAGAAGGGTATGAATTAAAACCCTCTTGTGATATTTGCCTTGTAGAATTTATATGTTAAGATGCATTCTTGCAAGATGTGACAAACCAGTCTTCTTTCACGTGTTGTATTTTTGGTCTCGGTAGACATCCAAGCAGTCAGTGACACTCGTGAAATCTGGTAACTTTGTAACAAGTTTTGTGAAAATTTTCTTTACAGCCATAGTGTTTGTAATATGTGGTTATTGGGTGTTAGTGAAACACATTTGTGTGTATCTACTAGACCAGGATAACTGTTAGTTTTGGCTAATGTTTTCTGTTTAATCCAGCTACCTGTTCTTTCCAGCTTGATTCCTAGATGATTAAATTCATGAGCTGCCTCATTATTCTGCTTATTCATTATGCATCTCTCAGTGGCCTTTAATTTTTCTCCTTTTTTAAATACTGTTGGTTTTGTTTTGTTCAGCATACATTTCAAATTCCAGTTTTTAGATTATTTATCTACTAGTTTAATTTTCTTTTGTAACCTGTGAGTTGTAAAATATGCTATAGCCAAATTGTCTTGAAATAATAGTCCTGTTATTCTTATCCCTTTATCACCAGGGAATAATGTTTCTTCCATATCAATACATTCTGTAATATTGTTTGTAAAGTTATTAGGTAAATACAGATGAAAGCCACAACCTTAATGGATGCCTTTTGCTTGTGGTGCACAGCTGTGAATTTGGTTCACTCCACACTTCACACAAAATTTTATAAAATCATATGTGGTTTTTGCACAATGAATTCTCTTCTTACTTACATATATTTTTTGCATTTTAAACCTCAAAGATTCTCTATTAATGGAGTCTGATGCCATCTCTAGTTTACAAAACACGAGTTTAATCTGTGTCTTCGTGCTGTCACAATTTGTTATAAAAATATGTACTGTTCTTCTTCCTTTATTATATCCTCCATGAAGCACTGTTGGGTTTTTATGACACAATAACCAGTCTCTGAGCTGTTATTCTGTAAACTATTTTTCTCAGAATTGGCTGTAATGAAACTTCTCTGTAGTTAATGGCCTCTCACTGATTTTCCTTCCTCTTGGAAAGTTTCGTCAAGATTTCGGTGTCTTCATCGTTAGTAACCAATATCCTGCTTGTCTCAGTTGGTATATCATCACATCCTGTTGCTTTGTTATTTTCCGTACCCAGGGTAACTTTCACCTCTTGTACCGTAAAAACATAATCCAATTCATCTATATTTTCCGAGCCTAAAACCTGAAACTCTTATATTAACGACCGTTTGTCTGCTTTTTAAAGCAACGTACAGAAGTGTCTTAAACAGCTGCCTGTATTCAGAGTCTCAGTTTTTAAATGTTTATTCAAAATTAAATCATTAGTAACAATAACAACTATTTCGGGAAAAACACTAATGAAACATTACTGGTGAATTAAATTTCTTTTAACGGCAAGGTAGCCGTTTACCAGCAAGAGCTGAAAAGGAGACTCAATAGAGTTGCATTTATACCCGTGGAAAATGAAGTAATAAGCAGCCGTCAAAAATCATATGAGATGCTTCGTAATAAAGTGTCGTATTGCGCGTATTCAACAGGAGGAGGCTTACAAGGGCCGGACACGTGGATAAACGATATCCTGTGTACGTTCGGACCTAAGGGACCAAGTTTGGAGCACCGCATCTTCGACATCGCGTAAATGGGCTGTGGAGGGTCGAACTGGAATGCGCTACTTCTGGATACCCTCCTTAGGCGGGCTTTTGTGAACATGGCGATAAACGTTCGCATTCCATGAATGCAAGGAGAGCTTATCCGGTTGACTAGGCTGAACAGGACCCTTCTAGGATGTGGTGGATGTGGTTACAATAAGTGAAATGTCGTATAGCATTTCATAATTATGTCGATAGTTCAGTACGCCTGCTGAGTTTGTTTCGTAAAACGTCTGCAGTTGCAAGAATGTTATAAAAATAACCGTATAATTCTTCTCGTTGTGGTGGTATGAAATAAAATAACTCATAACTGCAGCCGCATGTTATATCAGTTCAAGTCAGTCAGAAAGTTTAACGAATGCGATACGCTCTTCACTGCACACTAGAATTGTTTGAAAACGGGGAAGGATGTGTGCGCTTTTCGTGGGCGTTTGAGCTATTTTCCGACCTGCATATTTTAGCAAGGCACAGCTGGTTCGTCCTGTAGCCGTGGCTGTAATCTGTCATTGACGCAAATGAGTAGGCCTATAGCCAGAATGGGCAGAGTCGCTGTACTGAATTTCTTACAAACGTATGCCGATCGTGTGGCGTTTTGTGTTGCTTCCAGTCCCAGGGTGAAATGTGTGAACATGGCTTCGATGCTTAACGCTTACAGAACTGCTGATATATTAAATTCAACGTGGTTTTGATGATACATAATTAAGGTTCTGACTGTAAAGTAATAACGTAAATAACGTAAACTATAGGGTATCCCTAGACGGTCAGTAATATTGTGTGACAATACTGCACCGTATTGTGGACCGTCTGGTTTTAATATTGAATGGTTGCTCAGCGTATTGTGTCAGCAGATGACGCTTGATTTTATTGTGCAGTCACGAACACACTGAATATCTGTGGTCGGTATTGCATAACATACCTAGTGCATTCCGTTACTGTCTGTCCAGGAGCGAACATGTCCAAAAAGAAAATTTCAGATCTTCAAAAATATTCAGAGTGGCCAGGAAGTGGATGTATGCCGAATGGGAGTGACGGCTTCTCGCTGTCTTGTAATGCGTGAAGAGGTAACAGTCTCGAGTAGCTCATCAAACATGGACCATCACACCGCAGAAGATTTTTCTATTTGTTTGGCTCATTCGACGTTAAGTCTGTCGCAGCGTTTTCGTTTGTATGTTGTGGTCTTCATTTGTACCATTCTTTGGTCCACCGGCGACACTTTCTTTTTCAGACACAAGGGTCAAGCAGTGGCCACTCCAACAGCACCAGTATCAACACATTTACTCGTCCTGATCCGCGGACAGAATGAAGTACTGCACAATAATCGTGTAGGGAGAAACACCTTGCACGGCGTTAATTAAAGGAGAAAATGTCGGATAATAATCTTGACCGTCTAGGACACGCTTAAGAGTGTGTGAGAAGGAAATGCCGGGGCGAAGAAGTGGCTGTTGGGAGGTAAGACGGACAGTGGCATGAGGTTTAAGAAAATTACACAGCGGAGAGCGTCTTATTCGTACTCCTCAGTCGGTATGATGAGGACGAATGTGTTGGACGGAACGTATAAATCGCATGGGGAAGGATATGCACTCAAAAATTTGGCGAGAAAACGCTTGACTGGCCTAACACTCTCGTTGTATTTAACTGTTAAACCCGGATTAAACTCAGTGGATACTTAAACTTTCAGAATAACAGCTTTCGCTTACTAATTCACTAAGTGCCATTACGTGATGTGGTGGTTGTTGTGATGTGCTGTGTGTGTAGGTTTATTGGGACCTTGTTTCTTAGAGCATAAATTCACAGCGGTACGTTGTTCAGATTCTGACACCATTTGTGAAGACCTTTCCGTTTACGAGACGACACGTGCGATATTTACTTGTGGGGCGTGTTAAAGGGAAAAGTGTATATTGATAATCCTCGCACTGAAGACGATCCGGTTAAACACTTTCCGGATATAGTATCTTCAGTTTGACCAGCAGAAATTCGACGTGCAGTAAACAACAGCGTGTTTGTTCGATACGACACGCCTGCGAGCCGAAGGAAACTTGTCAGCACCATCTAAAAGTAAAAGCGTAATATTAACCTAGACACGTTAACATAAATCTTTCCCTCACCTTCAGATAAATAAAGCAAGTAAAAACTTTCGATAGCAAACAGGTCCAGCCTGCTGTTAGGTAATAGAATCTTCAGTTTTCGGAAGTTTTCATAGGTGTCGAGTGTCTTTAATTACGACCTAGCCAAATTTGGTGTTGATTATTTTACGTGCAGTATTGTGGATTTGAAGCCAACAAAATGTCATATTACGAAAAGGGATGGTCGAAAGGTATGTGGATAAAGCTGCCTTCGAACATTTTTCCACTCTGTTACCAAATATTTGAAATGTACTTGGTTCCTGTATGATCGTCACCAAGGTATCATCCATTTGAACCGATTTTGAAATTAAATTAAAAAAGAACCAATGTGACGTTGGCACGCGGCCGTAAGTTTTGCAAAGAATGTGAAGGCAGAAGCAAAAACTATGAAAACTTAGCACTTCTACAATGGAAGAGCAGCTCGATGGCCATTTATGGTTGTTAGTGTGACGTGTGGAGGAGAGTCAAACTCATTGAAAACCTCACTTTCATTTTACTTCGTGTCTATAACAGCAATGGAGGAAGACTCTCTTCATCATTCCCGGTTCTCAGGATTACTGCTTTCTCTGAAAAATCATAACTGACTTCCATTTCCTGGACGACTTGAAACAAGCCAACAGTTTTTTTGCCACATGAGCGCACGAAGTCATATCACAACAAACTTCTGGATAATACCTCTAGTGGGAAACAATTCCTTTGTGGTGCTATGGTGACAAAAAGAGTGTTCATGTGGAATTTGTGGTGCATAAATTGTTGGGACGGGTGTTTTTCCGAGTACTCCGGCTTTCCCCGTCATTTTTCCACCATTGCTGCATGCTCGTATTTCATTCATCAGTTTTCGACCATGTATAATCTTCGCAGTTGGCATTGTGGCTAAGTGAAACACTGAAAAAAGAATATTAACTGTTCTGGATCGCAACAGCAATTTCAACCACGAAGAGCGAGTACCACAGTGCGCACTTCGTAATGCATTGCGCAGCGCTGTCCTCATTGCTACGTTATAACGTGCACATCACATTGTTGTGATTTTTACACTTGGTGATCCGAATTCGATGGAACAAAAACAGTCATTCCCCTGCATTTTTATTTGGATGTCAAAGAGTAATTTGAACCCGAACTGCTAATTTAATTTTTAAAAAAAGCGGAATCATAGAGATTTCGTAGGAGAGAGAAGTCTGGGGTTTGACTATGTGCTTTCCAACGACAACGGTGGCTGGAAATCGAGACCTGCCAGCATTTCTATAGAGGTTCGCGAACGATAAGGCTCATTAAACTACGATCCGGTAAACGCCACGAAAAGTCCATTTAATGTGGTTTCATTGAATTTTAATACAAACGTGTGCATCTTCCCGTTTCAATCTGTTGTATTGCATGTTTATGTTTGGAAAATTACATTGTTCATTCAAGTTGTGTGTTTTTAAGATTCTGTTTGTTCAGTTCTGTATTGCTTTATGTGCAAGTGCGATCACTTGAAACTGTATAAAGCCTCCAACCAGTCGCTATTTACAAGAGAGCAGTCAGTAAAATCAGCAGTATAACTTCACAAGTTACGTGGAATAGCGCGAAAGCTTCGTGTCAGACATAACTGTAATTCGTGTACAGTGTGTGTCAAATATTAGAAGAAGCGGACACAGCAAGGAAAACCATGATATTTAAAAGGGCGCGCGTGCAACCCCCCCCCCTCTCCAAACACACACACAAAGCATGTTGTTTCACGTACGTAAAACAGGAAGTAGGAGTATTTATAGTTTTTCGTGAAGTACAGAACTTTGGCGCTGTTTCATCTGCCTGCGTCTACGAAATCACTATCACAACCTATTAGGATCGTGGCTGTGTGTGTGGACTAGCCGCTTATCCGGCCTTCGCCCGGCGTGGCATCATATTCTGCGTGCAGCATTTTAAACCATTCTTACTACTGGACATATTGTTTCCTACTTCTGTTACCTCACAGGGAACGCCCTGCAACCATGATAGCCGTGTTCGATTTCTTCATCGCTTCCCATAGAAAGAACACAGCAACGCAAGGAAGTAAGGAAAGAACGAACCAAACTCACTGTAGGCGCGTTCGCAGAGTTGCGAAAATTGACTGTTTTCATCATGACTGCCCGTTCGTCCGCATAATACAACTCGACATCTGCTGGACAGATTTTCGTGAAATTTTATATTGGAGGTTTTACAAAAACCTATCGAGAAATTTCGAGTTTTATTAAAATGGGACAAGAATGACGGTTGCTTTTCATGAAGACCTACGTACATTTACATTTTTTACTAGTGTTACCGTGGTTGTCTTAGTTATCAAGGGCGAAGATGTTCCTGTAGCTGGATACCTTTGCTACTGTGGTTACGAAGGGTACCATTACGGTTCGTCACTGTAGTTCCACGAACGCGCCGGAAGTGTTCCGCTCTCTGGGCATTTTCTAACCTGTTATGAATGGGTGGTGTGTGCGCGCGCACGTATATGAAAATATAAATATTTAAATTGTTTCAGAAATGATGTAATCAATATTCAGAATGGTTTCTTATCGGAGATTTGATTTCTCCATTGTACGGTACGGGATCATTTTCTTCTCGAATGTCGAACAAGTTATGTTCAAACATCAAACAATTTGCAAAACCTCTCGTGGAACACGGAATGAAACTAGACGAAAGAAATGGACAAAATATCGGTGCTGTCGACCATCTACAGCACACGACTGATTCAAAATTGGAAAGCATGCATGGGTGTTTTAAGAGGGTATGGAGCCTTGTTTAGGTAGAGCTGGTTGGAAATAACTTACCTCCGCCGCCAGAATAAATCAGAAGTGGTGGTAATGTCCGTGGCATTTGCTATCACCATCCTCTGCAGGTTTCAGATCTCTCGAATTATAATACGTTTTCGGAACGCGAACACATACAGCCCTCTGCGAAGGAGCAGTAGTCCAACTGACTAGACTACAGACTAGTATTTCTTCGTATTTTTTTCTGTGCCCGTTTTAAGAACGAACCGTCACGATCGTCGGGTATCACATATTTGGAACGCTGAGCGGTGTGCATTCGGTGGCGACCTTGGGTGTATAAATAGCTGGAAACAAATCCCATTGAGCAAGGAGGTGATGTGAGTGTCAGTTGTGAGTAGTTTTGGATGCTGGAGTGCAAACGTCGCGAGATGCTGGATGCGAAATTCGTCGGCTTGACTTGCGGAAGTCGTCCGAATGCCGAAATCAAGTGTGTACATTCAGCTAAGCAACGGTGGGTTCATCGCAGTTGCCGGCTACTTCAAAGTATTGGGTTCTCTTTACGGCATCCGAATTTGTTGACTTCTGTTCGTTTGTATTTACAGTTGTGTACGCCTAGTTCGAAGTACCTTTTGCGCATTTTGCAAGCGTCGATTGCAAAGGTGGATGAGTGCAGTTTTTTGTGTCCAGCTTCTTAAAGGAGAAACGTTGTTTTTAAGTGTCCCTATGTCGTTTTAAAAATGCTTGGGCACTCATATTTTCGGGATGCTGGTTGCACACAGTCGAAGGATTTGACATCGTTTAAGGTTTTCGTTTTTAGGCTTTCGCAAAATTGCGAAAAGCAAATGTCAAGTTCGTCATGTTTGATTGTGTATCCGTCATTCTGCCCACGTGGAATAACTGAGTTCCCAGTGGACGGACTTTCAAGAGGTTTTATATTTGAGTATTTTTGGAAAATGAAGAAAATTCAAGCATAATTAAAATCTGATAAGAATGACGCGCTGCTTTGCATGGATGTCTATGGAAATTTATGATGTTTCACCCAATCCTTATATTGAGGAATGTTTGAGACAAAAGTTGTAGAGAGCAAACACAATTAATGTTTAGTGACTTTTTTTCTGAAAATTGTGCCTTTTATGAGATAATGTGCAAAAATAAAATGTTACAGCCGGACAGGCCACAGGTGACAAAATGATATGATGCATGTGCTTTGTGTGCTGGATAACTAAGACTACAAATGCACACTCAGAATATGTAATACTGCTCTTCGACGGCAACAGTGGTTGCACGAATGTGCCTCAGTGTTGCATTCTATGTACATTGCTTGTCTTGTTTAGTACTTGTGTCAGTGTTTTTGAAACTAACGGGGAAATCTTTTCTGGGATAGGCTTAGTAGGAGGGGCAGAGTTTTTTGGTCACTTAGACTTGCATTGTAAATTTTATGCATTTATTCATGCAGTTATTCTGAATTATCTAATGAGACTTCATTGCTATATTTCAAAGAGGCTGCCCTTGCACCACATCTTGATCCAGTTGAATCTGTTCATACTTCTCACACAATATTTGATATTTTAATAATGTAATGTGCATTATCATACTTCACATGTCTCCACAGGCAGTATGTTACCTATGAGCTGTAGCTTGTGCAGACCCCTACTAGATAATAAATACTACCACAGAATAAATGTATTTAATTCAAGTGATTATTTCTCAATGGTACATAATGTTATTAAATTGTGTATAGATTACCTGCGAAAAGGTGCGCCCTTCCCACAGTCTGGATATGATGAATTGGATTCGACACTAATTCCTCCACGCCAGGATCATTACAGGATAACACCATCACCAGGAGGTCCTATTGATCGATATGGTATGTTTTTTTATTTGGTTAAAGTATTGGTGCCATCATCTTGTTTTTGTAGTTCTGGGACAGATTACGAGATCATTAATCGGTTGTGTCTTTCATGTATTTAGTATTTGATACTGCTTCAGTTACTTCATATTCCTGTTTGTCAAGGACGCACATATTCCTTTTTATGTACGTTTCACAAAAGATTATGATTCACATATAAAAATGCAGTCTTAGCCAGAATTCCTTACTGTAATGTACATGAAATGCCAACAGTTTTCATATAACGTGCAACAGTTTTCAAAACTGGCATGCTGTGTGATATGTGTAAGGCACCAGTTTCAGTTGAAAACATGCTAGTATTGATATATTGAAATAAAAAACATGTAACATGAATGCAGATTTTGAAACTCATATTCTCACATACTTGGCTCCACAGTTGTGATACTGCAGTCTGGTAGGTGGTTTGCAGCATTTTGGAGGAACATTCTTCCTCCATTTTCAGGGATTCAGACAGAAACTGGTGTAGCAAGTGAGAAAGAGAGAGTGATTGTATAGCAGAGACTTAAAAATATTCATTTGAAGTAGATACATCGAATGCTGTAGTCCATTGGTTAAAAATTTACTCATGGCATGATGTGTGATGGATCACATTATACTTACTTACTCCATGGAGCAGAGTCCTTGTTGAGAAACTAACTGGTTCTGCAGCTAGTCAAGAAATTCCCCGCACTTTATGGAACCCGAATGTTCATCACCATATTCACAAGTGCCCGCCATCTGTCCCTATCCTAAGCCAACTCCATCCAGTCTCTACCCCCTCCCGCTTCCCGAAGATCCATCTTAATATTATCCTCCCATCTATGTCTGGGTCTCCCCAATGGTCTCTTTCCCTCAGGTTTCCCCACTAGAACCCTGTGCACACCTCTCCCCTTCCCCATACGCGCCACATGCTCCGCCCATCTCATTCTTCTCGATTTTACCACCTGCACAATATTGGGTAAGGAGTAAAGATCCCTAAGCTCCTCATTATGTAATTTTCTCCATTCCCCTGTTACCTCGTCCCTCTTAGGCCCAA
>Ga0123355_10022770_pt1 | contig 10046 bp, 11 predicted proteins | sample TergutEmb28metaG_3_FD_89872 | JGI IMG/M metagenome (GOLD analysis project Ga0123355, IMG submission 89872) | Embiratermes neotenicus P1 segment gut microbial communities from Petit-Saut dam, French Guiana - Emb289 P1 | ecosystem: Host-associated > Arthropoda: Insects > Digestive system > Gut ...
TATCCTGAATTCCCTTAAGAATTAGCGTAGACGCCAAAATATTCTTGTTGATTCTAAAGTTTTATTGGATTGAATATTTGCGTCATAATATTTTTATGATTTTAGTTTTTTATTGATTTAATTTTCTGTCTACGCTAATTTTAGCGTAGACGTGAAATAAGTTAAAAAAATTATGATATAAAAAGTTTTTACGAGACTAAATTAAAGTCTACATCAACTTAACAAAGAAAACACGACTAACATCAATATTAATGCTACGCTAATTTAACGCGGAATTCAGGATCTATCTTTTCTTGTGTTAAAATCCTGTTTATCAACAGAACTCGTAGCACTGTTGCGAGTTTTAGGAGCGGTGCACCGATATGCCTAGCGAATTAGCGCAAAAATGGAATAAAGAATTTACCGAGTTACTTGAAATTTACGAAAAAGCAAAAGCAAAAGCTGACTACGCAGTTAACCACGTTGTTGTTGATATGTATTGGGAAATTGGCAAATACCTAAGTGAAAAAGTTAAAACCGCTGGCTGGGGAAAATCTGTTGTCGAAGATTTTTCACTATTTATGCAAAAACATCACGCAGGCGTAAACGGATTTTCCGCACAAAACATTTGGCGCATGAAAAGACTCTATGAAACTTATTGTCACAATCAAAAACTATCAGCACTGCTGAGAGAAATTACCTGGACAAACAACCTCACAATCATGGTGAAAGCTAAAACTGATGAAGAACGCGAATTTTATCTAAACTTTGCAAGACAAAACAAATATTCATCTCGAGAATTAGACCGACAAATTAACGCTTTGGTTTTTGAGCGTGATACGATAAAAGATCTTGTAAATAAACCGTTTATTGGTCGTGCTGGCGGATTAAAAGCTCTGCGAGATAATTATTCCTTGGAATTTATTGATTTGCCAAAAAAATACAAAGAACACGATTTACAAAAAGCCATAGTTTTTGGGAGAGGCAAGTTGTTATAAGAATAAGGGTTTTTTGCCCAACAAAAAATCCTCCAAACCACAATTCACACTACCAACAATGAGAGATAACGCATTTGGGTAATGCTGTTTAAAAATAAGACTGCCCCCAACGCCTTTCACCCTACCACTTTTCACCTCAATAGCTGTGAGCTGATTGCCCTTTTTTATAACGAAATCAACCTCATTATTGCGCTCTCTCCACCAGTAAACCTCAAAACCTTCTTCTTGTCCTCTTGCAAGCAGATAAGCGCCTACCGCGCTTTCAACAAGACGGCCCCTATCGGTTGCATTATCAAGTAAACGTCGCCTATTAGTTCCATCTGTATAGGTCATAAGTGAAGTATCATACACCATAAATTTTGGAGAACTTTTACGGGTACGAATTTTGCTACCCGAATAGTTCTGCAAACCCGTAAGCACATTTACCCTGCTGAGAAGATCAAGATAATGTGCCAAAGTCACAGTGTTCCCTGCATCTTGAAGTTGCCCAAGTATTTTTGTAAAAGACAATTCCTGCGCACTGTAAATTGAACCAAGCATAAAAAGTGACCTAAGCAACGCAGGTTTACGAACCTCCTCCATCATAACAATATCCTGAGAAATAGTTGGCTCCACAATAGATGCCCCCATATATCGGGCCCAACGTTCTTCAGCTTTTATGAGCGCAGCGGCACCGGGATAACCTCCAAAAAATAAAAAATCCTCAAGACTATACCCAAAAGCCTCTCTACATTCTAAATAATTCCAGTGAGGCGAGTAAAGTATTTCAAACCTTCCCATAAGAGATTCACAAAGACCTTTTTGCAAAAGCAGAGAAGAGGAACCTGTGAGAACCACTTTTAGAGATGTAAATAATCTATTGTCTTCATCCCAAAGAAGTTTTACTATAGATGACCATTTACTGATTTTTTGTATCTCATCAATTACAAGAACAGTTTCCCCCGTTTTTGCAAGGGTACGGGCTTGTTCCCACTCATTGCAAAGCCATTCCGTTGAAACAAGAGCTGGATCATCCGCACTGACAAAATGTGTTGGCTTATTTATTTCTTTAAGAGCTTGTAGTACGGCGGTTGTTTTACCTGTTTGTCTTGGTCCAACCACGATTTGAATAAACCGACGAGGCTCATTTAATCTATCCACGAGTTGCGTAACTAGTTTTCTTTTGAACATAAAATTTCCCAACTGACTGACAAATGTATTTCAGCATACACAACAGTTTACTCAATACATTTTACTATTTACTCATTATAAAGGTTTTCACATACATACTTAAAAAAGAAAAAAGGCTAAGCAAAAAAACTGCTAATAACGACACCACCATACGAGGATTAGTGCAAATCCAACATACAACACAAACAAACGAGAAATATATCCAGCACCTAACACAACCATGACAAAAAATATCACCCAACCAACCGTGTAAAATATTTGTTTTTACACAGTCTGATTTAGGAAAATTTTAATACTCTAAAGCGTAGTTGGATACTGGTGCTTTATAGATGGTTGAAGCCGTTTTCACCAAGGAAGATAAAATAAACCTCAAAACAGTAGTTGAAGAATTACCAAAACTTCGTTCAGAGTTAGAGTCGTTAAAGGAGACCTTGGAAATTTTAAGTGATAAAGAGTTAATACAAGACATCGAACAAGGTAAAAAAGACATCGAACAAGGTCGTGTCTATACCCACAAACAAATGTTAGAAGAATTGGGTATCGATGAAGAAGAAATTTGAACTCATCTATTCCACACAATTTCATAAGCAGTTCAACTGTTTAGATAAGCCTGTGAGAATTAGGGTTTTAAGAGAACTGGGAATTTTAGAAAACAATCCCTTAGCAGGTAAAGCGTTAACTGGCGATTTGCAAGGCCTTAGATCTTTACGTGTGGGCAACTATAGAGTTATCTACCAAATAACAGAGTACAACATCACCATCATAACAATTAAACACCGCAAAAAAGCCTACGATCCCTAAACAATTTTCATCTGTTAACCCAACTATTCTACTACGGTCAACACCAATAAAGCGTTAATTATGATTTTAAATACTAAAAGAGAACTGGGTGAGCGAAAAAATTTGTTGATGACGATAGCGCCATAGGGAATCAGAGTTCGTCAATAAATAAAGTGTACACTTTTTTTTAGAAATCTCATGGAGTAACAACATGCTTACGTTGAGGTAATGTCAACTTTAATTTCCGACACCCCCTTAGTGTGAATCCCACCCGCTACATGCCTTATAAAAAACATAGTTGGTTTAGTCAAATGCAGACTGCGCAAAAGTCTAAAAAAGACATGTCAAATACTGTGTGTGGTGCATGTTTGTTTTTGTATGTTATGTGTTGTAGTTGTGGCGGATTTTATCTGGGTTTTTGTGCAGTCTGAAATGAACTTAGGATACATTGTTAAGAGTTAAGGGAGTTGATGCGTACAATTTATTAGTTAATTAGCGCTTTGTTTTGGGTGGTGTTCAGTTTTGGGCGTGAACTTTAAGGATTTAATACCGCGGGCTTCTATTAGGCTTGAGGATTTGAGTGGTAAGGTAATTGCGGTGGATGCGTATAATGCTATTTACCAGTTTTTGAGTAGTATTCGGCAGCCGGATGGTACTCCTCTTAAGGATAGTGGGGGTAAGATTACTAGTCATTTGAGTGGTTTGTTTTATCGTACGGGTAATCTTGTTGAGAGGGGGTTAAGGCCGGTTTATGTTTTTGATGGGGAGTCTCCTGCGCTTAAGGCAACTGAGATTGAGCGTCGTAAGCAGGTTAAGGTGCAGGCTGTGGCGGAGTATGAGAAGGCTGCTGCTGAGGGGGATGTGGTTAAGATGCGAAAGTATGCTCAGGCGGCTACGACTATGAAGGATTACATGTTAGAGGATAGTATGAGGTTGTTGGAGTTGATGGGGTTGCCGTGGGTTCAGGCGTCTGGGGAGGGGGAGGCTCAGGCGGCGTATATGACTAGGTGTGGGGATGCTGATTTTTGTGTGAGTCAGGATTATGATAGTTTGCTTTTTGGTGCGCCTAAATTGTTGCGTAATGTTACTATTTCGGGTAAGCGTAAGGTGCCGGGTAAGAATGTGTATGTTGAGGTTACACCTGAGGTGACAGAGTTGTCTAAGACTCTGAGTTTTTGTAAACTAAGTTATGAGCAACTAGTTGATGTGGGAATTTTGATTGGGACGGATTTTAATCCGGATGGTATTAAGGGGTTGGGACCAAAGACGGCGCTTAAATTGATTAGGGAGCATGGTTCTTTGGAGTCGGCGTTGCCGTATATCAAAAACGTCACGTTTCCGGTTGAGCCTGCTACTATTAGAGAGATTTTTCTGCATCCCAAAGTTTCAGACAACTATAAACTTGAATGGAAAAATCCTAATCATCAGGGGGTTATTGATTTTCTTTGTGAAGAAAAAGGCTTCTCAGAAGAACGCATCCAAAAAGCCCTTGAACGCATAGAAACAGGAAGCAAAAAACAAAAAGGCAAAACCTCACTAGAACAATGGTTCAACTAACCACCAACCACTAACTACGAACACTCTTTCTTCGTCTACAGGTCATAAGCTAGTTTGGCAAACACAGTTTATTGTAGGTTGGCTGGTTGATTGTTTGGGTGTTTTAGTGTGGAGTTTTAAAAAGTTGGGGGTTTTTTATCTTACTGTGACGGATTTTGCTAGGTTGCGGGGTGTGTCGGGGTTGTGGTTGAATTCTAGGGCCATGTGGTATGCTAAGAGTTGTAGGGGTATTACGAAGGGTATGGGGGATAGGATGCTTGGAATGTTTTTTGGGACTTCTAGGTAGTCGTCTGCTAGGTTTTTGATTTCGTGGTCATCTTCTTCTGTTATGGCGATGATTTTTGCGCCTCTGGCTTTCATTTCCATGATGTTGCTGATTACAGTTTTGTGTGTGTCGTCTTTTTGGCAGACAAATATTACGGGCAGGTCTTGCTCTATTAGACTTATGGGACCGTGTTTGCTTTCACCTGCGGGAAATACAACGGAGGGGATGTAGGCAACTTCTAAGAGTTTTAGCCGGCCTTCAAAAGCGGTGGCGGTGCTTATGCCTTTGCCTAGGAAGAAGAGGAGTTTAGAGTTGGCGTATTTGTGAGCTATTTGTTTGGCTTTTTCTTGTTGAGTTTTAACAATTGTGTCTACTATGTCAGGTAGTTTTTCGAGTTGGGCGTCTAGGATATCAATTTCGGATTGGGAGACTTTACCTCGTTTTTTGGCTAGGCGTAGGGCTAGTTGGGCAAGTACGGAGAGTTGGGAGGTGAAGGTTTTGGTTGCTGCTACGCTGATTTCGGGTCCGGCTTGTGTGCCTATGTAGACGCGTGAGATGCGGGTTAGTGTTGAGCCTATGGTGTTGGTTAGGCTTAGTATGGTTGCGGCTCGTTGTTGGGCAGTTGCTACGGCGGCTATGGTGTCGGCTGTTTCACCTGATTGGCTGACGGCTAAAATGGTGCTGTCAATGTTTACGGATTTGCCGTATTGTTCGATGAATTCTGAGGCATATACGGGGTAGGTGGGTAGGAATGCTAGTTTTGAGAACATGTATGAGGCTGCTAGGCAGGCGTGGTAGCTTGTTCCGCAGGCTACTAGAAATATTTCTGTTGCGCGGTCAAGAAAAGTGGACATTAGGTCTAGGTAGTGTTCTTGGAGGCGGAAGGTGTTGCGTAGGGTTTCGGGTTGTTCGTGGATTTCTTTTATCATAAAATGGGGGTATCCGTCTTTGACGGCCATGTCAGAGGTCCAGTCAACGGTTTCGGGGAGGCGTTCTATGGTTTGGTTGGTTTGAATGTTTTTTATTTTATATCCATCAGCTGTTAGGATGACTAGTTCGCCGTTGTCTATGTGTAGGGCTCTAGTTGTTAGGGGTAGAAAGGCGGGGATGTCGGAGGCAAAATAAATGCCGTTGTCGCCTATGCCTAAGACTAGGGGGCTTTCGTTTCTTGCACAAACAATTTTGTTTGGTTCTTGAGAAAAAATTGTTGCTATAGCGTAAGAGCCTTCTAGGCGTTTTAGGGTTTCTTGAACAACCTCTTCGAAGGGGAGGTCGGGTTTGTTTTTTAGGGTTTCTTCAATTAAGTGGGGGATGACTTCAGTGTCAGTTTTTGAAGTAAAGGTGTGACCTAGATTTTGAAGTTCTATTTTTAAGTCGTTAAAATTTTCTATAATGCCGTTGTGTACAACGGTTATTTTTCCGGTACAATCGGAGTGAGGGTGAGAGTTTACTTGTAGGGGGGCACCGTGTGTGGCCCAACGGGTATGTCCAATTCCAATGTTTCCGGGTAAATCGTTTAGGTTTATGTTTTTATGGACTTCGTCAATTTTTCCTTGACCTTTTTTTAGAAAAATAGTGCCATTAGAGATTGTGGCTATACCAACAGAGTCATAACCACGGTATTCTAAGCGTTTTAATGCCGAATGAATTAGAGGATCAGCATTTTCGTTTTTTAGAAAGCAACCAAATATTCCGCACATTTTTGCATCCTTCAAACTAGTTTTACTTATGATAGTTGGAGGAGGATTATTTATTAATTTTTAAGATTAAAACAACACCACTAAAAAAAACATTATAACAGTAAACGGGTTTAACACCCAAAACAACAGCAACAAACAACACAACAACAAAAACCATAAACAAATTTTTTATAACACCAACCACAAACTACCACGACACAGAATGGAAAAAAAACACCCCCACCATCTCCTACTCCTCCAACACAACAATAACAACAATAGTGATAGCAAACAGGAAATAAAAGAAATTAAAATCCTGCAAAACCCCCAAAACCTAAAAATGATGCTAGACAACCTAAGCTGGAAAATCCTAACAACCCTCTCAGAAAAAGAAAAATACCCCCTAGAAATCGCAAGACAACTAAACATACACGAACAAAAAGTCTACTACCACATACGAAAACTAGAAAAAGCAGGCGCAATCACCATACAACGCAAAGAAAACAAAAAAGGCGCCACAGCCAAATACTACAAAACCACCTCCCCCGCCTTTGGCATAGAACTCCCAACAAACCCCAACAACAAACCACCCCCCCTACTACTAACCCAAAACACCCACACCCCAAACACCCCCCAAACATTACAAAAATTCTTCCAAGAATTCCTAAACAACAACACCCTCAACGGAAAAATCATAGTCGGCAGCCCACAACCCCACGGCCCATTCAAAACAAGCGCCCGAGACGGACACTACGCAGCACACCTAGCCCTCTTCATGGGACAATTCGCCAAAATACCCAACGAATTCGCCGTAAAACTCGACGTAGACGTAAAAGCTGAAAAAGAAGAAAAAAACAGCCTAATACTAGTAGGCGGACCAGGCACAAACCTATTAACCCAAGAAATAAACGAGCACTTACCCATCAAATTCATAATGCAACCCTCAGAACAAGGCTTCCTATTTGGCGGCCTAACCTCCGAAAAAACCGGAAAAAACTATACCTCCGACAGCGCAGGCCTAATAGCCAAAATCACAAACCCCTGGAACAAAAACAAACACATAATCGTCATAGCAGGAAACAAAGCAGTCGGCACCAAAGCCTGCGTACTAGCCCTAACAAACTTTTGGGAAAAAACCCTCCAACACCTATTAACAGACAATACAGATGAGGAAGATAAAGAAGACACATTTGCCACAGTCATTCAAGGATTTGACTTAGACGGAGACGGCAAAGTAGACGCCATAGAGGTTTACGAATAAATGACAACCCAAATAAAAGAACAAATCTTAGCATACGGACACAAAAACATCACAGCCCTACACCCAACCACATTAATGATCACTAAAGATAAAGAACTAACAAAACAAGGAGACTGCATCATAGCCATAAACGCTGACAAAGCAGGCCCAGACCTAAGCCCAGAATTTAAACAAAAACTACAAAACCCCAACACCAAAATAAACATAACAATCGAAACCAACAAACTAACAGAACACATAACCGCACACGGCTCAACAGAACTACTAAACCTAAACAACCCAAAAGACCTAGTTATCCGAAAAAGCAACTTTACATCAGAACGCACCTTAGCAATAAAAGCAAACAAAGCAGCAAAAGACCTACCCCGAGAACTCATAAAAACCCTAGAAAACCCAAACCAACAAATCAAAATAACACTCACACTAACCTAACAAACACCCTTCTACTTCAACAATAACAGAACAAAAAAATGCTGATGACAAAACAAAAAAGCAGAGACTTGTTTTAGCAGGCGATATTTCAGGAGCAAAGTTTGATACAGGTTGATGCAAAAATTCATTTTTTGACATAGTATTCCCCCCAATCATACCTATGCGAGAAGGATTGTCAGATATTAGCCATATTTCTATAGTTGCAACCGACCATACTTGTGGTTATCATGTCAAGTTGCACGGGTTTGGAACGAAGTTTCAAAATCGGGTGCTTAAGGACTGCATAAACGGCAACTTATTACAAAGGACGAACTGGAAAGGGCTGTAAAAGGCATAAAAGGCTAACAATCATTTCTAAACAACACTTAAATGTTGGACTTTTGGGCTACATGTGTTAGAATAAGTACAATTCACAAAAAGTATGTGGAGGAGCCAATATGGAAACAACACCTAACCAAAATGAAGTTTACCGAAATATCAGGGAAATTATCTTAACTACTCGGCAGGGCATTAAAAGAGCGGTTGATTTTGCTATGGTGCAAACGTATTGGCAAATAGGCAAACACATCATGGATGCTCAAGGTGGCGATGGCAGGGCAGATTACGGTGCTCAGCTCTTGAATTTTTTGGCAGAAAAATTAACCGAGGAATTCGGCGTTTCTTTTGATGCGCGAAATTTGCGGCATATACGCCAATTTTACAATGCCTTTCCAATTTGGAACACACTGTGTACCGAATTGAGTTGGTCACACTACAGACGAGTTATGAGAATTCCCAATGCAAGCGAACGAGAGTTTTACATAAAAGAATGCTCGGAATGTAATTGGAGCGTTCGACAGCTTGAGCGCAACATAAACACGCTGTATCATAACCGATTGCTTGCCTCGCCTAACAAAGAACTTATTCGCAATGAAATTCAAAAGTTAGAACCAAAAGAAATGCGTGACTACATTTTAAAAGACCCATATCTTCTGGAGTTTTTGGAGTTAAAAGAAAACAAAGATTATCTTGAAAAAGATTTAGAGCAAGCCTTAATTGATAATTTACAAGAATTTTTGCTTGAACTTGGTAAAGGTTTTTCCTTTGTTGGGCGGCAAAAACGTATAACTATAGAAGGCGACCATTTTTACATAGACTTAGTTTTTTATAACTATATTTTGCGCTGTTTTATTGTCATTGATTTAAAAGTGGATAAACTTACGCATCAAGACATTGGACAACTTGATTTTTATGTTCGCTATTTTGACGATAAAATACGCCAAAAGGGTGACAATCCAACTATTGGTTTGATACTTTGCGCTGATAAAAACGAGAGCATTGCCAAATATTCCGTGCTAAATGACAAAGATAACTTGTTTGCGTCAAAATACTTGACATATTTACCCTCAGAGCAGGAATTGAAAGCAATTATCAATGAAGTTAAAGAGACAAATGTGGAAAATAACAAGACGGAAAACCTATAAAAGCGGTAAAATGGCAGTTATAATACGTGGATATCGGTTTTATGAAGCGGATTTGTGTTTATTGTATGATACCAACAGAGCAGGATAAATAGTTAAACTTGTTGTTAACGTAATGCCTTTACTTGCAGGAATGCCAAGTGCTAAACCTGTGAGTGGAATATCTACGTAAGAACAATAACCGTATGTCCAACAGATCATTAACCGCGTTTCTAATCGCATTATCAGTCCTATCCTGTACAGGTTCAGCCCCAGAAACAAAATGGAAAAACCATTCAACATAGAAACAGGATAACGGAAATATAAATTCTGGTGCATTGCACATTACAGCCATAAATACGAAAAATTAGGTTATACTTAAACGAATTAAAGTTAAATAAAAAAAAAGGTGTGTGTATTTAGCTCACGGTAAGACTTATATATTTCTTTGCAATAATATTGCAAACGAATTAAGATGACAGAAAA
>Ga0123355_10022771_pt1 | contig 10046 bp, 3 predicted proteins | sample TergutEmb28metaG_3_FD_89872 | JGI IMG/M metagenome (GOLD analysis project Ga0123355, IMG submission 89872) | Embiratermes neotenicus P1 segment gut microbial communities from Petit-Saut dam, French Guiana - Emb289 P1 | ecosystem: Host-associated > Arthropoda: Insects > Digestive system > Gut ...
TACAGTACCAGTAGCCACAAATCTACAGTACCAGTAGCCACAAATGTACAGTACCAGTAGCCACAAATGTACAGTACCAGTAGCCACAAATGTACAGTACCAGTAGCCACAAATGTACAATGCCAGTAGCCACAAATCACTGCATTGTATTTTTCACATACTGCAATGTATAAGGAGACATCACATTACTAGCTATAAGTACTGATGGATTGTTACATATTTTTATGCCAGCAAAACAAGTGCAAGAACTGAAGCAACGAATAGAAGAATTGGTGAAACGAATACAGCAGTTGGTGAATCTTTTGCGGGATGCCAACATCTCCATCCCATCCCATTTGGCGGTGGAGTCTTCACGTCCACTTAGGTGGTCCAACAAATTTAACCAGGAGGATGGTCTTATGTTATTGGAGAAGTCAAAGAAGAGTGAGTTATGTTATTGATAGACAGATTTACAAGAATGATATTAAAACATTCTGGATGGGCACAGTAATGCATTTGGTCATCTGCTGGGCAAAGTCAGAGAGTTTATAGCACTAATGTTTAAATTATTGGGTTCTGTATTTCAACAGAATGTTCTTGTAGGACCCACATTTTTCTCACTTTGCACAACCCCATTCAGGAAATGCTACATACAGTATTGAATAGACATACAGTTATTGACTGCTGCAGGTACAAGCTATTAATTTTCCACATTAGGGCTGTGTTAGTATAATTCATGAATGTCTAACATCAAGTCAATTGGTCTGTTTTATAATATCAGTAGTCCCTTTCTGTCAGTAGTGTCTGCTTTCTAGTCCTATGGAATTCACATATAAGTCAATTTTTGGTACCCTGTACACACTAAATTTCCACAGTCTGGAATCAGATGATCTGGTACTCCCAGTATAGTCCAGCTTAAAAACTAGCAAGTAATAGTGAGTAAGCTTTGGCAAAATACAATTGTCACAGCTCATTCCAATATCCTGTAGCCCGTGAAGGCCATTTGCCATTGTTATGATCAGAAGTGCTTGTATTGTCTGAACAGTTTTCAACTTGTATTTTGAATATTTATAGCTATCTGATTGTAGTAACGGTGTAAAAGGTAAATGAAGGTGCTAGTGGCAGTAAAGATGTAAAAAGATAATGTAACACTGACCTCCTGACAACCTGGCATACCCAGTAGACTGGCACCACCCTAGTTCTTACAGTACTGGATTGTTAGGTGGCTTTATGGGCAAATTTATAAGATCGATATTTTATAGAAGGAGCAGCGTACAATAAAATTCTGGTTCTAATGTCTCGTCATAGAATTATGTTATGAAGTTTAATGTGTGTATGATTTTGTTCTACAGAGAAGGCAGAGCAGAAAATTGCTAAAATGGAGATAAAGAAAAAGAAGAAACTCAACAGAGTTCAGGTGATAAGAACAAATGCAGCAGCACCTCTAAAGACAGTGGGTATTAATCCCTCAAAGGTAGTCACCATCAAACAGATTGAAAATACCTCAAGTTTCCCGTCCACCCCCACAAAAAAATCCACTGTACATAAAAAACCAAAAGCCAAAATAAAACCAGGAAAACCAACAAATTTATTTGGTGACAAGTTACCAACAGTGGCTCAGCTGTTGGGGTTGACGACGAATGACTTCGATACAGCCCCCACAAGCTATGTCGAGTCGACAGCAGCAGTATCTGCAAATGAAACATCCACTGTTGCCAGTTCTACTTTAATCAACACAAATACTCCACTTCAACCAGGCTTCATCGTTATCCAAGGCAACAGCGGAGTTCAGCAAGCGTCCTTAAACTCTACCTCTGTGATGAATCATCACCAAGCACAACCATGTATTGTGATGCCTTCTAATCCCCAGATAATGACAGCAAAGAAAGCGACAAAACCATCGAATGTATCGCAGCAGATTCCTTTGGTACTTTCAAATTCTACCTCTAGTAATGTTGGAGCCAACAAAATTAAGCAAAACAATCCAGTTGCAGTAACAAAATCCCATCTTTTAACTGCACCAGTAATGGCCTCTAGTATTCAGACTTGTCCCCCACCTACAGTTCTCACTAATCACAGCACAGGACTTGCAGGTTTGGGACCCGGAACACTGATATTAGCGAACGGAAACATCGTTCCAGTTCTTCCTCCACAACAGACAGTGCTTACGGCAACACCGACACAGTTCATCGTCAATTCGAACCAACTGCCACCCCCTACAAACCCCCCACCAGTGATAATGATGCAGCAAAAGAAAAATGTCATTACAAGGACTACCTCATCAAATGTTGCTGCCTTGGTTACAACATCATGTACCAAACCTCAGCAACGCTCATTTCCAGTGTTGGTCCCAAAGGTTTCAAAGCAACCTGGAACTTCAGACACGACAGTAACTACATTTGCTAATAAAGTTCCCATCCCAGCATTAACATCACGAAATCACCCTGCCAGATGTCAGCAAATTCAGGCTTCGGTCATTAATGCAGTGATAAAATCAATTGGAAAAGCTAAAAGTAAAGGAGATAATGAAAATGTTAACCCATCCAATACTGATTTGCCTGTTTCAGTGAGTGATAAAGTTCAAGGTACAGCAAGTAAGGAAGCAGCTACATGTAAAGCAAAAGAGAAAACAGCTAAAACTATAAGTGCAAATGAAAACAATAAACAGAGGTCACCTACCAATTCTAATGAGAAGGTCAGTATTGCAGGTGTAACTGTGGACAGCTCAGAAACCAAAGGAGGTAGCAGGGTGCAGGAAGATAGAGAGGTAGTTGGAGAAGTTCCTGAGAAAGTCGAGGATAGAGATACGGAGAGCAAAGGGACAAGAGCGCTCGTATCTGATGATGGTGCAAGTAAAGGTGAAAGAAGCTGCAAACAGGATGAACATTCTGTGATGAATAATCAGGAAACACAGACAGAAAAGAGGAATAAAGCTGAAGAAGCAAGATCTGCAGCTGTAAAAAGAAAGAAGGAATGTGAAGATTTATGTAATAAGAAGAAACAGACAAAATGTGGCAAGGAAAATCATGAATCAAGGAATGCTGAAATTGAAACTAATGATTCATTCACCAATGTACTGGTCAACACATTACCACATAACTTGCCAGTTCTTAAATCTTGTAACACTGGCACCTATACAATTGATGTCTTGTGTATGACAGAACCAGGGAAATGTCAAAATATTGACAGGATTTCGGAAGAATCAAAATGTAAAGAGAGCATTTCAGTCTCAATGGATGCTGTGTGTTCTGGAGCTGTCACCAAGGCACCGGAAGAAAGCATCAAAGATTGTGGCCAGATGGAGGGTGATACTGTACAGTTAACACCAAATGAAAGTAGGGAAATTTCAGAAGTCTGTAGCTTGAATATACAGGTTTTTTCAAAAGCTAATTCCAGGCCACTTTCAAGGTCAGAATCACAACTAATTGTAAATGATCCATCACTAATTAATACTTGCACTGCATCAGATATTCATCAGTTTGATGAAACTAGTGATAGAACAGATAAATGTAACAGATTAACTGCCTTGGATCCAGTTCCTCAACAAGGATATGATACACAGACCACTGTCAATAAATCCCAACTTTTCCAAGCACCAGAAGTGAACAAACTGCCACAGCAGTCACAATCTGTGAACGCTGTAGATGTCACATATCGAAGATCAGATTTCCAGCTTACAGTGACAAAAGCTCAGCAGAACAATCTGATAAAAGCTTCTAATGATTCATTGTCCTTACAAAACGCAGAAGACATTCAAAACGAGAGCCGTGAAATGTCGCCTCAAAAGTCCACTGAACTTCTGAATTCCTCGTCCTGTCAGAATGGTAAAGAAAGTGTGGCAACAAACAGTAACAGTACAACATGTCCTTCCATACCAGTTTGTCAGGCTTCACACAGAGAGCTGCCAGTTTCAGATTCAGTACTACGACAGCAGCATCACGAGATCCACGCAAATGGTACAGAGGAGTACAGCATATGCAGGGAAAGTTCATCACATCCATCATTAACACATCAGGAAAAGAAAATAGTCACAAATGAAACAGAACCCAGTCAAATGCTGCCCTTACAGTCCAGCAATTTGTATCCCACACTTACTGCCTCAGCCATGGCAACTCAGTGCAGCGACAACACATTCATCCCCATCACCAGCACCTCAGCGGATGTTGACGCATGTTCAAAGACCACGGACAATGACACTAATGTTAACAGTGCGTTAAGCATATCTCTCCAAAATCCTGAGTTTTCAAATGATCTCTTTGCTTCATTACAAGTGCCGTCTACTGGACAACATCCAGAATCTGTTTCCCCAACTGCAGCATTTCTTCTTGCTTTCCCTTTGGTTTCATCTTCCAAAGTGACAGAAATGATAGTAGACCCACAGGAAGAGGTTGGTAGTGATGGCATGCAAGGAGCTTCCACCCTCTTGCAGATTGGCAACATTGAGCCTGATGCATCACATAACACATCTAAATCCCAGCACTCAGCTATATTAAATGAAATGGCAGGAACTAATGAGGCCATTGCAACAAAAGTAACAACAGTGTCTTCCGTAAGTATTATGTCAGGTACCGATAGCAGGAAAATTACATCTGGTGGGTGCAATGTACATGATCGGCAGCAAGAAGTATTATGCAGTAATCATGAAAGAAAAATTAATTCAAATCAAGAGGCCAAAAATTCTGGAAAGTGTTCAACCAACATGACATTACCTTTGGAAAATTTCTCCAAGAACAGTTGTGATAAGCAGTGGCCAAATGCTACCAAGGGTGAAGTTCTAGAGCCTGGTAGCAGACTTCATCCCAGGAGTAGAAGCATTGGCATACAGTCAAATCTTTTTAGTGACCTTGAATTGAAGTCATCAGAAGCAACTTGCAGTCAGAATTCTTTATCATCAACTATAAAAACTTGTTTAGCTATAGACGCTAGCATGTATAATATTCCACTAGATGGCGAGAAAGGCAATACAAGTACATCTTGTTTTCAACGGGAAATGGAGACGGGACACACAACAGTGCCTAAAAATAACACAACCCAGCATCTTACCTTGAGCTGTCAGTCACATATCATGATGTCCAGATCTGGTCAGCAGCATCAGGAGTGTCATTCTTCATCAGGTCTATTCCAGCCACCACTCTCAACTTTCGAACCTGTAACACGTAAGAACACATCAAATGAAGACAACACTAAGAAATTAATGGTCAGTGCCAGCACTTTCTCCACGTCTGTAAGTCAGCCTATTGAAGAATTATGCATGAAACCACAAGCGTCTACTAGTTTGCAACACGGTGGCACTTGTGCAAACACAAATATCACCCAGACATTCCTCACAAACAAACAGACACATCATGTGTGTGCAGATGTGTCACATTCTCAGATTCCAGAGAATATAGCACTTGCTCACACTGCAAATCAAAATTCCTTCCACAAGATGCATCCTTCCCAGATGCTAAGCAAACAGGTGACAGTTACAGAAGAATCAACAGACAGTGTCAGTTCTATCAGTTACAAATCATTGACATCCTCTTCAATAGCTTCGTCTGTAGATGTCGTTAAACATAATTTCCCCAACCATGCAGTGATGGATTCTGTTCCCCATTCTTCACATGTGGACAGATCTGTTCCGTATAATCATGTTCCAAGTTCAGTGCCTGCACAATCCTACTCATATAACCTGTTCAATAATGACTATTCTCCACTGCCTTCACAAGTGACTTCTACAGCAATATACACTCAAGCTTCCAATAGTAATGATCATAATAAAACAAGTGCTCCATTCTCCTTCTCTGTTGCTCACAATTCATCTAATTTCAGCATACTGTCATGGACCACGCTGTCGCCAATGTCTGCTCCAACAAACGGTAATCAATATGACAACTTTAATGTCCCACCACAGAATACATCCACAGACATGCCCCAGCATACTCCTACAACAGTTGCTTCACTGCAGAAGTCAATATCTCAAGATACTTCAGATAATCGTGCTGTGGCCATGTCCATTCCAGCTGTCAGTGAAATTCAAGGGTTAGTCCATGCTAATAACTGTCAAAAACAGTGTAAAAGTGATACAAACATCAGGAAGTCTATGAATGATGAAATACACAAACTGACAGGGTCATTTCAGAGCTTGTACAGTAACGAAGAACAGCAGTCCCTGGAGATATCCGACCGAGATACGTCAAGTTCTCACATGCAGTTTCATCCTGCAAGTAATGACAATCAGGTAACAGTTCCACATGAAGGAGGCACAAGTAGTGAAAGTTTCAAGTTTCCAGCTCCTTCTTTGGTTGATGTAAAAAACCAGCAGTCATCAAGAACAAATCATTCATCTGTGCGAGTGAAAGCATCCCAACAAGACCATCGACCTCCAGTAAACTGGATGACATCACCAGATGTTCGCACAAGCAGTAGCAGCTGTTCTGCAATAAATAATGAACCCAATACAGTGTCAGCTGTGAATTCTGAAGCTAATTCTGCTCATATAAATAAGGAATTTGAATTCTGCAGTACTTCAAATCACAATTTATTTGTGGGTAACGCCAGTGTTACTCCGCCCACATTTGATGGTAGAGGCTTTGCTGGAAATGCTGCAATATATGGGAACCATGTTCTTCCTTCCCACAGTAATCTGTATACAGGTAATAGGCAGTCATCGCACTTGCCATACCATAATGAAGAAACCAGAAATTTGCATCATAATGCTACACATCAGAGGCTTACAGATTTACCTGTGCCTGGACAAAATTATCATAATGAGACCTATACTTTACCATGGACATCAAGGAAAGTTCCTTTCACATCGGCAACAATGATGCCACCCGACGTGAGTGGCAACAACTTTGTTCCGTCTACACTGCCAACATTAGTTGGAGATTTAGCGCTGGGTGCTAATTTTCCAATGTCTGGGAACGAAGACAGTACCCATAACAAACCATACATACATTCAAACTTTGGTGAAGGAGAAATTAATAAAAAGAGTGTGTCAGTTAGTACGCTGGAAGACCAACAGCAAGACATATCAGGAAAACATATTCAGAGTAGGCATACAGAGAAGGAATCAGGAATAAGCGTTGTTAGTAATAAGGCAAGGAACAACGGTAGCAACAACCGAGCATGTACGCAAGGCTATGCTGGTACCGCTCATTCAGAAAGTGGGTCCTCAGGAGTAACAGCAACAGTGTCAGGAAACTTTCTTTCTGTGAGTCAGTTGGTTGATCAAGTGAAATCTGGTGCTGGATCATCCAGAACACAAGTGAATACCACAGCAAAAAGGAACAACAACAGTAACAGGCATGTTGGAGGTGGGAACAAAAACAACACAACCCAGTCGAGACAGCACACCGTAGCAGCAGCATCCTCCAACAAGAGGAACAGCACAACTCAAAACGGTACTGAAAGGGACAGCAGTAAAAAGCAGCAGGCAACAAACATGAGTTTCTCAGTTGGAGAAGGAACAAATGCAATCCCACTAACGGGAGACATCAACAGGAAAGTGAATGACAGAGACAGAAACAGTCATTACTCAACAGAAAATACCACGTCTCTTATGCCACCCATTTCCCAAAGCAGTGCAGGATTTCCTGTACCTGTACATGATATGGGGAGCCAGCCTCCATCATCTGTTGCTAATAATCACAATCATTGGTCACCAAGTAGAGGGAAACCGGGCAGAACAAGTTCAGCACCTTATAAAGCACCTGTCAGCAGTTATTCTGCTGAAGCTCTCATTGGTTTGAGCAGCAGCAGCACCCTAAATAATGCTAATACAGCTCACTTGTCTCAAGAAGCAACTAGTAATAAAGTTATGACTCTGCCACCTCCAGTGGTGTCTGAAAGATTTTGCCACAATCAAAATTATCATCCCCATCCTCAAACTACACGACCTCTGCAGATGTCGGCTTCATTTGGTAATGAAGCTATCCTACCAGGAAATTACTTTCCAGCAGTGGAATTACCTTCTTCCCACCATCAAGACGGAAATGGATCAAGCATTCAGACTGGTAGTCACCATGACACCTTCACTCAAACGCCCCATCAGAATCAACAGCCATACAGCAATACTTCTTTCACCTACACAGGAGGTCCCACAAATATGAGTGGACAAGGACCAGCCACCTTATACCCCCCAACAAACTTTGTATCAAATGCAAATGGTGGAAATTCTAATGCCACCATTCCTCCCGTCTCATTGACAACAGGACTTCTGTCTGATCTTACTGGCAGTAATAACTTTCCTGGAATTCCTTCAGATTCAAATAATTCCCTCATCTTCCCATCACCTATAATGAAAAGCATATCTGTGAACCGAAACGGTGGTCGACATAACCCTTCATACTTACAGTCGTCCATGTCCGCCTCTTCACATCACCACCACCAGAGTGGACAGCACATTGCAACAAGAAATGACAGCTTGTCAGGACAACCTGTGGAAAACAACAGAGGTGGCAACACTAACATAACTTCGAGCGATGGAAATGGAAACCGAAGGTTGAGTGGCCATGCAGGAGGACTTCCGCTACACCACCAGACCAGTAACTTAGGTGGCAATGGCAACAGCAATTGTTCCTTAACAAAACAACGAGGAAATGGAAGTAGGAGAAGAATTCCAGATCCGATACCCTCAGCTTCATCTTCTACCTCAGGAATTACTGGTTTGGTTGATTTGGGATATTTGTCGATGCCGCCTGGAATTGGTTCCCCGATGCTGGGTGCTGATGACAGTACCTTCTTGAATCACCACGCTAGTGGAACATTCTTAGCACCACCTGGCCCACAGCTGTACCCCACAGGTCCTACACCAAATCCTCAAGGAACTCTGTATCCCCCAGCGCCTCGCCCACCAACACAGACAGCCTCTCACACTAACCAACATTCAGGTAGCCATCTACCTCCATTCTCATCATGTGTACCAGAACAACAAAATGCCTCACTTTCACGTGCCTCACATCATCAACAGCAGCAGCAAGCCAATACCTCACCAAATGCTAACAACACCAGTGGAAACAGTCTTGCAAACTTTAACCTGAGTACAATTTTCCCAGAAATCAATGACAAGGTAAGCTGCTAGTGGTAAAGAAGTAAATAAATAGTTGAATTTGGATGTGTGAAACTGTAAAGGGAAGCACTGAATTTCAGATCTCAAGTAGATGCTCACTCATTACATGGTCTAAACAGAGATACAAACTGGAAATAGGAGTACAAAGATAAGAAGTTTTTGGATGCTTTGTGATACCTAGTAACTGAGATAGAATGTAAGCTGTGGCAGTTACTGATGATATTCAGATTATAGTAAGCGGTCTGTAAAAGTATTTATTTTCATAGGCTTAGTTTTGAGAAATGAATGTATAGTTATCAGAGAGGTTGTGTTCATAAAATGGATATCAGATTTTCTTATGCATTAGTTATAATTTATAATTATTAATTTTAGTGTTCTTTTTCGTTACAGCAAGTTCCTTCTGTACCGTCTGTGGCTGGGTTTGCAACTGGAACAAAAAGCCTGGCACCAGCAAACTCAGCTCTTTTACCACCTTCCAATAGCTCTCACCATCATTCAGCACTTGTGCCACCCAGCAGCAGTGATACAGAGTATCCGCATCATGTTGTCCGACCCCCCACAACCGTTCCCAGTAACTGCCTTCCACCACCCCCCGTCCCACTTCACACCAATTTTAACAACCTACTGAACCATCCCTCATCTCGAGTAAGCAGGATGCAGTGGCCATAATTCCTTCACTTCATAACAAAGCAGCAAAATGTCATTATTTTCTCTGACAACTGTTCGTTGCCACTTCCTCTGGGCTCATGTTTTGTATTAACATAGTCCACTAAGGCAACCACCCTTGTGCACAGCACAGTAAAGGTAAAGCTATCCCTATACATGCCTGGAAAGGCCCCTATGGTTCCAGGAGTTTGAGGATTTAAGATTTCCATACAATTGGCACGTGATGTTGGGAAGGTTGTCGGCCCTATGCACTGGCCACCTTTACCCCCCCCCCCCCCCCCCAACCACACCCACAAAAAAATACTACCAGTGGAGGAGGAGAAAGGGGGGAAAAAAGAAGCGGAGAAAA
>Ga0123355_10022772_pt1 | contig 10046 bp, 8 predicted proteins | sample TergutEmb28metaG_3_FD_89872 | JGI IMG/M metagenome (GOLD analysis project Ga0123355, IMG submission 89872) | Embiratermes neotenicus P1 segment gut microbial communities from Petit-Saut dam, French Guiana - Emb289 P1 | ecosystem: Host-associated > Arthropoda: Insects > Digestive system > Gut ...
AGCAGAGGAACTTTACCTTCAGATGGGAAAATATGTATTAATGGATGACATTACCAAGCGAAGCATATAATATATTTTTCTAAACCTGCCAATAATAGCAAAGAGGCAGCAGCATCAAATAAAATAATGGAGGTATCCAACATGTGGCCAAAACCAGATAATCGCGATGATAACTATGATAACATTCAGCATAACATAAAAATGGCTCAAGAAAATATACAAAGGGCTAATGATATGAAAGCGATCACATCTGATGAAAAAATGAAAAGGACTCTGGAAGCCAAGAATGAGCGCCGTGAAGAAGCGATCAAAAGTATGCGGCATGAACTTGGGGACGAAATAGGTCACAAAAGATAATTGCTTCGAGAAACAAAGTGCGGCCATAAAAATGGCCGCACTTTGTTCGTATTAACTTAATTTGCCCAGGCTGCATATTATAGTTAAGATGCTTACTTCCGCCAACTAGAAAATATCTATCCTCAAGTAAGCGTTAATATTATAAAAAAAGGGGAAGAAATATATGTCAATGCCAAACATTCCTGATGTAAAGCCGGATATTAATATAGACAGAGATAAAGCGATTGATTTATTAATAGCGTCTGTTGCGTTTGAAGAGCTTGCGTTGGCCCATATTGTCAACGCCGAAGCTGAAAAAATTCAGTTCGTTCTTGGCACGCTCAAAGAAAGCAAGCATGAGCCCGAAGAACCGCCAACATTGGATGAATTGCTGGAAATAAACGAAGCGGTTGGGAGAATGTTAAAAAAGGTCATTGAAAAAGAAATCATTCTCAGCTTTATGCTAGAAGACGCGATAGAACTACTGAAAATGAAAGACGAACCCCAAGGCGGCGAGTAAAATTAATAAACACAGTTGAGGCGGCCTAGCCTCAACTGTGTTTTGCCACTAAGTAAAAGGAGGATGCGTTATGTCCATGCCGAATATTCCTGATATAAAACCGGATATTGATATAGACAGAGATGAATCAATTGATTTATTAATAGCATCAATTGCGGTTGAAGAACTTGGCCTAGCTCATCTCATCAACGCCGAAGCCGAAAAGATACAGTTTATTTTTGGCACGCTGGAGGAAAGCAAACATGAGCCCGAAGCTCAGCCAACGTTTGATGATTTGTTACAAGTAAACAAGTCTGCGGGAAAGATGATGAGGCGCGCCATTGAGAATGAAATAATCCTCAACTTTAAGCTTGAAAACGTGATTGAATTTATGAAAATAACTCCAAAAGAAGATAAGGAGATCAAAGAGCTGCGCGTGAGCTTTTCTGATCCCGTCTATACCGGGCATGGCAGCAACCGTGTGGGCTCTACTACGGTTACTCTTACGTTTATACTCTCAGACGGCACAAGCGTAATCAAGACAGAAACATTCAGCGATATTAATACGACTACGAGTAAAGATTTCAGTTACAGCATAAACATCTTCTATGTAACGGTCAATGTCACCGTGACAGTGGAAGGCGAGAATAACAACATGTATATTACCGGTGCGACAGCTAAGATAACAAGCATAATCAAACAATAAAAGAGCAATACGGAAAAATTAAACCGCGGGGTGAACGCCAAATGCTTCATCCCGCGGTTTTTGCTGAAAGCTATTTATTGGTTTTGCGGCGGTGTTTCGCGACGATTTTGCGGCAGGTACACGGTGTTACATCTGAAAACGCAGATACGCAAGGGCAGCATGGTTCGCAAATTGGTGGGCAGGGAAGCGGGGGCGGGCATGGGGGCGGCAGAAGCCTTACCACGCAGCGTAGCTTATTTTTTAAGATAATCTGCATGTCGTTCACCTGTTCAATCAAAGAAGCCGCGCTTTCGTTTACCTCTAAAAGTTTTTGCAAGTCACAACAGTTGTTGCATTTTATATGCTCAATCGCAAGTTGGATTTTTTCGCTTTCTGCGTTTATAATATGGCTTAATGCCGTTTCTTCCATCGCTATGGACGTCAGAATCGCGTTAATTGCCTGATCTTGTGATAATATATTTTTACCGTCCGGGAACTCTGGCATAGACATTATTTCTCACTCCAATAGTTAAACAGTTTATCTATTTTATTCTATAAGAATATTTTTTGTGCATTATAAAATCCTGCCAGGCATTGCAATGTCTGGCAGGATTTTATAATTACGACTACAACTCAAAAGCTTTTTCTTTCAAAAATGAATCTGTTTCTTGGTTTGATAATTAAATGTCAAACAATCTATTCTTACACAATATCCCTGTTAAGGTACCCAACAGTTAACTCTGCCCAACTGTAATTTGTCATGTATTCGCCCATATAGGATTTGATTGCGTCCATATCGTTCTTTAAAAAGCGATAATAGTCACAATTTACTTTTTCGGTATTTACTGCTATGCTGTTATGCTTCTTGATAATTACATCTTCCGCAGCCGTTTCCCTTAAAACCTTTATCATCGTTGAGATGATAGTTTGAATTTGCTTATGAAAAGAACCATTGTCGTCCCTGTCTTCGAACAGTACCGTAATCAGTTCTTGTATTGTGCAGCTTCCACCTCTTTTGTGTATCAAATACGCAAACAATTCTTTCGCTTTGCTGCGCGGAAAATAAAGAGGGGAGGCGCCCACAAAAACATCAAAATTGCCAAAGCATTGTACCCGTAATTTGGCGTCAGCTTTTACCACGGGGTTTCGCAAATGCGCAAGCGCATCCCAAACCGCTTTTGCCGTAACCGGTTTTATGAGATATCCGCAGGCCGGTATCGTATAAGATTCCACCGCGTACTCATAGTAACCTGAAGAAAATATGATATTGGTTTTCGCGTGTATCTCTTTTAGTTTTTTAGCAAGCGCAAACCCGTCAATGCCACCCATTTTGACATCTAAAAAAGCGATGTCAACCCGGTGTTTTTTCGCGTGTTCCAAAGCAAGATCCGGTCTGTCAAAGCAGTGCAAGTCGCAATCAGTCAGCGATTCGCGTATGGCGCGCTCAATATTTTTAAGCGCACAATGATCATCATCAACCGCAATAATATGCATAGTTAAGCCTCCAGTCTTAGTATGAAATCGTCGCGATTTGTCCCCATACCGATTTCGCTTTCGGATCTCCACCACACATTTCTGCAAGTTTACTGCGGACATTTTAGGTTTCTGGCAGCACATAGAGGCTTTGTGGCATACAACGATAAATATTTAACAATATTATAATAGCACAAAAATAACATCAAAGAAACACCAAGGCATTCTATTGCAAGGGGAGTAATATTTAGACGAATTTGTGGTAGTTGGCAAGATGGCGGGAAGCTGCGCATTGTGTGCTCAGCATCAAAATGTGTAACGCCTCTTTGGAGGTTTAAAATTAACACATTATACACTTTGCCCTTTTACGTACTCTGGGTGATCCAAATACTGTATAATTATACAAAAAATAAAGTTTATTTACAACAAACGGTTGTATTATTTGTGTAACTTATGATATGATGATGAGAAAAAGAAAAATCAAGGCAAGGAGGGACGAGATGATAAGCAAGAAAATCAATAAAGTATTGGTAGCTAACCGAGGCGAAATCGCCATCCGCGTGTTTCGGGCCTGTAAAGATCTGGGTCTGTCCACAGTGGCAATTTACGCAAAAGAAGACGCCTACAATCTTTTCCGCACCAAGGCGGACGCTTCCTATTTAATAGGCGAAGGACGAACTCCCCTGGGAGCCTATCTGGATATAGAGGGCATTATACGTCTGGCAAAGTCGAAAGGGGTGGACGCCATCCATCCCGGCTATGGGTTTTTGTCGGAAAACTCTGACTTTGCCCGGGCTTGCGAGCAAAACGACATTATCTTTATAGGGCCGCCTTCGGATATTATAGATCAAATGGGCGATAAACTCAACGCCAAAGAGATTGCCAAGGCGTGCAATGTCCCGATTATTCCCGGCAGTACCGATCCTCTGTCCGATGTGGAAACAGCCGCGAAAACAGCCGCGGAGTACGGGTATCCCGTTATTCTTAAAGCCGCGGCCGGTGGGGGCGGCAAAGGAATGCGGCGGGTAGACAACGACTCGGAACTGCGTGTCGCTTTCGGCCTTGTGCAGACTGAAGCCCTTAAGGCTTTTGGCAACAGCGACATTTTCATGGAAAAATATCTGATCGAGCCCAAGCATATCGAAGTGCAGATTGTCGCAGACACACACGGCAATGTGGTTCATCTCTTTGAGCGCGACTGCTCGCTTCAGCGGCGTTACCAAAAGGTCGTGGAGGTCGCTCCGGCGGTTTCGCTGCCCAAGGATATACTGCAAAAAATTTACGCCGACGCTGTTAAAATCGCGAAGCATTCAAATTATGTTAATGTCGGCACAGTGGAATTTCTGGTGGAGCCCCGTTCGGGCAAACATTATTTTATTGAGATGAACACCCGTGTTCAAGTAGAACACACTATCACCGAGATGATTACCGGCGTGGATATCGTGCAAACGCAGATCCTTATCGCAGAAGGCCGTCCGCTGGGCGACCCGCAAATCAATCTGCCCAATCAGGAATCCGTCAAAATGAACGGTGTGGCCATTCAATGCCGTGTGACTACAGAAGATCCCGCTAACCGATTTTCGCCGGATGTCGGCAGAATTACCGTTTTTCGTTCTCCCGGCGGCAACGGCGTACGCCTAGATGTAGGGAACGCTTATACAGGCGCGGAAATTTTACCTTATTATGACAGCCTGCTGGCAAAAGTCTGCACCTACGACAGAACTTTTAAGGGTGCAACCCGCCGCGCTTGCCGCGCACTGGCCGAAATGCGTGTACAGGGGATTAAGACTAATATACAGTTTTTGACTAATATTCTGAATCATCCGAAATTCGAAGCAATGGAGTGCAATACCACTTTTATTGACGACACACCCAGTCTTTATGAGCTGCCCGTCTCACGTGACCGGGATACCAAAATTTTGACTTATCTCGCTAAGATGGCCGTCAACGAAAAGCGGGGCGGCAAAAATCCCCTTAATCTGGACGCGGCGCCTGTTCCGCCGGTGCAAGGGAAAATCAGGCCCGGGCTAAAACAAATGCTGGACGAAAAGGGCCCGGCTGCTGTGCGGGATTACTGCTTGAACAGCAAAAAGCTTCTGCTTTCGGATACCACACTGCGGGACGCCATGCAGTCCCTGCTGGCCACGCGTGTCCGCACTAGGGATATGTCCGCGATAGCGGATTATATGGCCCATGCTTTGCCTGATCTGTTTGCGCTGGAAATGTGGGGCGGGGCTACCTTCGATGTTGCGTATCGCTTCCTGCATGAGTCTCCGTGGGAACGTCTGGCCATTTTACGGGAAAAAATACCTAATATTCCTTTTATGATGCTGTTGCGTGGCGCCAATGCCGTTGGGTATACCAGTTATCCCGACAACGTCATCCGCCGGTTTATCCAGGAATCTGCCAAAGCGGGCATCGACGTCTTCCGGGTCTTCGACTCACTTAACTGGATGCCTAATATGGAACTGTCCATCGAAGAAGCGCTCAAGCAAAACAAACTGGTCGAAGGCTATATTTGTTACACCGGGGATATATCGGATCCAAAACGGGATAAATACGATCTAAAATACTATGTTAACATGGCCAAAGAAATGGAGCGTCGCGGTGTTCAAATTCTGGGCATAAAGGATATGTCAGGCCTGCTTAAACCTTATGCCGCCGAAAAGTTGGTAAAAGCTCTGAAGAACGAAATCGGCCTGCCTATACACCTGCACACCCATGATACCAGCGGAAACGGAGTAGCCACGGTGCTTAAAGCGGCGGAAGCAGGGGTAGATATCGCGGATGTGGCGATCGCTTCAATGTCCTCCCTTACCAGCCAGCCATCCATGAACGCCGTAGTAACGGCGCTGGCCGGGCACGATCGCGACACGGGCTTAGACGATGATAAGCTCCTGCCCATCTCTGCCTACTGGGAACAAGCCCGGAAGTTTTACGTTCAATTTGAGGAGGGGCTTACCACGCCCACCACGGAGATCTATAAGTACGAAATGCCGGGCGGGCAATACACAAACCTGAAAGCTCAGGTGGAAAGCTTGGGGCTGGCCGGCCGTTTCCAGGAAGTAAAGGAAAAGTACAAGGAAGTTAACGAAATGCTGGGCGATATCGTAAAGGTGACGCCGTCGTCGAAAATGGTTGGCGATTTCGCTATTTTCATGGTGCAAAACCACTTGAGCGCCGACAATATTGTGGATAAAGGCAAGCATATGGACTTCCCGGACTCGGTTATCAGCTATTTCGAGGGCATGATGGGCCAGCCTCAGGGCGGGTTCCCGCCAGATCTTCAGGCAGTAGTGCTGAAAGGGAAGACGCCAATCACTGGTCGCCCTGGCGAACACCTCGAACCTGTAGATTTCGAAAAAGTGGCCGAGCAGATGAAACCTTTCTGCCCCAACCCGACAATGCAGGATGTATTGGCCTTTTGCCTGTATCCTAAGGTAGTGGAGGCGTTTTATGCCCAACGTCAGGAATTTTCGGATCTTTCCCCGCTGGAAACCTCTGTCTTCTACAATGGCCTAGCGCCCGGTGAGGCTACCGAGGTGGAAATCGAAGAAGGCAAGAAGCTTCTTATAAGTCTTATCATGATCGGGGAACTGGATGAGAGAAACAACACACGCCGGGTGATTTTTGAACTGAACGGCTCAAGGCGGGAAATATCCGTGGTGGATACAACTGTGCAGCAGCCGGCTAGCGTAAAAGCGGAAACCGCTTTGATCGCAAACCCGCACAATCCCCATGATATCGGCGCAACCCTTCCGGGAATGATTAGCAAGCTGATGGTTTCAAAAGGAACCGCAGTTAAAGAAAACGATGTAGTTGCGATTATTGAGGCTATGAAGATGGAAACCATAATACTAAGTAAAGCCGACGGCGTTATTGAGCGGATTTACGTATCGGAAGGCCAACACGTAAAGGCAGGAGAACTGATTATGCAGATGGCGTAAGGGCAATTCTAAAACCTGCCCGTCAACATCGTATATTTTGTATCGGAATGTCATAGCAATTGGTAGTAAATAATTATTGACGTTCTGTTTATGGGAAAGGGGAGATTCCGAATGAAAAAAGCTGTTAGTATTTTACTTGTCATGGTGTTGGTGCTTGTTTTGGTAGCTTGCGGAGGGCAGCCAGAACGCGCCCCAGCGCCACCAGCACCTGTTCCAGAAACGGCTCAACCTACGCCTGAACAAGAGTTGGAAATACCAGAAAGAAATGTGCGTCCAGATGGCACTAACCAGACTGTCCCAGACTTTTATCCCGTTCCACACAATTTTGCCATAAGGATTACCGACAATCGCGAGGCTGTCTTTTACTTGGATGGATTAAGCGAAGAATCAACCACATCTGGCCCGGGAGGCAGCGTTAGGTATGTTGTTCCTGATATTGTCTACATAGCAGGGCACCGCACGGAATCAGTACGGTATATCTTCTTTGACAGCGGTTACATTGCAGAGGTTAGTATAACTATTCCTGGCCTTGAATCATCGCTCAACAATCCCCATGCTGTGCTTGAAGAAGTGCGCGAATTATTGCTCTTGCTATATGGGGAACCTTATCACACACATGAAAACTCTGGAAGCTGGTATGTTTCTCAAGATGGTCGAGAATTTTTCATAAGCGTAAATGTGGTTTCTGCCGTAGGATGGGTCACAATCGGCATAACTGACGTTGATTTCCTGTAACAAGCAAAAACGTAGAATTTTTAAGTTGCACCGCCCTGAGAGGGGCGGTTTTCTTTTGCATTAATCCGCAAAACGGCAAAGGGGGAGGCTTGACAATCTCAGACGCATCCCTGCAAAACATGAGTAATAATTTCGTTAAATAAAAATTTAGCGAAATTAAGGGCGGGGGAAAATAGCGTTGAAAAAAAGCTCCTGGCACAAACTGTGCCAGGAGCTTTTTGGGTATATTTTTGATACTATCCTACCTATGCGGCCGTCTGCGCACTTCAAGGAGAAATATAGTGTGCCGGGTTCATTATGCGGCCATGCCTGCGCACTTCAAAATGGAGATGATTTCCCGTTGCGTTGCCGGTGCGTCCTATCGACGCGATAACATCGCCTTGGTTTACTCTTTGGCCAACGGTAACGTGTATGGCGCTTGCATGTGCGTATAGCGTAGTGTAGCCGTTGTGATGATCTATGATGACATGTCGCCCATAGCCCACGCCGGAATGCACCACCCTTACCACGGTTCCCGACGCGGCAGCAAAGATCGGATAACCGGCCGGCCTGGGGATATCCACGCCGGTGTGTCCGGGATATCCGTGCAAACCTACGGTTATTCTGCCGCCCCGTGTAGGCCACAGAAACCCTTGGCTTGAAACACTCCCGAAAGACACGATGTTTGAGGGGTGGTTTGTACCAACAATAACTCTTTGGGTTACAGGTGCGCTAAGTATTCTTGTGCTGAGGATTTCACGGTTGATTTCGACCCCGTTCACTTCGGACACAGACGCCGTTACTTCCCTGACGCCCGGCTGTCCCGCAGTCGCAATGCTTCTGAAACCGCGCACATATTGTATGGTTTCAATTTCGTAAACGTCAAATGGAAATTCTTCGGGAAAAACAATGGTGCGGATGTTCATTACAGGCATAAATGGCTGTGATATAGGTACATTTAATATTTGTCCAGGAGTGACATCTCTATATTCAAGGACTGGATTGATTTCGACCAGGCGATCATAAGATATGCCAAGCCTATTAGCGACTGTGGCTATAGTGTCGTCTTCGCGGGCAATGTATGAAGTCAATGGGGCATAAGGATCGTCCATGTTCAACTGATCCCTGATTTGTTCAATACTTCTCATGGACGAAGTCGGAAAAACGCCGTCATCTACTCTAATACTTCTGACGAACGCAACTTGTTCGCCTTCTATCCCGGTTCTGTAGGAATCGAGAATATAGTTGAGTTCATCTATAATAGGCTCAATTTCCCCGTAGGCGCCCAGAAAAATGTTGTCCACATACAGGCCGAACCCATCGTCGATTTCACCTCCGGAAGCAGCCACAATCATGTTGGCCAGGTCTCTGGGCTCCATGAAGGATTCATAGTCTTCTAGCTCTCTTAGCGCAAACTGGGGCGTTAACACAATCGGGATATCTTCTTCGGAAATAAAGCGCCCCTTAATTATTCGCGTGGCTTCCTCAAAAACGGTTTCGTGCTGAATAAGCCCAATGTGCTGATCGTTGTAAGTAACCGCCAAGCCTACCGAATGCTCGACGTCCAGCCTGTCGCGCACCACTATCACTAGCACTATTGCGGCCGCCACAGGAACGGCGTAATTAAACAAGGTGCGGAAAATGGTGAACAACAGCCGGAAAAGCGTATACCCAACCTGGCCGTAAGCCCACAGCGGGCTTTTTCCGTCCCGTTTGCTCTTTTCAACAACCGGGCGCATTTGCCTCCGGATATTTCCAAGCCGTATGAACGGCGCCTTTATATTTTTGATAAGTTGATGCCAAAAATTCACAACACCAGCGGTTAACTTTTCCAACAGCGCGTAGGAGCTGCCGCGAAATCTGTTGAAAAATTTTAGGATCCCGCGCATCATCTTATTTTTTCTGCGCAGCAAAACAATGCCCAGGATATACAAGTTTTTGTATATTATATCTAGAGTAAACTTGGTAAGGCCAGGTCGCTGATCCATCTGGCGGATTCTGGCTCCAGTATCACTTTTTGGGCTAAAACGCCTTTTACGGTGTATTATTTTGGGTTCAGGTTTATTTGTGTCCATAATAACCCCCTGGTTTCTGCCTGTTTTTTGCTAAATCGCTTTGGAATCCACTTCTTCGCGCGCAGCTTGTATAAAGCTCTCCAGCTTTACAGAGCCTTTGTCCCCTTCCCTTCTGGATCGCACCGACACTTCCCCATTTTCCATCTCCCGGTCCCCGATCACCAGCATATAAGGGATTTTTTCCATTTGCGCCTCACGGATCTTAAAGCCCATTTTTTCATTTCGGTCGTCTATTTTGACACGAAGCCCCTCCGCCTCCAGCTTGGCGGCTACTTCTATAGCGCAGTCAAGCTGCCTGTCCCCTATCGGGATTACGC
>Ga0123355_10022774_pt1 | contig 10045 bp, 13 predicted proteins | sample TergutEmb28metaG_3_FD_89872 | JGI IMG/M metagenome (GOLD analysis project Ga0123355, IMG submission 89872) | Embiratermes neotenicus P1 segment gut microbial communities from Petit-Saut dam, French Guiana - Emb289 P1 | ecosystem: Host-associated > Arthropoda: Insects > Digestive system > Gut ...
ATGGCAAGAGAAATGATGAACGTTACATCTGCTAACGTATTGCAACAAGCTGCTATCTCTATGCTTGCACAAGCTAACCAAGCACCTCAATCTGTACTTCAATTGCTGTAATTGGTTTAGCTTCATAATAAGTTTTGACATTATATTTGGGCATAATAAACCCCCGTCCGTTTGGATGGGGGTTTTTCTTGTACTTGCTTGATATACTCGTGAAACGAGTATATCTGCTACTTGGCTGACTATAGTAGTTACTACAATGGATGAATGAGAATGCGCACCTTACTCTTCAGTTTTAGGAGCAGTCATCTGTGGAGTTTGTATACCAAGTACATCTGTTTTACGTATGGGAATACGAACGCCGCGATTAGTGCCAAACTCTACTACAAAGCAATCATGGCCTACATCTGCTATCCGTCCAAAAAGTCCCCCAGTAGTAACTATATTATCGCCAACCTTTAACTCGGCTTGCATCTCTTTCATTTTTTTGTCGCGCTTACGCTGTGGGCGTATTGCCAGGAAATAAAATGCCGCGAAAATGGCCGCATATATTAATAGCATTGCCACTCCGTCAAGCCCGCCAAAAAATCCACCGCCGCCTTGAGCGGGGGGTGCCCCTTGCTGTGCTGGCTGATGTACAACTTGACCTGTAGCACTATCTGTTACAGGTGGGCTTACGCTTACCCCGTTTTCTTCCCAGCCCCCGCCTAAATATGGGCTTAATATTGGTTCACCATTTGATAAAAATATTTGTGTCATACTAGCCTCCATTACTTCTAAATTTCCCCTTTCTACTATCTGTTTTCTAATCCCCATCCCGCTTTCTTGCCTGATTATATCCCATTTTCACGCCATATGGCAAGCTGTTCTGCCTTAAACTGTTCAAACTCACCATTATCAATTGCTATACGAATACTCTCCATCAAGTGATTATAAAAATACAAGTTATGCAGAACACACAAGCGCATTGCAAGCATTTCTTTGGCCTTAAACAAATGCCGGATATACGCTCGTGAAAATTTCTTGCAAACCATACACCCACAATTAATATCAAGGGGTAATTCGTCCCGTTCATAACGGGCATTAAAAAGGTTGCGTTTGCCTTGACTAGTATATACATGTCCATGACGGCCATTGCGTGCCGGTAGTACACAATCAAAAAAATCTACACCACGTGCCACGCTTTCTAAAAGATTCTCAGGGGTACCCACACCCATCAAATAGGTAGGCTTATTCTGTGGAAGGTGTGGCACCACTTCATCCAATACTTGATACATTTCTGCATGGCTTTCTCCAACGGCAAGCCCACCAATCGCATAACCATCCAAATTCAAATCGGTGATAGTTTTTGCATGTTCGATACGAATATCTCCATAGACTCCACCCTGGTTGATACCGAATAGCAATTGATGTGGATTAAGTGTGCCTTCTTTTTGGTTGAGTACATCAAGATGCACTTTACTTCGAGATAACCAACGTGTAGTACGTGCTACAGAATCCTGTATATAACCGCGTTCTGCTGGAAAGGGTGGGCATTCATCAAAGGCCATAGCTATTGTAGAGGCTAGGTTAGATTGGATTTCCATGCTTTCTTCTGGCCCCATAAATATCTTATGCCCATCAATATGAGAAGAAAAATAAACGCCTTCTTCCTTGATTTTTCGCAGACTGCTAAGAGAAAATACTTGAAACCCTCCTGAGTCTGTAAGAATCGGGCCGTTCCAAGCCATAAAATCACGAATACCACCCAATGCACTTACAAGCTCATCCCCAGGACGCAAATGCAAATGATAGGTATTTGCAAGCGCGACCTGACAACCCACATCCAGCAAATCCATTGCCGATACCGCACCTTTTATTGCACCTGCCGTTGCTACATTCATAAATACGGGGGTTTGTATATCGCCATGTACCGTATGCAGTATGGCGCGCTTTGCACGACCTTGGGTCTTTAGCAAAGTGTATGTTCCTAGTTTATTATCGTTCTTCAATATTTTCGCTCCTGAACTCTTTATTCCCAGGAAATAAAAAGATACTTATTCCCTTATATATTTTACCATTATTTTGTTTTTCTGAAAACTCTTTTTATTCAATTACATAAGAAACGAAAGATTTTCTGTTTTTTCGTTTCACGAGTATAGCAAAAAAATATTGCCTGAGAAATATTCATATTTGAATTTCCCAGGCAATATTTTTTACTAAGCACTCTACCATATTCTAATTGAAAAGTATGCAGAATAATCTGACCCATCGCGGCCAAAGACTTCTCTAAAATATTCGCTTTCTTGGGGTGAGATTTCTCCTAGCCCTTCGCTCTCAAAAAATGATACTAAGGATTCATAGTCCGTAAAAAATTCCGTTAGTACGTGCATTCCGTAATCTAGTTCAACATTCACTATTGATGAAAAATTCTCGCTTATGGTGTAAAATATTATTTCTCTATCTGCACTCATCAAGCGGAATGATGTGACAACTCCTTCACCTCTAAGTGTCAAATCAAGTGAATGCTGTCCAGCTTCAAATGGTGAAAACCAGAACTCTATGTTATCGCTTTCAAGTACATTTTCCACCGGAATCACAATGTGTAAAACGGTACGAACGGGCGTATAAAATATTATGGCTAATGACATACATATGACCGAACCCAAAAGCAAAGAACCAAGTGCCCATAACCTTCTGCCATTATCAAATAGCATAATCGCAATTGATAACCCAATAAAAAATATTATCAAGAGAACAAACCAAAAGAATACCATAGACCATCCGATTAGGGTGGGCATCATAAAAAAGTAATGGTTAAAATTCAACTGTTGACCGAAAACAACAAAGATTGTCCAGTAAAGAATAGTTGGCAACAGTCCGGCCAAAATAATATGCCTATAAGTAAAAGTTCCTTTGCGTTCAAAAACAAAATAATTTACAATGACAAGCACAACAGACAATAGGTGTGTTACAAAATTCGGCCAATCAGTAAAAACCATATCATGCCCGCCAAATGGAACAAGCACAAAATTATAAACCAGTCCAGTAAATGAAATGCAAACCAGCATAGCAAATGATAAGTACGACCATAATACACTTGTTCGTTTACTGGTTATGGTCATAGTTAAAAATCCAAATGCCACAAGCAAGTTTGATAATATTGTATAGGTATCTAAAGTTCTTGTGCTAAATGCACCATCAACAATTAGATATCCACTTGTACCATGTAAAATAATTGCCGCGCTAATCAACAAAAATAATTTGTGTATAACTTGTTTTGTAATCATTTTTCACCTTTTCTTTTTGGACATGATTGGAGTATAAACGCCTTAGTATTTCTGAGTTTCAGCGAATGCTTTGTCATATAGTTCTAGTAGTGTCTTATGCCTGGACTCTATATCGGCAACCGCTTTTGCACTGGGTTTATGCTCTGGATGTTTTGGCACAAACACAGTACAGCAGTCTTCATATGGCTGAATTGAAATTTCATATGTGCCGATTTGTATTGCTGTATTGATAATTTGTTGCTTATCCATAGCCGCTAATGGTCGTAGCACTGCATGGCTTGATGCTGAATCTACTGCGGCTACACTATGAGCCGTTTGGCTGGCTACTTGTCCAATACTATCGCCGGTGATAAGGCAATGTGCCTTTTCCTGTTCTGCAATTGCACAAGAAATACGCATCATCGCCCGCTTAAGAAACAAGGTCATTTTTGCTTCTGGCATACGCTCATAAATATACAACTGCGTTTCGGTAAATGGTACTACATACAGTGGTAAAATTCCCGTGAAAGCAGATAATTGCTTTACCAAATCCATGACTTTTTCCAAGGCTCGTTCAGAAGTATAAGGCGGAGAATGAAAATAAACTGGTACGATTTCCATTCCGCGCCGCGCCATCAGATATCCTGCCACTGGGCTATCAATGCCACCGGATAATAACAAAACTCCTTTTCCAGAAGAACCATAAGGAAGTCCAGCCTCACCCTTAACAGAGTTGGTATAAATATAGGTCTTGGTTCTGATTTCAACCCATAGAGTGACATCTGGATTGTGTAAGTCAACTGCTATGCCCGGTATGTTATTAAAAATATATTCCCCTACTGAAGCCGAAACCTCACGGGATTGCATGGGATAATTTTTATCCGCACGTTTTGTTTCCACTTTGAATGTAAGTTTTTCGGCATTGGGATATTGGCTCATTACGGATAGGGCAACTTCATGAAGCGACGCTATATCCGACTGCTCTAATTTCATACAAATACAAATTGCCGTTACTCCAAAAACACGACGGATTTTTTCTATCACTAGGTCGGCTTCAATATCGCCCCGTGTGTCTTCTACCACTAATCGACCCTGTTCACGGCTAGTACGAATTTCGCTATCGCCAATTAAACCGCGGATAGTTTCTACCAACTTTCTTTCAAATAATCCACGATTGCCTTTGCGCAATGCAATCTCTCCATACTTAATTAATAGGACTTTCTTCACTTTTAATGTTCCTATTGTTCTTTCCGCGCTTTCCATTTTTCTTTATTCTCCTTTCTTTTGAACCTTGTGAACGTAAACCTTTTGAGGTTTTGCGTTCACTTAACGGCTCCCAGCGACGTTGTTTTCTTAAAAGTTCAACGCATTGCCTAACTGTTTCTTTCACTTGAATTGCTTCCTCTACGGTGTTCATTCCAGAAAAGCTAAAACGAACCGCAGAAATTGCTCGCTCTGAATCAAGTCCAAGCATTGCAAGAGGGGCGTTTTTTTTCGTTGCATTACATGCTGTTCCCATGGATATATATATCCCTTTGGATGATAACATGCTAGTTAGTGTTTCTCCATTTACGCCAATGAAGCTCATGTTTAGAATAAACGGTGAAGCGTATTTTTCCATTTGGTTGATATAAACTTCAGGGATTTCTTCCACAAGACTACTTAGTATTTTTTTGATTTCAGAAACTGAGTTATAATACGTCTCACGATTTTGCCATTGGAAACGCGCCGCCGCCGCCATAGCCATTATACCAATCGTATTTTCAGTACCCGGCCGTATTCCTTTTTGCTGGCCGCCTCCAAAAAAGAGCGGCAAAATTTTTTTGCGCACCATTAAACCGCCAACGCCTTTTAATCCATGAATTTTATGTCCACTAAAAGCATATATATCCACATCTTTTAAGCTCTGCCCAATCTTGCAAAATCCTTGCGCTCCATCCACAAAAATGATGGCTTCAGGATTTTTTGATTTTATCATTGCCGCATAATACGGCACATCAAAAATATCTCCCGTTTCGCTGGCTACTTGTGTTATGCAGGCGATAGTTTTTTCCCCACAAATACGCGCCTCCCATTCGGAAGGCGCAGTAAAGTTTACATCATAACCTAGATGTTGCAATGGTTGTATTACAGAAGGATGTTCTTGATTAGTAGCCAATATCTGAATTTCGCGACGCCCACGGGTTGCCCCTAGAATCCCCAAATTGTTAGATTCCGTTCCCCCTGATGTAAAAACAACTTCCGATGCCTGACATCCTAAAATGCTGGCTAAATTTTGTGCCGCCGATTTTATATTTCTCTCCGCAGTCAAACCAAGGGCATGAGGCGATGACGGATTACCAATATTGTCGGATTCCATGCTGACTAGTACAGATTCTCGTGCAACGGCACATATGGGCGTTGTTGCAGCATTGTCAAAATAAATCATTCATTTATACACCTTTTTATCAGTTTTGTTACTTTTTCTTTATTGTATGGTTTCAGTAAAAATTCATGTATTCCGCGTCCAATACTTCTTTCTATATTTTGTTTATCTTTCCGGTCAACGCTAAGAATAATCTTTGCGTCTGGCACAATAGCGTTGAGCTGTCTGATAATTTCTTCTGGTGGCATAGTTTCGATTGGATTGTATCCCAATACGATTACATCTGGCTCAGCGTCTTCGGCCTCCATAATGCAAACCATACCGCTATTAGACTCACCACATACAACCATATCTGGATCAGATTCTACATATTGCTTTAGAAGTTGTACCCATATATCTGTAGCTTCTGAAACCATTACTTTTATTTGCTCCATGTTGCCCTCCCTAATCTTATTTGTCTTATTTGTCAAGATTGTTAAAAATCTGTGTTCAATATAAAAAATTGTGCCAATGCGGCTATTCCAGCAGTTTCTGTGCGAAGAATACGTGGCCCTAAAGAAAACAATTTGAAATCTTCATTCTGCATCTCTCGCACTTCTCTTTCAGAAAACCCGCCTTCTGGCCCAATCCAAACACCCACGTCATTTTGCCTTTTCTGCATTATTTGTCCCATCTGTTCGTTTATACAACTTTTCCAATTTTCAATTTCCCTTAATGTACCCTTTAATGTGCGTTCTTCTTCATTTTCATATGCGGCTAGCATTATTCGTTCAATTGGCTTTTGACTGAACGCTTCTTTCCACGACATTGGCGGATATACCTTTGGTATTATGCCACGCATACTTTGCCCTGCTGCTGCCTCAGCAATTTTCTGGTACCTTTTTTCCTTTTTTGAATGGGAAACTGACCGCTCCATTATCACCGGAACTATAGCCCAAACACCTAGCTCAACCGCCTTTTGAATTATTAACTCCATCTTGCCCGCTTTTGGCATTCCTTGATACAAAGTTACTTTATAATCGGGTTCTGTTTTGCAAAGGCAAATTGATTTTGTCGCTAACATCAGGGGGGCAGTATGTGTTACTACACAGTAAAAATCTGTTCCTCTACCATCGCATAGTAATACTTCTTCTCCAACACGAATCCTTAAAACCTTTACCAAATGATGTTCTAATTCGCCGTTGAAATCAAAAACGGATACCGCAGTAGAATAGTTAGTGGAAATATCATCAGAAATTTCATCAAAAGTATTATTTGAAATGTTATCGCGTAGAAGTTGAGCCGCTTCTATAGAGATAAAATATTTAGGCATTATGAAACCCTGCCACTATGCAATGCCAACCATCTAACTGTTGCTCACTATAAATATACATTTTTTCTTTAGAAAATGCCGCATAAACATCTGGTAGACGTTCTGTAATAATGCCCGAGGCAATAAAACGGCCTTCTTCTGCCATAAAGCGGCGTAACAATGGCACAAGTCCAATAATGGCATCTGCCACAATATTAGCCACTACAACAGAAAAACAACGCGCTTCCAGCTCATTTTGTAATGCTTGATTTTCAAAAATATCACCCGTGCGAACATCGTAACATGGCTTTTCAACTGAATTAAGTCGTGCGTTTTCTAACGCACAACGTTCGGCGGCAGGGTCAATATCACAAGCAAAAGCATATGAGGCACCTAACAACAATGAAATTACTGATAATATGCCGCTACCGCTCCCCACATCAAGAACAGTTTTTCCAGGCGTAATTATTTCTTCCAAAGTCCTAATACATAATTGTGTGGTTGCGTGAAGTCCTGTGCCAAATACTGCCCCAGGGTCGATTGTAAAAATAGTTTCGCCTTCTTTTGGGGTATATTCCTCCCAAAATGGTCTCACCACTATAGAACCAATGGAAAACGGCTTATAGGTTTTCTTCCATTCGTGTAGCCAATCCTCATCATCTACAGTATTAATCGAAAGCTCCAACGACCCAAAATTAACAAACTCTACACGGGAAGATATTGTGCGGAGATTATCTTCCACTTGCACAAGTATCTCTTTACCATCTGGCGTGTGTGGCACATAAAAAACCACTTCAGCACCCGTTGCATTGCTAATAATGCTATCGTCTTTGTAGTCCCATTGGTGAGGATTCTCGCAAAGGAAACGTTCCATTTCATCGGCATCAACAATCTGTGAATTTTTGATATTGCAGGCCATTAATAAACCTACAACAGGCTCTACTCCTTCGGATGTGGTTTGCACCCGCACTTCTATCCATTGCATACTATGCCCCACTTCGTTGGTATGTTTAATTCCATTATCGCTGTATTGGTTACAACGATAATGATGTGCGTTGAACTCAAACACCGTAATCAATACAGTGTTTTTTATTCCTTGCTGTATCGTAATAGTATAAGGTATAAGTAAAGGGTACCAAGAAACGCCGTTAATGTCAATGTTTTGGCCAAATTTCAAACGCCACACATGATATTATCCCATGTGCATTTTGCGAGTTCTTCATAATAATTTGCAAATATAAATAGGCTTGTCACATTATTCTCGTTATGTCATATGATATAAAGATGGACAACATATAGTCAATCAAAAAGGAGGCAATAGCATGAATGAAAATGCACGAGAATTTCACGAGCCGTTTCCCGGAAGAGAAATCAGGCTAGCGCAGTCTTATATTCCCGTTCAAGTATTTGAACCCCCTTTTGAACCTGAAGAAGGGTTTATTAATGGTACGATATTTCCAAGTTTGCATAGACCTTATCACCATGAACATCTAAACTAAAACTTGTAAAATTAATAAAACGTATAAAAGGAATGATTTTCTATGGAAAGAGAAAGATTACTCAAGCAAATAACTATCTTGGACTTTATGGCCACCGATTTGCATTTATATCTCAACACTCACCCATGTGATGAAGAAGCAATAAAAATGTACAACGATACCGTAAAACAAAGCGCGTCTCTATGCAAAGAATATGAAGAATGCTATGGAGCAATGGTAGGATTCCGTTCTGCGTCAATATCAAACAATGCCTGGGATTGGCAGGATTCACCTTGGCCCTGGCAACCTGAGTTTAACTTCCGTTTAACAAAAAGTGAAGAAGCTAAAATGGAAAATGAAATTGGAATGGTAGAAAACATGCCACAACTGGAGGGAGTTTTGTAAATGTGGGTATACGAAAAAAAATTGGAGTATCCAATTAATATTACAAAAAGCAATCCTAAATTGGCTAAAATAATAGTAGCACAATATGGAGGTCCCGACGGTGAGTTGGGAGCAGCGTTACGTTATTTAAGTCAACGGTTTAGTATGGTAACTCCACAAGCTATATCTACCCTAAACGATATAGGTACTGAAGAACTGGCACACTATCTATATAAGTGACAAGGCAAATAAAAACACCCTCAAAATCGGTGTTTACAAGGCTTTGAGGGTGTTTTTGGTTATGTTATGCGTTTACAAGTGCCTTGGCGGTCAAGTGGGCTTGGGCTTTGGTTGCAATGCGTCTAAGTATCGCACTAACTTCTTCGGGAGTTTTGAAACAATCACTTGCCACATGCACAGTGCTGTTTCCTCTTTGGGTTGTTCTTACTATTCGGGAATGGTTCGTGTTTATACTGTCCATGCGTCTTTCACCCCTAGCACATCTATATGCGGGTGCTGATTGTCCTTGTGTATAAAAATTAGTCTCCATTTTCACCAAATCCTTTACGGTTTTGGTTCTTTTGGAGACAGGCACAATCACAGTAATGTAACGATTATGTTACAGCACATTGACTCTAATATTTCAGACGAGGTGACATTGCTACTAATAAAAGAGGAATGCCACCATGACATTCCTAGTTTTGAATTTGATGTTCGTCATCTTTTTTAGGTTATTGATATAAATGCACTTAATTGCTATCGCTACAAATAAAATCCGTCTTGTTGGTTAATCTTCCTTCGTCTAACATTTTGGCTCGTCTACGTGGGTGCTTCCAGTCGGCTAAAAACCTGTGCCAGTCGGGGTCACGATTACCATCATCGTCCATGTACTGCATAATGTATGGAGTAAATCCAGCTTCCCATGTGTCGTGAAAGCGTTTTTCTGCGTCTTCAAAAGTATCATTGTCGAAACCAGCTAATACATAACATTTCGCTTTATTCTTGGATATGCCACCGTCACGTAGTAATTTGCCAGCGTTTAGAATCTCTTTCCAATCACTAGGGTTATCGTAAGCAAAATACATACGTTGTGTTTTTGCTTCTCGCAACAAGTCAACGTGCCATGCTTTCAAGCGTTTGGCTTCCAAACCCCCGGTAAAGAGCTACACTTGCCCCATAAGTCTATCAAGAACATCAATAGCATCAAACAATCGAACTAACCCTTTCCAGATAACTTTAACCCCGTATTCTCCATCACTAGGAGAATGCTTGAATCCTCCTA
>Ga0123355_10022775_pt1 | contig 10044 bp, 7 predicted proteins | sample TergutEmb28metaG_3_FD_89872 | JGI IMG/M metagenome (GOLD analysis project Ga0123355, IMG submission 89872) | Embiratermes neotenicus P1 segment gut microbial communities from Petit-Saut dam, French Guiana - Emb289 P1 | ecosystem: Host-associated > Arthropoda: Insects > Digestive system > Gut ...
GTACGCCGCCGTAGCTTACGGTATGCTTATAGGTGATAGAGCAGGGATTGACAGAGATATCAACGACGCTTTCGGTGTAGCAGGATTAGGGCATATACTTGCAGTGAGCGGACTACATATCGGCTTTGTTATATCGCTTTTTGGTTTTTTATTAGGTAGATTATTAGGCAAGCACAGACGCAAAACAATTTTTGTTATAGTGACGGCACTTGCTATTTTTTATGCGTATATTACGGGGTTTGCTCCGCCCGTTATACGAGCGGTAGTAATGTTTGTAGTAGGCGGTATGACTATGTTTGGCGGTGATAGGCGGGACAGTCTTAACAGCCTTGGGATTGCCGTATGCCTAATGCTAATGGTTAGGCCTTTTTGGTTGTTTGATGCGGCATTTTTGATGTCAACTACAAGCGTGCTCGGTATTATTTTCTTTTATAAGCCGATAAAGCGAGGGTTAGAGAAAGGACTCAATTGGGTAACTAAGGATAGAAGAAAGAAGAAAGAAGAGAAAAGAAAGGTAATTGACAGCAGTAGTGGCAGAGGACAAAAAATTAAGCGCAAGATTATATCCTATATAAGTGAAGGTCTTGCCATAAGCACAAGTGCACAAATAGGCATATTTCCTGTTTTTGTCATTGTTTTTAGCCGTATCAATACATATTCGGTTCTCGTCAACTTTGTAAGTATGCCGATACTTACAATAATTTTTATCGTGCTGTTTGTGGGGTTAATTATCGCTATGATAATACCTATTTTGAGTGTTGTGGTTTTTGCGATTCCTTATGCGGGACTTATGTTATTAGAGTGTATTGCAGTAGGTTTTGCCGGACTTCCCGCCGCACAATTGCCGTTATTTTTTGGCGGTATAGCTGCGATAAGTATCGTATTACTTTATTTTATTATAAGCCGTTTTGTTATGATTAAGCAAAAAAGACTACTTAGGGGAGTATGTATAATGACTTGCTTTATCTTAGGTTTTTCGGGTTGGATTTTGCCATATTCTGCGGCGGGGTCATCCCTTATAATACCGACCAGCCAAAATTCGGACACCTTGTTTATCGACACTGATAACAATGCCGTTTTTGTGGGTAATAACACAAGGCGGTTACACAATTACTTGCACCGCTGGAATGTAAGAAACTTAAACGCCGTATTCTTACACAGATTTGAATTTGAAGATGTAGAAAACCTTAGCAGATTGCACGGCAGACTAAGACCGACACATATCTATGCAACTGATTTTTGCGTGGATGCAATTACTGCTCTAATGGACACCGATATGCAATTCTTTTGGCTAGAAGACCCAAATTACTTTAGGTTATACGGAGCGTTTGAGATGGGGGCAGTATTTACCGAAGACGGCAAAACCGCTTTGGGGTATGCTGTCAATTATGGGGACAGCGTCAATATTTTTATTGAGACCACCCAAAATTCGCTTGCACTTATGGACTATCAACTTTTAGAAATGTTTGCGATTATAAGAGTAGCCGCAACTGACCCTGTTTTTGAAGCTAATATAAATCCCGATGCGGTCCTAATAAGTACCTACAACCACGCTTACCTAAATCCGCCTAATCAATTCAGTTTAGAACGGCGAGGGTCTTTCGCTCTCAACCTTAGAGACGGAATATTACACCGCCCAAGATTTTGGCTATAATTTTTTCAAAAATGGGCGGGCAAAGTGTTGACAAGGTATATGGCTTTGGTGTATACTTACCGATAGTTATGAAACAAAAGCTAACTGTCAAACAAGATTGTATGAAAGTACAAATTTCCGTAAAAACGGCGTCTATTAGGTGATATGGTTATCGTATTACTAAATAGGCGCTTTTTTTTAGTCTGTTAGCAATGAAGAAAACTGAGTAAAAGAAACGGACTGCCGCTAGCGTGGGGTCGCACGACAAAGGAGAAAACAAAATGCCAAAAAGAACAGACATCAAATCAATTATGATTATAGGTAGCGGTCCTATAGTTATAGGACAAGCGTGTGAGTTTGACTACTCTGGTACGCAAGCGTGTAAGGCGCTTAGAGGCTTGGGATACAAGACTATTCTTGCTAACTCTAATCCCGCTACAATTATGACCGACCCCGCAACGGCTGATGTAACTTATATTGAGCCGCTCAATGTGGCAAGAATGACAGAAATTATTGATAAAGAGCGTCCTGATGCGTTACTTCCTAATCTTGGCGGTCAAACGGGTCTTAATCTTAGTTTGGCACTCCAAAAGGCGGGAGTACTCGAAAAATACGGCGTAGAAGTTATCGGTGTTCAGCTTGACGCTATAGAGCGTGGCGAGGACAGGATAATCTTCAAAAACCTAATGGATGAAATCGGGGTCGAAATGCCCAGAAGCGAGGGAACTACTACAGTCGCAGGAGCTGTCGAAATTGCCGACAAACTTGGCTATCCCGTAGTTGTAAGACCTGCTTTTACGATGGGTGGCACAGGCGGCGGCATCGTATACAACCGTGAGGAGTTAGAACTTATTTCGGCACGCGGCTTGCACGCCAGTATGGTCGGACAGGTGCTTATAGAAGAAAGTATTTTGGGATGGGAAGAACTTGAGGTCGAGGTTGTCCGTGACTCAAAAAATCAAATGATAGCTATCTGTATGATAGAAAATGTTTGCCCTGTCGGGGTGCATACGGGCGACTCTTTTTGTGCCGTTCCTATGCTTACTACGGTTCAAAGCGTACAAGACAGATGCCGAGAGATTGCCTTTAAGATTGTTTCCACAGTCGGCGTTATAGGCGGTACTAATGTGCAGATGGCTTATGACCCTGTAAGTGACCGCATTGTGGTTATCGAAATCAATCCACGCACATCCCGTTCGTCTGCACTTGCTTCTAAAGCGACAGGTTTCCCGATAGCGTATGTCAGCGCAATGCTTGCCGCAGGGCTTACTCTTGACGAAATGCCTTATTGGAAAGACGGTACAATGGATAAGTATAAGCCGTACGGGGACTATGTTGTGCTTAAATTCCCTCGTTGGGCTTTTGAAAAATTCACAGGAATTGAAGATAAACTCGGCACTCAAATGAAAGCTGTCGGCGAAGTAATGAGTATCGGACGCACCTTTAAGGAAACATTCCAAAAAGCTATCCGTTCGCTCGAAACAGGCAGAAGCGGTTTAGGTTTTGCAAAAAACTTTAATTCCTTGTCTAAGCACGAACTTATGCCGATGCTTAATGTGGCATCAAGCGAAAGATACTTTATTATATACGAACTGCTCCGTAAGGGCGTAACTGTAGACCAATTGTTTGACAAGACTAAAATTAAAAAGTATTATTTGACGGCTATCAAAGAACTTGTTGACCTAGAAGAAGAAATGCTTACCTACAAAAAGCAAGTATTACCCGACGCACTAATGATTAAGGCTAAGAAAGACGGTTTTGCCGATAAGTATCTTGCTAAGTTATTAGAAGTGCCGGAAGATTATATCCGCCTTCACCGCAAAACACTCAAAATCGAAGAAGAATGGGATATTGTGCCTGTTACCGGAGCTGATGCGGAATATTATTATTCGACTTACAACGGACTTGGAAAACTTGGCAAAGAGGTTGCCGTTAGCCGTGAAAAACGCGGAATTGCTCCAAAAAAACTTAAGGGTAAATCCAAAAAGGTTATTATCCTCGGCGGCGGTCCTAACAGGATAGGACAGGGCATAGAATTTGACTATTGCTGTGTTCATGCGGCTTTTGCACTCAAGGATATGGGATTTGAGACTATAATGGTCAACTGTAATCCATCGACCGTTAGCACTGATTACGATACATCCGACAGGCTTTATTTTGAGCCGCTTACTGTTGAAGAAGTATTGTCTATCTGTCAAAAAGAAAAACCGCTCGGTGCTATTGTACAATTCGGCGGACAAACACCTCTTAATATCGCTATGGAACTCAAAAAAGCCGGCGTCCCGATACTCGGTACAACACCTGAAGTTATTGCGATGGCGGAGGACAGAGGTCTCTTTAAGGATATGATGGATAAACTCGATATTCCTATGCCGGAATCGGGTACAGCCGTGACATACGAAGAGGCTGTGGCTGTAGCTACAAAAATCGGTTATCCTGTTATGGTGCGTCCGTCATATGTGCTTGGCGGCAGGGCAATGGAAGTTGTTTTTGATAGTGCGCAACTTAAAAAATATATGGAAACTAACGCTCATTTTATCGCTGAAGACGCACCTATCCTTATTGACCTTTTCTTAGATAACGCACTTGAATGTGAGGCTGATGTTCTTTCGGGCGGCGGCGAAACATTTATGCCGACCATTATGGAGCATATCGAATATGCAGGTATCCATTCGGGCGATTCGGCTTGTGTTATTCCGACAGTTAATATTACTCCCGCTCAAACGGAAACTATCAGGGATTACACATGCAAAATCGCAAGCGCTCTCGGTGTAAAAGGACTTATGAATGTCCAGTATGCTATCTATAGAGGTAAGGTTTATGTGCTTGAGGCTAATCCGCGTGCGTCACGAACCGTGCCGATTGTGTCAAAAGTCTGTGACCTTAATATGGCTAATCTTGCTACAAAGTTAATTATGGGTGACTATACTAAGACCAAAGTTAAGATTAAGACAATGAAAGCCCCTAAGGTCAAATATTACGGTGTTAAGGAAGCCGTATTCCCGTTTAATATGTTTCCCGAAGTTGACCCTGTACTCGGACCGGAAATGCGCTCAACCGGCGAGGTGCTCGGACTTAGCGACAGTTTCGGACTTGCTTTTTACAAAGCTATGGAAGCGGCAAAAATTGTACTTCCGCTCAAAGGCACGGTGCTTATTTCGGTCAACGAAAAGGATAGAGAAGAAGCCGTTATCGCCGCTAAAGAATTTAACAAGCTGGGCTTTGAAATTGTTGCAACTAAAGGCACTCACAAATTCTTGACGGATAAGGGTGTTAAAGCAACTGTAATTAATAAGATTTATGAGGGTCAACCCAATATTGCCGACGCTATCAAAAACCGTCAGTTAAGTATGATAATCAATACACCTCTTGGCAGTAGCAAGCGTAGCAGTTATGACGATTCATATATCCGTAAGGCAGCTATCAAGTACAACATACCGTATCTTACAACAATCACAGCTGCAATGGCAAGTCTAAAAGGTATCGCCGAAAAAGTCAAAAGCGGCGGCAAGGAAGATATTTTCTCACTACAAGAATACCACAGCAGGGGGAAATAAGTATGGAACTCGCAGCAGGAGCACTAGTTATAATATGGCTTTTTGTGATACTTTTAAGCGTGGGCTGGATTGTACTAATGTTTGTGATTTTGTTTTTTGTTATTAGAGCAGCTGTAGAAGGTGGGGTTAGAAGAGCTTTGAAAAAAGAACACTTATCCGAAAAAGTTTATTACAAGTCCTCCGAAAATTATGGGTTCCCTAAAAGCAATGAAAGTGTGAATTTTCTCACTCTTATGCAAATGGAACAAAATAAAAATCAAGAAACAAGCGAAGATGAATTGGAAGAGTAAAGAATGGTCATTTTGACCATAAAGCAAAGAAGCATCACTCAAACAATACTAAAAGTTACATTTCGGTCACAGTCCTACGAAGCATTGAAGAGTTGGGCCCCGTCATTGCGAGCCGTCACAATAGTCGGGAATAAGGAATTGCTGTACGGCGAAGCAATCCAGTTAAGGAATAGACGGAAACATAGATAATCGTGTATCCATATATTCCTTAGCTAGATTGCTTCACCGCATATACTTATCCTTGCCATCTATTGTAGCGACGGTTCGCAATGACGATACCCCGAGCAAATATTTCCGCATCAAACAATATTAAGCTATAGAATTGACAATAACGCTTTTACAAAAAAATGAATAACAAACAATCTTATGTTTATATATTGTTCAGTCAGCGAAATGGAACGCTTTATGTGGGAGTAACATCAGACTTGATTGAGCGTATTTGGCAACATAAAGAGAAATTGACAAAGGGTTTTGCGAGCAAGTACAATGCTAATAAATTAGGCTATTATGAAATATATAATGATATAGAGTTGGCTATAGCAAGAGAAAAAGAAATCAAAAATGGTAGTAGAAAGAAAAAGCTAGAATTGATAGAAAATTTTAATCCAAATTGGGAAGATTTGTATTATGAGATAATTAAGTAATAGTTAGCTATTTAATTAAACTAAGTCATTCATTTTGCATTATGCATTAAAAAAAGTACAAAGAACTAAAAAAGGAAAAGGACAAAGATATGTCTTACACAAAAAAAGTCCTCGATGAGGCAGTTAAAAAAAATCAAAGCGAGCCGGAATTTGTGCAAGCTATGACCGAGGTTTTGACCTCTTTGGCGGCGTATGTTGATGCGCGTCCCGAATATCAAAAAGCGGGAATACTCGAAAGACTTATTGAGCCTGAAAGGTCAATAATGTTTAGAGTTCCGTGGGTGGACGATAAGGGCAATGTGCATGTCAACCGTGGGTTTCGTGTGCAGTATAATAGTGCGATAGGTCCGTATAAAGGCGGTATCAGATTTCATCCCAGCGTAACTTTAGGTACAATCAAATTTTTGGGATTTGAGCAGACTTTCAAAAATTCGCTAACGGGTCTTGCAATCGGCGGCGGCAAGGGCGGCTCCGACTTTGACCCTAAGGGTCGGAGCGATAATGAAATTATGCGTTTTTGCCAAAGTTTTATGACCGAACTTACTCGCCATTTAGGTCCTGATACCGATGTGCCTGCGGGTGATATCGGCGTAGGAGCAAGAGAAGTCGGTTATATGTACGGACAATATAAGCGCATTGTCAATAGATTTGAAGGCGTGTTTACCGGTAAGGGGTTGACCTACGGCGGAAGTTTAGCACGCAAAGAAGCAACGGGTTTCGGGCTGATTTATTTGGTTGATGAAATGCTTAAAGCACACGGTAAGAGCCTTAAAGGTAAAGTTACCATTGTATCGGGTTCGGGCAATGTGGCTATATATGCGACACAAAAGGCACAAGAGCTTGGAGCAAAAGTTGTTGCTCTTAGCGACTCCGGTGGTTATATATACGATGCGGATGGTATTGACCTCAAAGCCGTTAAAGACATCAAAGAAGTCAAGAGAGGTCGTATATCCGAATATATCAAATACCATCCAAAGGCTGTATATACCGAAGGTAAGGGTATTTGGACAATTAAATGTGATGTGGCTTTGCCTTGTGCAACTCAAAATGAGCTTGATGAAGCGGACGCTAAAGCGCTTGTCAAAAACGGTTGTTTTGCGGTAGGTGAGGGTGCTAATATGCCGACTACTCTTAAAGCGACTGAGGTTTTGCTCAAAGGCAAAGTGTTATTTGCTCCGGGTAAAGCGGCTAATGCGGGCGGTGTAGCCACGAGTGCAATGGAAATGAGTCAAAATTCTATGCGTATGTCTTGGACTTTTGAAGAAGTTGACGCAAAACTTAAAACTATAATGGTTAATATATATAAGAATATGGCTGCGGCAGCAACCGAGGCGGGACATACGGATAATTTCGTTATCGGTTCTAATATCGCAGGCTTTAAGAAAGTCGCTGAAACTATGATGGCACACGGAGTTATTTAGGAAATCTCTCCATGCAACCTAGCGTAATCATTTAGCGGTACCTTGTTTGCCGTTTCGCAACCTTACTCATCGGTCACATAGCGGTGCTATGCTCCCGAACGCTAACGCTTTCGTAAGGATTGCGAAACGACAAAAATTTACTCGCTATCTGACAACGCTAGGTTTTAGTAGAGATTTTAGTGGCATTGACGAAACAATCTTAGAAAAAAGTTATGAAAATAGACGATAAAATGATAACATATCTTGAGGACTTGTCAAATTTTACTCTTAGCGAGGTTGAAAAAACTAAGCTAAAGGGTGATTTGACAAAGATTATCGAGAGTTTTGAGTGTATCAAAAAGGTTGATACAAAGGGTATAGCTCAAAGTATTCACCCTTTTGACGAGGTAAACAATCTTAGAGAAGATGTAGTAATCCCGTCAATGGATAGGGAGCTATTATTACAAAACGCACCTAAGAGAGACGAGGCGGCTTTTGTAGCTCCCAAGACAGTAGAATAGATAAGGATAATTAGTATTCGGGCGGTCGATTCCCTCCCATACACTTAGGTAGACAACTGTACTATAAAAACCAAGTCGTAGGGGCGGGCATTGACCGCCCGAATAATATCTATATTATTTCGTAGAAAGTCTTTGCACAGAGTGTGGACAATACACAGATAACACAGAAAAAAAATTATGACAAACAAATCAGCTTTACAAATAGCGGCGGATATCAAAGCCAAAAAAATCAGTGCTACGGAGGTTGTCCGTAATACTCTTGACGATATCAAAAAACGGAATAATGATATCAATGCTTTTTTGACCGTATCCGCTGATTACGCTCTCAAAAAAGCAAAAGAAGTTGACGCAATGATAGCTTCGGGCAAAAATCTTTCTCCCTTAGCTGGTGTCCCGATTGCTATCAAGGACAACATCAGTACGCTTGGTATTGAGACTACTTGTGCATCCAAAATGTTAGAGGGATATATTCCGCCTTTTAATGCGACTGTTATAAATAAACTCGAAGCTGCGGGGTTGGTTATTGTCGGCAAACTTAATATGGATGAGTTTGCTATGGGCGGCTCAACCGAGACAGGTTTTATGGGAGTGACACGCAATCCTTATGACAAAACCAGAGTAGCGGGAGGGTCGTCGGGCGGTAGTGCGGTAGCGGTAGCGGCGGGTCTTGTTCCGCTTGCGTTAGGTAGTGATACAGGCGGCAGTATCAGACAGCCGTCGTCGTTTTGTGGTGTCTATGGATTTAAGCCGACTTACGGAGCTGTATCCCGTTACGGAGTTGCCGCATTTGCGTCCTCAATGGACCAAGTCGGACCTATCGCGGGCAATATAGATGACTGTGCTGCATTGCTTGAAATAATATCGGGACCCGATGAGCGGGACACTACAAATACAATTAAAAAGCCTTTTGAGTTTAAGCCTAATAAATCCGCTAAGCTAGATGGACTAAAAATAGGATTGCCACGCAATTATGTGGACATATGCACAGATGTTGATGTCAAAAATGCTATAATAACGGCGGCAAAGGATTTTGAAAAACTAGGCGCAAAAGCAACTGAATTTGATATGCCTTATACCGAAGAGGCGGTGCGTGCTTACAGCATAATCGCTTGTGCCGAAGGCTCTTCTAATATGTCTAAATTTGACGGATTGACTTGCGGCAATCAAAATCCTAACGCAAAGACATTATCCGAGATATATAAATTATCTCGTGCCGAAGGTTTTGGTGCAGAAGTCAAACGCCGTATAATGATAGGCTCGTTTGTGCTGTCTAGCGGTAACTATGAGGACTATTTTGCTAAGGCTCAAAAGGTACGCACACTAGTTAAAGATGCGTATAACAAGTTGTTTGCTAAGTATGATATTATATTAGCTCCTGTATCTCCGACAACTGCTTTTAAGTTAGGGGAGAGTGCAAAAGACCCGTTAGCATACTTGGGAGACATATTTACCGTACCCGCTAACCTTGCGGGATTGCCAAGTATAAGCATACCGTGCGGAAAAGACAAACAAGGTCTGCCGATAGGAATGCAGCTTACTGGCAAGGCATTTGATGACGGTAAGCTAATAGAAGTGGCAAGGAGATATGCGGAGGCAAAAAATGTTTGAATATAAAATATTGCAAGTTGAGCGTGCAGAAATACCGAAAGATGTCGTAGATAAAAAAGGTAGAATCTTAAGAACGATAGCTCTTGAAACAATAAAGGAGTTTTGTGTAAGAGTGGAAAAAGTGTTAAATTTTTGGGCTCAAGATGGGTGGCAAGTTATAAATACAAATTATTCTTTGCCGATCCAAAGTGAGGGGCAACAGTTTTTTACGGGCTTAATAAGTATTACTGCAACTGATTTTAACAAAGCCGAATTTGTTTTTGTATTGCAACGGGAAAAATAGATGACATTTTGGCGAGAGGTTCCCGCCCTACAACTGATAGTTTAACTGCCGTATTTGTAATTATTTTTCAACTCAATTAGCTATATCATAAGCGATTAAATTAGTTGA
>Ga0123355_10022776_pt1 | contig 10043 bp, 9 predicted proteins | sample TergutEmb28metaG_3_FD_89872 | JGI IMG/M metagenome (GOLD analysis project Ga0123355, IMG submission 89872) | Embiratermes neotenicus P1 segment gut microbial communities from Petit-Saut dam, French Guiana - Emb289 P1 | ecosystem: Host-associated > Arthropoda: Insects > Digestive system > Gut ...
AGAGAGTTGAGATCTGTTCCTCGGCGACGGCCCTACGTTGTACGGTAGCTGCCGAGAGCCCGAAATCTCTGAACACGTTGAAAATCCCGAGCACAGCCGTCACCATACCTACGAGCCCGAAGTCCTTGGGGTCCAAAAGTCTTGCCAATATCATCAGCGAGCCCAATCGAAGAAGAAAAGCGCTCGCTTGCGCACACATCTTGGCCAGACCACCACGAACCGCCCTCTGCTTTAAATTCTTCATTGGTCTCCCATGTCCGGGTGTATTACTCGGTCTCGCTGCCCGACCTGTTTTCGGTCAATTCACAGCACAAGCTTGCGGCAGTAGAAGGCCTCGGCGTAACCGCTCGGTGCATTGCACTCCACTCCTCGCAGCCTCATGAGGGAACGAAACGTGTTTTCGTCGAACCAACGCTTCGCACGCTGGGACTGGAACGCATCCAGGATGTACTGTATCTTTCGTTGGCACAGTTCAGCTTCAATCGGCACGTACGCGTTCGGTTGCCCAAGATCGCCGTCGTATTTGGGGATCTCGTACTCCAAGATGAAATGATCCCGGAAGGTATTCCACGTGAGTTCCGCAATCAGCCGGTGATCCTGGTGCGCGTCCTTGCGGTTATGGGTAAAGATGAGGTCCGGGGATATCACAGGCTTTAACGCTTCAAACACCTCCTTCACATCGCCTCCTGCAAAGGGCATGAAGCCATCGCGGAAGTCCTTCAGTACAGTGCCATCTCGCTTGATGCCTGCGAACAACTCGGCCCCACGTTGCGCCTCGCTTTTCCGAACGCCACTGGCACTAAATACGACCCAGTCGAACGCGCAGCTTGGGTACTGTTCCCTTAGCCGGAGGATGGTGCCGCCACAACCAATTTCGATGTCGTCGGAATGACAGCCAAAGCATAAGATTCTTAGGGCTCTGCCTGGCGCTGGGTCGAGGCTAAGTCGCAACATAGGCCGTGTAAGTGTAAACTCCGAGTCGCTCGGGCTATCGCAGAGCAGTGGAAATTGGCAACGGGCGACCCGGGCCCAAGCGGACAAGTGGCGTCGCGAGCCCGCACCCATGCTCACGCTTTCGCAAATCTGCGTCAGCTGTTCTGGTGACTGTAGTACCCCACTTTGTCACTCCCCAGTCTCTTGCTGCAATGCTCAAAGGTCCGAAATCGAGCCAGTCCGGCCGCTGCAGCGTAGTTACGAGAACTCGAAGTTCATAGTTGACACCCCGTCGACAGTTGCTGGACGATGCCGCTCGAAGTCCTTCGCCTACAGGACACTTCACCAATGCGGGAACCAACCAACACATTGAGCGTGCACTTGGTAGTCGAAACCGAAGTCGCCACTGTTTTCGAGAAGACGCATTCTGGTACGAACATCTCGGCTGAACACAGGATATCCTGTGTGACAGTAAGACGGCTTCACGCGCATGCTTCTCCGTAAGACGATGGCGACTCACTTCTTATCGAACATAGTGGTTTCAGAACAACAAGTCAAGGTACAGTTACATTTGCCAGCCGCCCTTTATTATCGACGTAGGTTTCTGCAGTATGTACACTGTGATCGTATCCACCCCGGTGCCACCGATATACGGTGAACTTGTCTGACCCAGGGGACGAGGGCAGAGGAACGAACTCTGCTCGATTATCCGGAATCCCGTGCGCAAGCCATTGTTCATAATACTGTGTAAATGTTTTCCCCCGGCGCAAGATCACATAATCAACTTGGGCGGCATCGAGGTATCGCAGCGCCAAGTCACCCTTGCAGTAAGGGAAATATGTAAACTCTGCATCCGCATGATAAGCCAGAGGGATGGACAGATCCATGATCTTTACTCGACGCTTCTGCTGGTGTGCTATCCAGGAACCAATTCTCGTATCTACACGAGTAGGAGCAGCGCTATCAGTGAACAAAGATAGCCTTCGCACGCCCTTTAGCGGGCTGATGATCATCGCTAATCCGATGAGTCCAGGAACCAGATATTGAAACACGGTGGGGTACTTTACCATTCTCGATCCTGCAGCAGCGCTCGATGCCTTAGTCCAGAGGCCGATTTCAAAGAGACCATTCGCTGCCCAAATGCATAGTAAGGGAACCAATACAAAGTAGTATCTTGCTTCGCTCCAAAAGGCAAAGAAGGTCCCTATAAGGGGCGCAACCCCGATCAGCAAGATGAACAAGCGGTTTATAGCTTGCGGCCCTCGCCATGGTCGGCGAAAGGCGCCCAACAAGGCCAGCGCCGGCAGAAGCGGTGCTCCCAACCAATCGGAGGACAGCCGATAAAACAGAACTGGCGCATTCTGACGTACTCCTTTTGAGAGCAAGAGAAACAGATCTTTGTGGGTTAGCTGGGTTGCCCGAATGACTTCAGCGTGGGGTCGCATAGGGAATCCCATACCCTTAAGATGAGAGTCGATGCCATAGAACGCCCATTTGTCCTCCCATGGTTGCTCCGACCCTGCATTCGAGGCGGGAGATGGTACCTCGTGCTGTCCGCCAGGTGACTCATAATCGACGCCGGGATTCCTTTCCGCAGCCAAAATACGCTTTCCGGTGTAAAAAAATATCGTGCTCTTTCCCTCTAGCAGTAATTTGCCTGTCGATCTGTAAATGAAGATAACCTCTGGCACTACTAGCGCGAGAAACACTAGAATTGCAGTCGCAGCGCGTTTGCAGATAACTAAGCGGTTCGCGTTCGTGAACGTAAGCGCGAACAGTACCGCAATCGCGAACGCGGCAGACGCTTCAGCTCGGAGAAGCCAAGCGAGCCCGAATGCTGCACCCACCAACAACCATGGCCCTACCGACGTTTGATGTAGCGCTACGATAGTTAAGTAAACTGACAATAGCAATAGTGTAGTATACGGGCCCTCTGAGAACACCGTGAACGATAGATTAACTAACAATGGGTGCAGCACCGTTAGAATCCCTGCAATAAATCCCACGCGCCGGTTAAACAGATGCGATGCGATGCCGAATACCGGCAATGGGAGCAGTGCTCCCATCACCAACGCGACAAGTCGGCCCGCCCATTCATAGTTGTGGGTTACAAATGAGGCCGCAGCGATAAGCAAGGGAAAAAGCGGATTAAAGTTTAACTGGGCGCCAGGGGTCACGATTCCAACGTATCCCAGGCCATTCCGCAGGTTTTCGGCTATTCTCGCGTACTCCGCGCCCTCGGATTCGATGGCACCTGTCTGCCAATACGCCCATGCTGCCACTCGAACGGCGAAGCTAGCAAGCACCATTAGGGTCAGTAGCATGCAGAGATGGTGAGGCCGACCCTTCAAAACGTTGGCCAGGTGTTTACTTTTCACGGAGCCATCCGTCGAATCTCGTACCGACATAAAATACCTACCTTCTGACTTTTAGGCTTTGACCATTTCTGGCCACCGCAAAGAGTTCTCCAACTGTCTGGTTTTCTGCAGCCGCTGGATCTGGGCGATCCGGATATAACGGCCTCCTTCTACCTCTCCGGCAGTGAGTCCAACAGCGCGGTAGGCATCGTAGAGTTCCTGTGCGCCCTTACGTGCGGTCCACTGGGGACGGAAGTGTGGCAAGGCGTCGCAAATTTTGTCGCAGGTCACACGGTAGCAACGTTTGTCGGGCCCGCCGCTAGGAGCATACTCCACACGGCACCCCGGAATGGTGTCAGCGACGATGTCCGCCAGTTCTCGAATCCGATAATTTTCGTCGGTACGGCCGACGTTGAACGTTTCGTTGTGAACAACCTCGCGCGGCGCTGCAAGCACCGCCACGATCGCAGCGATGATGTCGCGAATGTGCGTGATCGGACGCCAAGGTGTCCCGTCGCTCTTGATGAGAACCCGACCGGTTGTGAACGCCGATGCCACTAGGTCGTTCAGAACGACGTCCAGCCGCAACCGCGGAGACGCACCATAGGCGGTCGCATTTCGCAAGTAAGTCGGGCTGAAGTTCGCGTCCGCCAGCGGGCGGATATCACGCTCGACCAAAACTTTCGATTCACCGTATGGCGTCACCGGTTTCAAAGCCGCGTTCTCGTCGAGGAATTCATCGCCCGCCGCGCCGTAGGTGCTGCACGATGACGAAAACACGAACCGCTTTACGCCTACCTCTTTCGCCAGTTTGGCTAGCTTCACCGATGCCAGATGATTGATGTCATAGGTGAGTTGCGAATCGAGATTTCCCAATGGGTCATTCGACAGCGCGGCTAGGTGCACCACCGCTTCGAAACGTTCCAGATCGGCCCGAGTGATGTCGCGGAGATCTTTGCGAACTTCCGGGATAGCCTCAGACTCCCTGCCGAAATCGCAGCCAGCATAAAGATCGCTGTCTAGCCCTGACACCTCGTGACCGGCAGCGCGCAGCAGCGGACCTGCCACCGCCCCGATGTAACCCCTATGACCGGTAAGTAAAACGTTCATCTAACCTCCTCGACTGGGTAGCTTTTGGATAAGTCGATTGACAGTGACTCGGCCCCGTGATAGATTGGCGCCTCTTTCGCCTAGAGGGGGAGTGATATGTCGCGACGTTCGATTACTGTCTTGATCGCAGTGCTCCTGACGGTTCTCGCGGTTTTCGTTCTGCCCACAACCTCCCCGTTTCGCCGCGCGCACTGTTCTGACACCAATTTTGGTCACGGCGTAGTCTGTGTTAGTGGAACTGGGAAAGGCGGAAACGATGTGAACATCACTTCGAAAACGGTTGACTACGCTCCTGCAGCAGGCAATGCCGTCATCGCCGCGGCTTATACATGCGCTGATCGTGACTGCCAGCAGATTCCCGCCACCACCCTCCGACTTGGCGACAACCTCCATGACCCAGAGCCCTGCTTTGTCGCTTCTCCACATTCACCGTTTGCGCTGAACGAAACCAGCGCTACGACCCAAAAGCTGCAGGAGTACATCTGGGTGTGCCCTGCGGTTCCGGCCGGCGTGACCCGATTCACGGTCAGCTGCAGCCTGCCCACCGCCTGTTCCTACATAACCGTCACCGTCACGGAGTGGACGGGATTGGCGCCTTCCGATGTCTTCGACACCGATGGAGGCGCCGCCAGCTCAACACGCCAGACGAAGGCTACGATTCCAACTTCATCGCCCACTAGTTATACCAACGTTCTCCTTTACACCTTTCTGGACAACACTGAGGACCGGACGATGTCACCCGCTCCCCCGCACCGTACAGTGCTTCAATTCTACCCAGGCAACATTAATACAGCGGCGATCGCCGCCACGCCAGGCATTCAAACTGTAACTACCGCATGGGACGGAAGTGACGACTGGTACGGCGCCATTGTCGCGATCAAATCAGCCACTAGCCAGCCTGCTGCAGTCTACCCCTAACCTACGGACGTTTTTCTAGCACAACTACTCTGCCGATATGTGCAGGAATCCAGTGGTGGTAGCTATACTGCTTGATAATCCTATACCCCGGCCTTCCACCAAAACATATCTGATAAGTATTCCCCTGAACCCACCACCAGTTCTTCGACGGATTGTATTGGTAGCCAGCCTTATACATATATAACCCATTAAATTCGAGGCCGCCATCAATGTCCTTCACATCGACATGATCATTGTCCACGAGATCATGCAATGCCGCCCACCGGAGTCGGTTCCATTCCAAATAGTCTCGCGTGCTACCGATGGCAAAGAGAGAAAAACCGATGAGCACTGCCACCGCCGACAAATGAAGAACCCTTGCGTTGACTCGGCAAGACTGTCGAGGGCCCCCACAGATACAGGCGAGCCCCGTCGCAAACAAAGGTACCGGGGGAATCAAATAGCGGTCGATAAAAGAGCTTGCCACAATGGGCAGAAGCCCGATCATTGCACTCAATACAAAGAATATGCCAACGACTTCGTTGACACTTATCTTGGTGGCGACTCCTAGTCTCGGTACCAGGTCGAAAGCACGTACAGTAAAAGTCGTCGTCAGTAACCCCGCGCCGATTACACTTATTACAGTGACTAGGAACCAGAATGTTGTAGGCAATGAGGGCAACGAAGGCACATAGTGAAGGCCTATCCAACTGTCTGGCAACATGATAGGGCCAATTCCCGAGTTCATTAGGACGTTGGCCGACATCGGCATAAGGTAGGTAACCGGGTAGCTCCCGGCCCCGGTCACAGCGGGGTGAAGCCCTAGTAGAGCGAACCCGGCTATCCCGAGTACCATCGTCGCGAGCGCCGCAGTCAGAATGCCTGTCACTTGCCTTCTGTGCGATTGCCACACGTCCACGAAAGCGAGCACCAGGACCGGCAGCAGGAACAATCCCAGGTAGAGCAGACCCACAAACGTATTCTTGACCAGTACCAAGACAAGTGTCTTGGGGCTGCTGAGGGCGCCAAACAAGCCTTGTATCTTGACATTATACTCCGCCGGTAGCCGACGACTCTCCGCGAGCCAATGTTGAAAAGTTACCAAGGCAACAACGCACACAAGAACTGGCATGGCACCACGCAGGATGTTTGCCCTGGTACAGCCGCGCCTCACAATGACACAGAGAGCGAAGGAAAGGGGAACGGCAATGGCAAGTTGTCTCGAGAGTGTAGCTGCAATTGCTAGCGTTGTAGCCATGACTAAGTCGAGCCCCGAGCTGTCCCTTAGATCACGCGCAAAGAACAGCGCCGCTGCGAGTGTTATGGCTATATAGAGGTTATCTGTCATGAATGTGTTTGACAGCGCATAATATATCGGATTGGAGGCCAACGTTACTGCCGTGATAACCGCACGCCAGCGTGTTTGACAGATATCTCGCATAAGGAGATAGACTAGGATAATACCGAGCAACGAGGCAGTCAGCGTTGAAAGGCGAAGCGCTGTGAAGGAGAATCCGGTTGGAATACAAAAGAGTGAACCCCATAGCACGTTCGTGACTAGCGGCATAGCGGTGTTTGCCGTGGGATGAAAACCGCCATTCTCAATAAGATGCCTTACCGTTAGACCGTAAGACCAGTCATCGTTAAGAGGGAAGTGTCCCAGAGGATTAATTACGCAAAGGCTGACACACCACATAGAAGTGATGATCAACAGATCTATCATGACGATGCGCCTGGGTATTAAAGAGCCATCCTTCGACTTCATCGGCATGCTAGGCTTTCTCCGCGATGGTAACTGCACTTATATGCAAGAGGCCATTGGCAACAGACGGGCGCACATCCTGATTAACGGTGCGTCGGAGATCTCGAGGTCCAACACGGCGACCCAGTGCTGAGGGCCTGTCGGTTGCCTCTCAAGACATAGCCGACATTGGCATGTATGAGACCGCTCTGGTTGAGATTGTCATGGTCCGCCGAAGCCATTAATCTGCTGCTCGCGGCGCTACTCCAGCAGGCAGGTTTGCAGCTATGAGATTCCGTCACACCACTGGCTGGGGAATCCACTACAACGTCAGGAGCGCTCTGCGGAAACCTGTTCCCCATTCATCCATCGTGACACCACTCGAGGTCTACTGGTTGCCAGCAATCGATACGCCAATTGTGTATCCGTGAAAGCGCCCGGGAAAAACGGAATGGTGTGGCGAAAGTAGCCTCTGTCAGAAACAGTGACCCATAGCGGCATCCACACAATGGTCCCCGTTGAGGCGGTGAAGACCTAAGAAAGTCGGCGAAGCATCGAGATCGTGGTTATTCGCAGGCCTGAAGGGCCAAACCGGCTACGCCAGCGATCCCCGCTGTGGATTGTGCGATTAGCGGCCTAAACTCCATCTAGGTTGTGAGCAGGTTCCCAACTATAGTGCCGCTGACCAAATGACCTTGACAAGAGCGTTTTGAGCTTAGTAGCCGACCATCATGGCTCTTGGCAGCTCCGGGCTCCGAGTCTGCACTGGGTGTGATAGTCCTTGGCCATTCCCTCGTCGCTTCCACAGTTGCCACGGTGCAGCCTCACTGGTGTACAACTCGTCCAGCTCTTGCTTCTCCTTAAACGTGTCCATGCTCTTCCAGAATCCAGCATACGGGTGACCAATTAACTGGTTGGCCGCGATCAGTCTCCGAAATGGCTCGTGCACCAGTTCTTCCCCCGCCCCAATGTAATCAAAGATCGATCGCTTGAACACGAAGTATCCTCCGTTGATCCAGATGTCGGAGTCGCCCAGGGGCTTGATCTGCTGAACTAGTCCGTCCTCGTTCATCGACACATGGTGACAGCTCAGACTTGGCCTTACGCAGAGAAAGGCCGCGGTTTTGTTTTGTTGGTGAAAGCCTTCGATTAAGTCGGGTAGAGGGAAGTCCGTTAAATTGTCGCTGTAATTAGCCAGGAACACCTGGTCGCCACCCAGGTATCTCTCTACCGCCTTCAATCTCTGGCCAATATTCGCGTGTGCTCCCGTGTCGACAAACGTGATTGTCCAATCATCAATGTCGCGGTTGAAGGCCTTTACGTCTCTGCCTCCATTCAGCAGCACAAAGTCGTTAGATACAAGTTCACTGTAATTCACAAAATAGTTCTTAATCACATCGGCCCGGTATCCGAGACAGAGAATGAAGTCCTTATGGCCGAAATGGGCATAGTACTTCATTACGTGCCACAGAATCGGCCGGTCTCCAACATGGATCATGGGTTTGGGAGTAGCGTCTCCGGCTTCTCTGATCCTCATGCCTAGCCCGCCACAGAACAGCGCTACCTTCATGGACAAGATCCTCCTACGGATATCGCCAGTTCCGCGTCTTGCAGGCACTGGCGCTCAATCGCAAATCGTTGCTTCGGGAATAGGAATAATGAATTTGCCGCCCCACTCACGGACAAAAGACATTTGCCCCATGATTTCGCTCTTTAAATTCCACGGAAGTATCAGGAGGTAATCTGGGCGTGTTTCGTGAATCTTGTCCGGGTGGTGGATGGGAATGTGGGTGCCTGGGGTGAATCGCCCCACCTTATAAGGGTTACGATCCACCGTATAGTCGATCAGGTCTTTTCCCACCCCACAGTAGTTCAACAGCGTATTGCCTTTCCCTGGAGCTCCGTATCCGACGATCGACTTCCCTTCCTCCTTCGCCCGTATCAAACACCGCAGCAGCTCCCGCTTGGCCCGCTTCACCTTTTCTGCAAAAAAACAATAGCAGTCCAGCTTTCCCAACCCTGCAGCACGCTCCTTTGCCTCGAGCAGAGAGACTCGGGGTGTAACGGCCTTGGATGTGTCGTCCGTATGCCGACCAAAAATACGTAACGATCCTCCGTGGGTGGGCAACTCCTCCACATCAAACAGCACCAGTCCGTGTTCCGCGAAAATCTGTTTCGCGGTCAGAAACGAAAAGTAAGAGAAATGCTCGTGGTAAATCGTGTCGAACTGGTTGTCAGCCATCAGGCTCAGGAGGTGCGGGAACTCCAGGGTCAGAACTCCCCGGGGCTTCAACAGAATCTTCATCCCGGAAACGAAGTCGCGAAGATCGGGAACCTGAGCAAGGACATTGTTGCCGACCAGTAAGTCCGCCTGCTCGCCCTTCGCTGCTAGTTCAGCGCCCAGTTCTTTCCCGAAAAACTTTACGACTGTCGGTACCCCCCTTTCCTCTGCTATTTTCGCGACGTTCGCGGCCGGCTCGATTCCCAGCACTGGAATACGTTTCTCGACAAAATACTGCAGCAGATAGCCGTCGTTACTGGCCAGCTCCACAACCAGGCTCTGTGCGTTCAGGCCACAACGATCACGCATCTGCTCGGTGTAGCGTCGGCAATGTTCGAGCCAGGTGTCCGAATAGGAAGAAAAATACGCATATTCGGCGAAAATGGCCTCGGGACTTACGAATTCGTCGAGCTGTACCAAAAAGCACTTGCTACACACGAACACATGCAATGGATAAAACCGCTCCATCTCATTTAACTGTTGCCACCGCAGGTAGCTTTCACACAGTGGCGACATTCCCAGATCCACAAACGTGTGCCGTAATTCTGACTCGCAGAATCTACAAACACTTGACCGTCTCACGATGCCCGTGGTCAAAGTACCTGCTCCTGTGACTCCGTGATTAAACTCTTACTTACAGCCAGTCTGTCCAGTACTTTTTGCGCTGCAGTTTCGCCGCTAATGAACGCCTCATCGGTCCAAATGTAGAGCCACTCTCCGTACC
>Ga0123355_10022777_pt1 | contig 10043 bp, 6 predicted proteins | sample TergutEmb28metaG_3_FD_89872 | JGI IMG/M metagenome (GOLD analysis project Ga0123355, IMG submission 89872) | Embiratermes neotenicus P1 segment gut microbial communities from Petit-Saut dam, French Guiana - Emb289 P1 | ecosystem: Host-associated > Arthropoda: Insects > Digestive system > Gut ...
ATATGCTGACACGCGTGTGGAACAAGATGGACTATCGTATACATGTCTGCCGTATTACCAAAGGTGGACACATTGAGCATCTGTGAAATATCTAAAAAAAACTTGCAGAGTTTCTCTCTCTATTGGCGTAAGAACTACCATGATCCGTTGAGTAGTTTATTTGTTGCGAATTTTTAAAATGTTTCATGGACTTATGAATAACCCTGTATTCTCGTTATATGGACCATCGGCACAAATCCTACAAATTTTATGATATCCACAGTTTTTAAGGATGGGCTGGGGTAGCGTAGTCGGTATAGCAACCTGCTACAGGCTGGACGGTCCGGGGATCAAATCCTGGTGGGGGCAAGATTTTCCACATCTGTACAGACTGGCCCTGGGGCCCACCCGGCCTCCTGTACAATGAGTACTGGGTCTCTTTCCCCAGGGATAAAGCAGCTGCGGCGTGGCGTCGGCCATCCACCCCCACCTAGTGCCAAGGTTAAAGAAAGAGTAACTGTATATCTCTACAACCCCTCTGGGCCTTTGTGGCCTGTTCTGGGGTGAACTTTACCTTTAACTTTACCTTACAGTTTTTAAGGACTAAAATTCTAATCTGTTTGATAATTCATCTGTGTTTAATACATGGTGAATCTGTTGCTAGAGGCCCCAAACTATTGTCTACGTATAAGTAGTTTGGAGCCTCTAGCGACAGAATCACCCTGTATATGCTTGTTGGATGTAAGACCCCCTGAGGAAAATCTCATAAGATCTAAACATGTCAGTGTATTAGTAAATTATGTGTCAAAGTGTATATATTAATATTTGTGCATTTGTTGGTATTATCCATTGAACTCTTCATTAAAGCACAGTTGTGAGTGCTATTAATACCATCAGCCACTGTGCAGCTGTGCATCTTTGAGTGGGTTTTGTGTTCAGTGGTACATGGGTTATAGCCTTGCACTGTGCTGGGGGAGTGCAAACTGGAACACAGAAATACTGTCTGACAGTACACTGAAGGCCTCTTAACTTTAAACCATTTAAATATGAGGAGTTTCCATTTATGATCAAATATTTTATATCGAAATTCCTTCAAACCTTGTGGGTGTTTTCAGTTGTGTATTAAATATGAATTTCAGTAAGTATTTTTCCACTTTTCACTTGGGAGACCCATGCATAGATGGGAGGATAATATTAAGATGGATCCTTAGGAAGTAGGGTGTTGGTATGGACTGGATCAAGCTGGTTCAGGATAGGGACAAGTGGCAGGCACTTGTGAATGTGGTACTGAACCTTCGGGTTCCCTAAAATGAGGGGAATTTCTTGACTAGCTGAAAACTGGTTAGCTTCTTAAGAAGGACTGTGCTGCATGGAGTGAGTAAGTAAGTAAATAAGTAAGTAAGTATTTTTCTACTTTTATCACATACGTTACTGCTTCCAGTATTCGGACTGTGGCTCATTGTTGGGTCTATTTATTGCAGGTGAACTTAGGCACATTACCAAACTCAAACCGTGGGGTTTGCTGGAAGTTTTGACTGAGAAGTATGACTGGAACCGTGCAGAGGCTGAAGCATTTGCGAATTTCCTCACCCCCATGTTGGCATTTGATCCCAACATGCGTGCCACAGCAGCTGAATGTTTGCAGCATCCCTGGTTGAACTCATGAGAACAGCATGGCAGGTCAAAACTTAACTCCTCAGCAGTATTACCCATACTTGCTGATTCACTGTTGTCAGATCTGTTCTCTGGCCTGTCAAATAGATTGTGCAGCTTCAGAGAAAAGACTCATTGTGTTACAATCTTCCATCATTACAAATGGAGGTGATGACATTTGTGGAGACCATTCTCAAATCTCACACTTTGCATCAGTGGCAAGATATGGAATGTGGCAGAATATTTGTTGTGTTCTGACATTTGTGGGACGTCAATGAAATTAGAGTGTTCTCCATTCCTTGGTACAGAATAATGTTATATAAACATAATATTTTTGTAGACAGCACAGGAAGTAAGTAATCTGAAAACAGAAGATTGTGTACCCGTATAGAATAAGGATATACAAGGAAGAACATGATACTTTGATGCCGATTCGTGATATCTAGGTTGACATTGTGTCTTGGTGATGATATAGCTTTCAGGTTCCATATAGCTTGTTGTTGGATTAGTGGTAATGGTATATGATGCAGACAGGGTACATATTAGGTATGAAGTCAATGTTCTGTGTACCACCTTGTCCTACTGCAACATAAATGTGTCAATCAGATGAAGCAGAGCAATCATGCCAGTATTTTGCAACAAGGACCAAAAGTAACTCAAAATTAGTTGAAATAAATGTTAAATTGGTTTAATGTTTCTTTGTTTTGTTATGTACATCTTTATGTAACATGTCAGTGATATTCGTAACAAATTTGTTGTCAGTGAGGGTGCCACAGGCAGTGGTTTACTGCCAGAATATTTGGAAAATGATGTTAGCAAGTTCTTTATTTTCAAACTGGTCTTAACCAGCATTTTATGAAAAGAGCTAGCAGTCCATGGTGTAACATTTGTTATGTCTTAGTTTACCTGACAATTTTATTATCATTTGTGTATCTTTAGTCTCATTCAAACGGTTGGTAATATGACATTTATATTATTTCGAGCCTGAAGAATTATTTGGATTTACCCATGTATGGTTTTGCTTGTATGTTACATGCATTCTGATTTCCTGTTGTAAGGGATATGAAGACACTAGTTTATTTCAGTGTAACAGTGTTACATTGTTGTGTTGCAAGGCTAGGCTATTGTAAATCGATGGGCAGTGTAACTGTAATTGTTCTACTGTTCCGGTTTTGCATCTGATTCTGTAATTTACAAAGGAGGACTGATCTCTAAAATGCATATTTTAATACAGTATTTGCCAACTCAGAGTGTCACACTCAGGCCATAATCCAAGACTTAGCCAATCCAGATGTAATGATTGTGTACAGAATAATTGATACAGATGTTTCCATTTTCTCTTTAATTGATCAGATAATTTCTTCTGTTATTCTCAGATCATCGTATGGCTACAGTGCCATGTAATGTGGTCAGCTGACACACAGCTGCATCAACATATCATCAACTTATCACTTCCAGTCTCTGTGTGACTGTTTCCTGTGGAGCAGCTATTAATAGTGTAATCTATTATGAAATGCCAATACTTTTGGCTGTGGATCAGACATTTGGATTAAATAGTAAAATGATAATTCTCTACATGGTTTGTCTCTGCCGGTCCAAGTGGCCGTGCGGTCTAAGGCGTAGGTCTGCAGCCGCTCGCCTGCTGAGATCGTGGGTTCGAATCCCACTGGGGGCATGGATGTTTGTTGTGAATGTTGTGTGTTGTCAGGTAGAGTTCTCTGCATCGAGTTGATCACTCGTCCAGAGGAGTCCTACTGATTGTGGTGCATCTTGTGTGTGATATAGAAACCTCATTAATGAGGAGGCCATGGCCCTCTGGGGGCTGTTGTGCCAGAGAAAAAAAAATGGTTTGTCTCTAATGAATTCATATTGAACCAAAATTATGTGTAGAGAGGTACAGTAAAAATTGCTATATCTGGCACCTCTGGGACCACTGTTGAATTTCGTAATTTTCTGTGTGTTAATTTGTTGTACCTAACTTATCTCATTGTACGTAGAAACCTCATGGGCAGACCTAACCACCAGTGTACTATATAGTAGATGCACATTGTGTGGCTAAAAACACTGAAGTCATTTAAAGATGTTGCCAAGAACATGCAAATTAACCTTTAAATGACCTATTTTGCCATATGCAAACTCATCTTAAAAAAACCGCATATAGATATTTGTTTTATATGTTTTAAGCAACAAGGAAATGTTCTACATTTTTAAGACATGGTTCATAATCTGTTGTTTATTGGACCGTGCATCATTGTGATAACTGAAGAATAAAAAACCAACCAGATGCCACTTATTATTTTATTGTACTTCTTATAGGCTCAGTATGTTTCGGGCATTACTATGCCCATCATCGGGAGCTCGCGACTGTGTTGTTGATTACCACATTGGTCATTTCGTTCTTGGTTTGCTGTGTGTTGGAGGTTGTGCTTTAGCCTGCAGTACGGACACTACTCCAGCCTAACTGCACCCAAACTCCAACACACAGCAAACCAAGAACGAAATGACCAATGTGGTAATCAACAACATAGTCGTGAGCTCCTGATGATGGGCCTTGTAATGCCCGAAACATGTTGAGCCTATAAGAAGTACAATAAAATAATAAGTGGCATCTAGTTAGTTTTTTATTCTTCGGTTCATAATCTGTTTCATTTCCCACAGAATGCCATTTATTTCATACCTTTATATGTCTCTTTTCAAATAATAATCATGTTTTTCATAAACCCCGCACTAAAATTTAAATACCAACCCATTTATTTAAAGGTCAATGACAGTCACTTAAATCTCCGTCTCTTGCAGAATAAACTGGTCATTTCATTGTGGCACAAAAGTGTCAGTGTGCCACATGTTATCCTGTCCTGTTTCCCTGCTGCACTTTCTGTTCCCTTTTTATCACTACGTGTGTGATATCGTGTATATGACCTAGCAAAAAGCCAATGAGGTGCCAGTATTTCACTCTTAAATCCTCCTACCCGCAAAAGATTATGTCCGCATCTTGACGTCTCTGTATTTAACTGTTAATTTACGCAAAGTGACTGTGTAAATAGTCCATGCTTCTGGTTGACAGAATAGTGAGATGTAGTGGGCCTCTTAGTTAGTTAGTTAGTTAGTTAGTTAGTTAGAACTTTCTGGAATATCCTGTGCCTGGTATCACAGCTTTTACTGTATGTCCCTGTCACACTGTGTGGCATTATGCCCAGGAGACTGTAAGCAGAATGATGTCTCTCATCCATGTTCTGCATTCCAATGTTGTCACAGTTGTTAACATGAGTAAATGGAGTTTATTTAAGTAAATTCATGATTATACAAGAATATACTACGATCTGGAATGAATGCTTGTAGATTATATTTCCAGTAATCTCACACATGATAAAATATACATAAGTAACTTGGTTTTGGATAAATATGAAGACACACCAGGATATGATGTTATAATCAGATTTTCCGTAAGATAGTGAATTTATAACTGTAATGTAACAGTGCTTTAATCAGGCACATGTAAAGGAACGTTGTTATTTTTTTTATGGTGTGGAAATTTGCGTCACTTTTTTGTTTATTTCAACAGTTGGCACCATTGAATGCAACCCTTCTTGAGAAATTAATAGCTGCTCTTTCCTGCATTTTGTAGGCCCCTGAAGGTTCTTTATGGTGTTCACAGGCTCCTGCCACTGATCCCTGTCCTGTGATGAATCCTGTCTACACCCTTGCATCCGTGTGGTGTAAGTTTGCTTTACATCGTTCATATTTACCCTGTCAGACATTTAAATGAACTTATCTTCTCTTCCGTATTTGCCATGTTCTGCGCTTGTCTCATGCTTCACATTACGTCATTCTTCGTAGGCCAATATATTTTCCTCAGTACCCTGTTTTAATTCCATTTATAGTATGAGAGAGCATTTCATCCCCATACAAAAGAATGGGCAAAATTATAGTTCTGTATATTTTAATCTTTGTGTTTTTATTTATAAGATGGGTAGATGAGGGATTCTGAACTTAATGCCATCAGCATTACGCATTGTAATCTGCTGATTGTACAAGGGTTCTCCAAAATGTTTCCGCACTTTTTTTTTTAACTCTTTGTATTAAGAATTTTGAAAGCAAATTACATCACTTTTCAACATAGTCACCCTGCTTTGCGATGCGTTTTTCCCAGCGTCCTACCAACTTTTTAATGCCATTAGCAAAAAATGTTTTTGGTTGAGCACGTAGCCACTGATGCACTGCTGCTTTCACATCATCATCACATGAAAATCGTCTTCCCCGTAAAGGATTTTTGAGCGGTCCGAAAAGGTGGAAATCAGATGGCGCTAAATCCGGACTGTAAGCTGGGTGTTCCATAGCCTCCCACTTCAGTTGTTTGAGGGTTTCCAATGTGTGAGCTGCAGTGTGGAGGCGGACGTTGTCGTGCAACAACAAAATTTCCTTTGACAGTTTTCCTCTTCTTTTAGAGTGGATTGCGGGTTTCAGTTCTCTCTGAAGCATGTCACAATACATTGCACTTGTGACAGTTGTTTCACGTTCCTGATAGGTTTCGAGAATAGGCCCTTGAGAGTCCCAGAAGACGGTCAACATCAACTTTCCTGCCGACGGTTGCATCTTGAATTTCTTTGCTACAGGAGATGATGGATGCTTCAATTGCATACTCTGCTGCTTGCTTTCAGGCTCATAATGGAGAATCCATGTTTCATCACCAGTGACTATTTGCTGCAGAAAGTTGTCACCTTCACGATAACGGGCCAAGTGTCGGGAACAAACGTCTAAGCGCTTGTGCTTACGCTCCTCTCTCAGTTCCCTAGGCACCCACCTGGCACACACTTTACTGAACTTAAGGCTGTCATGAATCAGGGAATAGGCAGAACCAACACTCACATTCAGCCTTCCTGCAACCTCTTCAACTGTTATTCTTCTGTTTTCACGAATCAGTTCCATGGTTCTTTCATTCCTCGTGTTCGTGGCTGTAGCTGGACGTCCGGAGTGCTCTGCATCCGTCACACTCGTGCGGCCATTTTTGAACATTTCAGTCCACTCGTAGACGATTCTGCAAGAGAGAACTTTATCCCTATACTGAGCACACATGCTGAGATGAATTTGTGCTCCCGGCACACCTTCTGCCCACAAAAGGCGTATGACCGAACGCTGTTCCTCTTTGGTGCAATTTGTAAGTTTCGCAGCCATCTTCAACACAACGTGACAACTCTCATACTAAACTGCAAGGTCAGCCAGCTTGCCTGACTGGCTAGTCACATGACACTCTCAGACACGACAAATTACTACTACTCCCGCCGTCACCATTTCCCGTGAAAATATAAAAGTGCGGAAACTTTTTGAATTATCCTCGTATGTTGATGACTGGAATTTTGATTTTGATTTCAGTTTTATAGTTATACACCATTGTTACAGAGGAACATGCTGCCTCCCTCTTCAGGGTTGAATGAATTCAATCCAAGTGACTGTGCAGTGATGGCGATGAGGATGTAGGTTTGATATGTATCCAGGTTACCAGTCACAACCATGGGACAGGATCAAGGGGTGGATTGTGGTTGGGGCTGATATGAGTTGTGATGGTGGGGAACTTCTTGAACTGCTCAAACAGTAGACACTCCTTTCTTCTGGGTAATTCCCCGGCGTCTGAATTTTATATGCCAATGTTTTGGAACACTCTGTTCCATCTTCACAGGTGGATAGGTATGAAGATTGACTAGGTTTGAGAATGCTGGAATATTTATATGGGAAAATGTTTGGCTTGAAAATAAACTGAGCCAGTAGGAAGGAGGGTGACAGGGTAGGGGCGGGTTCAAGTAGAGAAACAGGCTGTGGAGGGTAACGACACACATGGAGGCCACAGGCGCCCATGCGAAGGAGAACATGGCAAAAGTTTGAAATCAAGAAGTAGACACCCCAATGTGCAGTATTCAGTAATATATCATGACTACCAAAATGATGTTAATCAATCATATTTACAAATCCATTTCCTACATATTTTAATGTAAAAAAGACAGTCTTGAAAACAATATTACAACATTTGGAGCATTACTGAAGGTTTTGACATAAATGAACTACATTAATACAGATATTCTGACGTTGTGTGATCAATGTAATCAATGTAGGTTGAATTTATGTCGTAAAAAGCAGAAATTGCTGGTTATTTTCAATCCCAGTGTTCTAATATCATGTGTTTAAGCATTATTTCATACTTCATTCATTCCATTGGCATGTGCAGAATGCGACGATTCCTTGCCGTTCTCAGGAGCTTCTTCCATTCCTCTCTGTTATGTACTTTTTCCTGCCACTCTTCTCCACCAACTATTCTTCCATCCTCTCTCACTTCATCTTGCCATCTGTTTCTTGGTCTACCTCTCATTCTTGTTGTTCCAAAATTCATATGTAATAAATTTTAAGCTCATTGTTCCATGCATTATAATTCAATATTAATAAAAATCCAACTAGATGCAACAGTCTGCAGTCACTCTACATGTTTTGGGTGTCCACCGCACCCATCATCAGGAGTACTAAAAACTGGAACCGCACCCTCCAGTACTGGTCGTAATATCGGTACAGCTACTTCCCTCCAATGTGGCCAAGCCGGGCCATGGAGGGAAGTAGCTGTACCGATATTATGACCTGTACCAGAGGGTGCGGTCACAGTTTTTAGTACTCCCGATGATGGGTGCGGTGCACCCAAAACATTTAGAGTGATTTTGCAGTAAAATAAATCAGACTGCAGACTGTTGCATCTAGTTGGATTTTTATTAATATTAAAAAAAAAGAACTCTTTTGGGAATTCTATTTTCTTCCATTCTCTATACATGCCTAAACCAACGTAATTATTTTGTAATGCTTGGTATAAATATTCAGTTATCTGAATCATAATCATAATTAAATAGAAATAACAGAATTCAGAGTAAAATGTTGAAGCATTTTAATTACAAATGTGCGTCTGTAACGTACGTTAATGAACAGTATATCTCATCACTTTTCCTGATCTCTGCTCATTTCTGTGAATGATGTAGATTTTTATAGGACTGTCATGCTACTGTAACAGCAGATACACCAGTTTCCTTAGGAATCCTATTTAATTCGTATTAAAATGTGAATTTTTTTTATTTCTGCGCAGTTGCACTGAAACTTCAGTTATCGCCACTTCGCTAAATTTAGCCTGCCGGCACTTGTCTGAGGGGCTACGAGAACAACAGACGCTAATCTTGATGTGACGGTTGCAACGATGCAATGAAATTTTTCGGGCTTCAGTCCTCCTTTCGTGTAATATTTTCAGTTCTGTTACCAGTCTTTGACGTTTTTCATTACCGTTGAGATATTACGATATACTAGCACCTATATTCGTGTAAGAACTTTCAGTGTTGGCTGGTGCTGCGTGTCATATAGGATATTATTGTTGTAAGTTATAAGTAGCGTTGCCCATGACATGAAAACATAAGTGAAGATTGGAGTAATCCTTGGCACATTGCAGTGACTCTTTATCCCATGATAACTGTGGGACAATAGGTTGGGTAGGTTTCGGAAATGTTTTGTATAGCTTCAGCATGTAAAATTTGTTAGAATGTATCTGTTCACGTGCATATGTTGAATTACAGAAGGAAATGAGATATGAACAGGTAAAATATTTATTATAGTAATAAGATTTTAGTAGACGGCAGCAACCGGCTGATGATGAATGACATGAACTATTAACTTTATTTTATTGTCCTGTTGCATTTACTGTGCAAAGCAATACGCTACATACTGGCCACCAAAGATGAAAAATGAAGATGTAAACCTTGATATTTTAAAGTTGGTGACGATTTAAGGTATCAGTACATTTTATATATTGCTTCCAGAATTATTTCATTACTTGAACTATCACCAGAATTTTACATCACAATACAGTATGTCTTTTGCCCAATATTGGTTTTTGTCTTTTGTATGTTTCTCTTCTGTGCAATTGATAGTCCTCATTCCATTGCTTTAAGTCTGCAATTTGCTTGGTATGTGCGACATTCAACAGTATTATTATGAAGGGGAACTTGTGTTTTCTAAGAAGTGTTAAGGGATACACAAGACTAGACAAAATAAGGAGCGAAATCATAAGAAAAGAACTAGAGATCCCTGGAATACAAGCTGTAAGAACCAAATACAAACAAAATTGGATCAGCCAACTTGAGAGAATGGATAACAATAGACTCCCGAAACATGCCCTCAACTACAAATCCCAAGGACGAAGAAATTGCGGACGCCCCAGGAAACAATGGCGAAGTGTCGATGCCGGAACAGGTCAAACGACCTAATCCATGGAGGAAGATGATGATGAACTTATACAAGTAACTGTGGGAACCATTGATGCACCCAAGGGAGGGGGGCCTGCAGCCTACCCCCCCCCCCCCCCCCCCCCCCCCCCCACCACGCCCCCAAAAAAAAAA
>Ga0123355_10022779_pt1 | contig 10043 bp, 5 predicted proteins | sample TergutEmb28metaG_3_FD_89872 | JGI IMG/M metagenome (GOLD analysis project Ga0123355, IMG submission 89872) | Embiratermes neotenicus P1 segment gut microbial communities from Petit-Saut dam, French Guiana - Emb289 P1 | ecosystem: Host-associated > Arthropoda: Insects > Digestive system > Gut ...
GCGGTGTGATTGATTGTAATGAATGGAAGACAGAGAAACGCCACGAATGCACAAATATGGGGAAAGTAAAACGACTCGAATTATGATGGCAACCGTACGTCACGTGACTTCCAGTTCGGGACTTAGAAAATTTCAGCCCGATGGATTTTTATTCGACTGAGTGTACCATTAAGTACAATGTTATTCAAAACGGTTGTCGGGGTACAATTGTCCAGCGGCAATTCCGCACCAAATTCGGGAAACAGCCACCATCTGACAATTCCATTCGAAGGTGGTATGCACAGTTTCAAGAGACAGGGTGGGTGTGTAACCCGGAACTGAAGGTACGAATCAGAACCGCCACTGAAACCATCACCGCTGACATGCGGAACGAACTCGATTATCGTGTTGATGTTTGTAGAATCACAAAGGGTGCACATATAGAGCACCTGTAGTGTGTGTAACAAAACTTTAGAGTGTTGTATAAAAAAAATACATATACTCCTATCTCAAGTGTGTTGTGTATGACAAGTTGTTAAAACCCCGACAATCATTTTGAATAAACCTGCAGTTTAAATTGGCGGGTCTTTGTACGAAAGGGGATTAAGAATTTTGTCTTTGTGTCCAAATCACATATTTTTAAATACACCTTGCCGATAGCTAATGAAAAATAAAGCTAAAGAATATTTGTATGTGCTGTGAGAGCCAAACGAAACTCATAAATATTTATGCTCTTCTTCTTGCGGCTAAGGTTAAAACTAAAGAAGTGTTAGGCTGTAATGTGTGACATATGGTAACGATATTGTTTAGTAAAACGTAAATGTAAGTATAATTGCATCTACTCAAGCGATTCATATTGAAACTGCTTTGCTCTGGAATTTAAAGCAGTTTGAGAGTTTTACTGTGATGATGCTGACCGAGAAGTTGCTAACTACCTACAAAATTACCCGGCGTCATACTACAGAAGTCCTTCTGTTGTATAGAAGTGGTTTACCAGTATTTTATGAAAATTTCGAATTAACTCAAGCGTGGATGCATTGTTTCAAAACATGATACTTCCTCTGCCAACATATGCGCAGTTCATTACCTACTGAAATCGGAAGGTGTGTCGAAAATACTGTTTATATGCCTGTGAAATTTCTAGTTCTAATTACTAATGACTTTCAACAGCTGTGTACAGTACTTCGGCAAGATAAGTAACTCTCTTTATCAGTTTCGAGGGAACGCGGTGGTGAAGTTGGTTGACTCTCGATTGTGTCTCAGGAATTTTTCTTTGACATAATCCTTCTGGCTGCACTATGGCCCTGGGGATGACTCAGCCTCTAACAGAAATGAGTACCAGGAATATTTCCTGGGGGTAATGACGGCCGCTGCGTAGGGCTGACAACCTTAACACCTTCATGTGCCGACTGTCTATAAATCTGGGAGCCTCATCCTCCTGGAAACCTCAGGGCCTGTCCAGGCCTGTAATGGGATTGCTTTACCTTTTACCTCTATCAGTTACATTTGTTGTTGCATGAACAGCTAACAGACTGATATTTAGATTACCACGTACCCAACATCGAAAATATATCTCATTTTTACAAATGTGCCTTACTGTGCCCGTTTGAGTAAACTTTGCCCCGGATTTTCTACAACAGTTTTGTGACAGAGTACTACGTACATCTAGCATTAAATGTGAAATGTGCTTTGGAATGCAATGTTATTTAGGAGAGCAAAATATACGACATCCGTGCGAGAGTGTGAACTGCCTGGAAATCTAATAGGTCTTATGGGGGTGCGATTATTAATTTTAATGCTGTAATTTATTGATCCTAGGTTTGCAATGTTGTTGTTCATACATTTTCATGCATTAGGCTTTCCGTTAAAATCTCTGTGGAGAATGACATTACTCTCAAGAGGTTTATTTGGAGGGTTAACTGTGGGTTCCAGGTTTTGTAATTCGTAGGGAAGAATGTTTGGGCGCTAAATTTCTTTTCTCGTTAAGATGGCTATGCCTCGACCTGGTGTGTTCTCTGTGTCGAATTTGTAAGCAAAATATTTTGCGAAATCTAATTCTGTAGAAATTTGCAGGGGTACTTCATTTATTAAATCAACTGCCCCGCATCATGGAATTTGCTTTGCAATTGACCAGACTTACAAATAACCTCAGTCAGTTTAGCCGACAAGTGTTAAAGACAGTTACTAGTAGTTCTGTTGAATTGGCAGCCTTTCTAAGGGCAGCCTCAAGTGGCCCTCTTGTGTCCAGTTACTTTCAGTGAAGGCCTCAGGCATCTATCGGCAGAAATGCCTACCAATTTACCGACCTAGGACTCTCCGCACTATAGTTTTGCGCCGAAAGATTTCTCTCATTCCTAGGTCTACAAAATATCGACAAGTCCATAATATCCCCAGCGCCTACGTTGACACAGTCATTACTTTCAGTTTCGTGCCACCTGGTGGACAAAGTCAGAACTTCATGCTGAAGTATAATGGCAACATTTGTAAGCTGTGCCGATTCCAGTGGGCGTGGGGTCTAGGCGTGGGTTTGCGGCCGCTCGCTTGCTGGGTTGCTAGTTCGAATCCCGCCGGGGCCATGGATGTCTCTTGTGAGTGGTGTCAGTTGTCAAGTAGAGGTCTCTGCGTCTGTCTGATCACGTATCCAGAGGCGTCCTACCGAGCGTGGAGTGTCTGAGTGTAATCGTGAAGCATCGTTAATCAAGAAGCGATTGCCCACTAAGAGCTGTTACGCCATGGGAAAAATTGTAAGCTTTGGTTAAAGTGAAAGGATTCTTCTTTAAGTGATTTATTGCTCCAGTGTTTTGTTTTCGTCTTATTTGCGCCATGCTTAATTCAGCACAGAGACAATTTTATAACATCTACCTAGGCCTTCCAAGTGGCTTCTTTCCACAGAAACATCCCACAAAATTTCTGCATACTTGTCTGCTACTATGTGGCCTGTCAAAATAAGGAGACACCTTTATAGAAACAGAGATTTCTCTTTCACATGCATTTAATGGGGGCGTTCGGAGATGCCCTCTATTCTAGATGGACTGAGCTGTTAATTTTATGCTACGCTATTTTTTATTTTTAAGTTTTTTATTCTTTAACTATGCTGTAGGGGGCTGGGTAGGTCCTAGATTCATGGAGTACCAGTGACTAAGAGCTAAATATTGCTGATGTTGGTAAAAGAACTGTATGCGCAAATTTGCTACCTGAGATTAGAGTTAACTTCCATTTATCCACCAAGACAGAAAGAGGGTGAAGGTAGCTCATTCTGTATAATGACGTGCTCTGAAGAGATGAACTTGTAGTTGGACTTCCAGCAGGGCCAATTATTCTCTTCGTTACCACGGCCAGACGGTCTCTGATACCGACGAAGCCTCATACCCTTGACCACAGGGATCCCCTTCCGCTGGTTTGTAGCAGAAAAGGCTTGAAGCTATCCACACACACTACAATCTAGTGTCGAGGTAATACTTGTGTCTACTACTTGCTTCCCCCTGCCTTTTCACATTCCGTAATAAAGAAAGTAGAATTCTAATTTAATATTGCTTCTTTATTCCACTGCAAACAGTAGACAGTAGCCAACCTATGTAAAACACAGGCTAACAAGGTTATAACAACATAAAATAAAACCAAGAATTTGGACTTTTCAAATTTGGACATAAATATTTTCCATCGGGTTAAACTTAAAAAAAAAAAAGGTGTAATGACCACTCCAGATGCACAAGGTAAGAAACAAAGCAGCGTTTAGTGAATGCTAGCAGAACTGGACCGTACATGAGTGTATCATGTGAGTGTGAATGAATACAACGTTCTCTTGCAAAACATAAGCTTATTCTAATTTAAATGGTGTCACTATTCCAAATTTCGTTATAACAGGTATGTGCCATATTCTTGCATATATGCAATAAATGACTTTATGAGGTTAAGTTGCTGATACTAGGCCACACAGCCACGGAAGTGGTCTCCACGTAAAGCGTTATTTTCTGCATTGCTTTGTAAAATGTGAAAATTAATTGTCCTATTTTATTCCCCAGGCATGTACTGTATAGAACTTGTTTTATTTTATCAAAGGAAAGCCCTTTTCTTATTGCCTCTAAAAGAGAGCAAGTTGCAGATCACAGTTCTGACTTGTTGGCAGGCTGATATATAAGTATAATCCAAATTTAGTTCATATATTTTACTGAACGTTTTGCGCCACTATCCTGAATTTGATCTTCTTAATGCTGCTGGCAGAAATAATTACTGCTTGTTTAGGTAACAATAAGAAGCACACTCTCAGTAGGTGATGCCACGACAGTATATTTAACTATTTGAATCTTAATCGTAAAACAAATTCATTATGGTTTAAAAATAATAAAAAATCTGCTATTTTCCAAAAGACTATTTATATTTCTCCGACTTGACTGATGGAATAAAGTGGTTCTGTCGTTCTGCCAAATGAATCCCTGTCAACGCGGCGCAGCGCATCCTCAGGTTGTGGATGACGGAACGGCCTCCAATATGGAGGGTAGCTGTGAATATATTGAATTACCAGTCATGGACAGCCGACAATGGGTAGTCTTCCACCATGGGGTTGGGCGAGATGCTAACACTCCACACCTTAAAAAACTGTCATGTTACGAAACGTTCACAATTGCCTCTGTCTTAGACTGATCCTTTAGTACAAGCCAAGTACTGAAGGTGACATGAGATTTGGTATGTGGAATGTGAGAAGCCTGCATATATCAGGATCACTTATGACAGAAGCCAGAGAATTATTGAGGTATACATAGATGTAATGGGTTTACAGGAGGTTAGGTGAGACAAAGGAAACACCGCAAATGTAGGGGATTATATTTTTTTTTATGAGAAAGGAAAATAAAATCATCAATTGAGAACAGAATTTTTTTTACATTACAGAATAATATCAACAGCCAAGAGAGTAGAGTTTCTTGGCAATAGGATGTCATATATAGTTCTGAGAGGTTGCTGGTGTAATATCATTGTTTGGATTGTCCATGCACAAGATGGGGAGAAAGTGATGATAGACAAGATAGTTTTGTGAGAAATTAGAGCAGGTTTTCTGTCACTTTCCTCAGTACCATACGAAACTTCTGTTAGGAGATTTTAATGCAAAACTGGGGAGAGAGGATCTTTTCAAGCCGACAATTGGGAATGAGAGTCTCCATCAGGATTGTAATAATGTGTTATAATAGTAAACTTTGCCACATCAAAAATCTAGTTGTTAAAAGCATCATGTTACCTCACTGAAACATTCATAAATACACCTGGATCCCTCCTGATAGAATGACTCAAAATCAGATTGATCACATATTGATAGATAGGAGTTGACATTCAAGTATAGACGATGTACGACCTTTCAGGTGAGCTGACTGTGATACTGATCACTATCTTGCATTTGCAAAAGTTAGGGAAGACTGGCGGTAAGTAAACAAGGAACACAGAAGTTTGTTATGGAGAAAATTAATCTCAAGAAACTAAGTGAGCTGGAGGTTAGGAAGGAGTATCAGATTAAGATATCAAAGAAGTTTGCAGCTTTGAAGAACTTAAATGGTAGCAAGGATGTAAATAAGGCTTAGGAGAACATTAAAGGGAGTATCAAGACCTCAACTAAAGAGAGTCTGTGTTTGTACAAATTGAGGCAGCATCAGCCATGGTTTGGTGAAAAATGTGTGTGTTTTTCAGATCAAAGGCAGCAGGCTGAAATGCAGTGGTTCAGGATCAAAAATAAATAAATAAATAAATAAAATGTAGGTAATCTAAGCAATGTAAGGTGTGAAGCTAGTAAACATTTCTGGAACAAAAGAAGGAATACCTGGAAGTTAAAATTGATTACCTAGAAATTAACAGAAATATAAAAAATATCAGAGACTTGTAGAGAGGCAACAATGATTTCAAGAAGGTTTAACAGCCTAGAATTAATGTAGTAAATAATGAGAAGGGTGATTTGGTTACAGACTTCCACAGTATTCTAGCTGGGTTAAGGAACCCCTTCTATCAGCTGTTCATTGTACATAGGTTTAGTGATGTTAGGCAGGCAGAAATACACACAGCAGAACCACTAGTGCCTGAGATGAGTTCTTTTCAGTCTGAGATGGCTATTGACAAGCTAAAAAGACACAAATCACCAAGTATTGTTCAGATTCCGAAGAATTGATTAATGCAAGGTGTAGTACACTTCATTCTGAAATCCATAAACTTATTAATTCTACTTGGAATAAGGAGGAATTGTCTGAGGAATGGAAGTAGTCGATCATTGTACTTATTTATAAGAAGAGCTATAAAACAGATTGTAGTAATTATAGAGGCATATCACTCCTTGTCAACTACATAAAAAATTTATCCAACATCCTGCTGACAAGGTTAACTCCATATGCAGAGGAAATTATATGGGATCATCAGTGTGGATTTTGACTGATATTCCCTTCTGCATTCGTCAAATACTTGAGAAAAAATAGGAATGAAATGAAGCAGTGCATCAGCTATTTATAGACTGCAAAAGACCTTATGACTCAGTTAGGAGGGAGGTCTTGTATAATATTCTCATTGAGTTTAATATCCCCATTGTAAACACTCACCGTATGAACGTTTTTTGCCCTGTTTAGCTTAGCATATTATGTGAGAATTCTTCGGGGTACAGTTGGGGTTCATCGCATCTGATAAATATTTTTGTTGGTCATATCTGAATTTTTATTTTATTAACACTGTCTTTCTGTTTATGGAGTCCATTTAACTGATTAGTGATTCAATGGTACATTAATAAATCAGCATAACTGCCTAGTGATCCGACATACACATATATTTTCTACATTGGATTAGTTTCACACCAGATGTCTTCACGTGCAGAGAAGGACCCAAAAGCAACCCTTCAGTAATAAGCTGGGTGGGCCCCACAGCCAGTATTGTCACTCTAGCAAAGAATAAAATAATTTGGCCATGCCTTACGTGCCTGTCAAGAAGATTAAAGTAGCATGTAAGTAAGGTCTGACCACTCACCTATATTTAGTGCAGAGAATATGAGTGAATGAAAACATATCTTCATTCCCTTATACGTGTTAAATTTGTGGCGTTTGTTTAAGCACAAGGGATGTTTTATCTTACTATGTTCATTCACTATCTTTCTACAAAATCAAAGTTCTTTCAAAGTCTCAGAATGAGACCATTATAGGCACAAGGTATACTGGCCTACCTAGTATAATTTACGTATAGTCTAAGAGTTACACAGGACAATCAATTTAGCAAAGCACAAGAAAAGCATATAATGCAATATTTGTAATGCTGATTAGCTTACCTGGCGGAATTTTTTTCAGTTATGAAAAGGAAGAGGCAATTTTAGAACCACAGGTTTAAATGGGACAATAATATTGAAACATATCCCACAGAAACACTGTGTGAGAGTACAGAGAGGAATAACCTGGTTCAGGATACACAATTTTGGGCCACTGTAGAAATGCTAAAGTAAGTTCAAGTTCTATTAAATGTGACTGAATTTATACTGACTAGCTGAAAGACTGTCTGATATCAAGAAATATGCATTCTGCTATCAAGTACTGTAGTGTACTAATTCAAGATTTACTTTGTCAGCAAATCTATGTAATACCCAGTCCTCCCAAACACAGCAGCTCTCGTGGAATATCTCAGAGGATGAAGGTTTTCTGTGCGATAAAACTGCTGTGATCAGGGACACAATAAATGGGACACATGGTGTATGAATTTCAAGCTCTTTAACTTCTATACAAAAAAGTGTGTGGCTGTTTTGTAGGTGATATCAGCTCTCTGTCCGGTCAATATTTTGTGGTTGCGACTCTATTACTTTTAAATATTGATTAGTGTTACTCATATTTTAATATATTATTTGCATTGTTTATACTCGCCATAAAGTGTGGTTAAATTTTGCAATAGATGTTTCAATCTGTCAACAACGCATATTCATGAAGAACAAGGATACAGGTGTCACTTATAAAAGGATAGCTATCATCACGCCTGTGTTTGTGCAAGGATCATGCTCGTTGATATTTGTCATGCATTCCATAAATTTTCCGATGTCAAGAATATGGGAACTTTAATTGAAAATAATTTTTTGTACTGAAGATGCTAAGACATTGTTGTAATTTTTTATTTATGACATTCCTGTCACTTCATGCAGGATTTTGTAATTATTTTGAGGACTTTGTTTCAAAGTATTCATAATTTAATTTTATAAGGCCCTGCAGTTTGGCCCTAAGATTGGGGCGTATTGCACTATGGACCAAAGAAAGGATTTTTATACAACTAATAGAGAAATTAGTGTCAGTGGTGGAATATTTATTTAATGAAAGATAGAAGTTATTTATCCTGTTGTTTGCTTTACTCATAAGGAAGTTTGTGCCTTCATGTAGGTCTTGCAACTTGTGTCACCGAAGTATATTATTTAACTGACCTGTTCTATGTTGGCATGAAAATTTGCTTCCGGCTGAACACTGTCTCTTGTGGAGCGTCAAGTAAAGTCGCTTTTGCATATGTCCATACTCATGAAACAAATAGAGAATTTCTGAACTGATTTTATCAAGGTTGTTATTAGTAAGCTTTACTACAATGTATCAAAAAATTCCAATTTGATTCGAATCAGCTAAAAAGTTGTTTCTGGATCTCAAGTAGCTTCTGCAAATGGCTGGAAGCTTCTTGTGGGCTCAAAGAATAACTTCTCCTGTGTCTAGCAACTGAACATTGGATATATGCGGTAAGGGTGCCAGAGCCATTGTCAATAGTGCTGTCCAACTTGTTTGATTTGCCTGTATAATAAGCATGCGTCCAACAACGTTGACTACACTATTACACTTCTAATCTCTTGTGTGGGTGTTAAAATGGTCTGTAGCTATGGGTGACTTGGCCATTTAAATATGCATTATGGCTCTTTCAAACCTGCTATTTCCTTGGAAATCAGAGGAGAGAAACACATAGACATGTTGAGAGTAAGCAGTTGTCAACCGCAAAGTATAGACCACAGTACTGGTCATGGATCCTGCCTGACATTCCCACACAATGGGCTCAAGAAAATAATTAAATTTAAGACCTTTAGAAGTCAACATTCTGCCTACAGTTTCAAAATTAAATTCATATTTGAGAGACCATCTACCCATGTCTGTCTGCATGTTTCAGCTGAAACCAACTTATATTAAACATGCAGTTTGGGGTCCTCACTTCGAATTATCAAATGTACTTCTTGTAAGACAGTATTTCCTGGATTAGAGGTTCCTGGATACAAAGACTGCCTGTGTAAGAAGTTAGATTTTTGAAGTCCCATCAAAACTCCCATCAGAATCACAATCAGAATCACATTAAATATTCCCACATATGCAGTTCACATCTAAAATGTTTCCCTGCTGTAGAACTCTCTTTCTTTCTTTCTTTCCTTCCTTTCTTTCTTTCTTTCTTTCTCTCTCTCTCTCTCTCTCTTTTTCCCCCGGTTTTTTGTACCAATTTTTCCCATTTTGTATTTTAAAAGGATCTCTAACCATCATTACTTTCTTGGTGGTCAAACTATTTGACAGCTGATAATCAGTTGAAGACCACTCTGTCATTTGTGTACAGTCTACTGACTGTTCATTTCCAGTTCCACAGTTATTCTTATTCATTTTTAATAACCAAAGCATACCAGGGATGAAGCAGCAGCACTTTAACTCTGAAGCATAACTCCGAAGCGTGACTGAAGACTGTGTTGCAGTAGATGATACCATACTGTGTCTTTACAAGCACTGAAGACCTGTGTGTAGAGAGTTCTAATGTAGACATAACTGGGGTAAATGATGAATCGTCTATGCCAACAACAAAGGACGTTGTAGGTGATCCCTTATGACTTGTGTTTATGAGATTTTCTTTAGCAGTAAATGTCACTCATACACACAGCCCTGATAATATTTTAATAACTGAAATATTGTAAAATAATTCCTGGGGATCAGAGTACAAAAGTAGACCCCAAAAATTACCTTATTTTACATTTACCGTATAAGTTTTCCCCTGCAAGAAGGCCCTTTTAACCAGTCCTTTTTGAAACTTCTTATGCAGCAACTACTATGGTTGGTTACAATCTTTACTTA
>Ga0123355_10022780_pt1 | contig 10043 bp, 7 predicted proteins | sample TergutEmb28metaG_3_FD_89872 | JGI IMG/M metagenome (GOLD analysis project Ga0123355, IMG submission 89872) | Embiratermes neotenicus P1 segment gut microbial communities from Petit-Saut dam, French Guiana - Emb289 P1 | ecosystem: Host-associated > Arthropoda: Insects > Digestive system > Gut ...
ACAACAAAGAACACGAATACCTAACCCAAAAAGCCTTTGATGCAAATATGTCCAAATCCGAATTTGTCAGAAAAATAATTCTCTACGGCTCGGCTATGGAGAAGACAAACTTTTCAAAAAAAGACGCAGAAAAAATTTGTTACGAGTTAAATCGTATCGGAAACAATATAAACCAAATCGCCTACCGAGCAAACATAAGGGGAGATGTAACAAGAAATGATTTTGAAGTCTTGAAAGAAGAATTTCAAAATTTGCTTGCAGAGTTTGATGATTTTGTTAGTGGGTAGTTTTTGAGGTTGGTATGTTGCGCCAAATCGTTGCATTGCTTATGCGATGAATGATTGGTTCACACGAAGCCCATCAGAGATGAAGGGAGAGGGTAATCTATACCACAGAGCAACATTTATGCTGTGCTTACTTCGATAACAATAGACACAACAAAAAATCCAAAAAAATAAAAAATAAGTAGAATTTAGACAAATTAATAAAAAAGGTTTGCATTTCCTTGTCAATTATGGTAATATAATGTAAGTGGTGCAAAAGGAGGTGATTTCATATCCAGCAAGGAAGCATTAAAGTGATATCAACGGCGCAGAAGTTTAAGTTATTGAGAAAAAGTAAAGGCATGGTACAGCAAGAAATTGCGGACATGCTTTCAACAAGCCAAAAAAGAATATCACGCATTGAAAATGACGAAGACGAATTTAACGAGTATGAGCTAAACATTCTAAAAGAGTATTTTGACATTGTAGGTATGCCTTTGACAGCATTTGAATGTGAAACATTCAAAGGAAGCCTATATGCTTGGCGGGATACAATTAGAGCTGGCCGTCTAGAAGAAGCAAAAGAGATGCAAGACGAATTATGCAAGGCAGTTAACCTTGACCCATGCGATGACGACCTGCCTATACTCTATCGGTTGTTTGAAATCTTACTCTTTATTGCCGAGGGCAATCTTAATGCCGCGGCCGATGGGTTACATAGTCTTGAAAATTCTTTTGATAAGATGACACAAGAACACCAATACTATCATCATTTTCACATGGGTGCGCTCCATGTCGCGCGGAAACACTTTGAAGATGCTATATCATGTTATACAAATGCATTGGACATATTGCAATCGTATAATGGTGTCTTGCCTGATAGTGAAGAGAAAGTATATTACAATTTGGTGGTGTGTTACACAGAAATCGAAAGACCAAGCCACGCAATAGTGTTTTTAAGCGAAATTCCAAAAACGACCTTTGAGAACAAGCTAACAACGCGCAGTTTGGGCATAGATGTGATGCGGGCAACAAATTACTATAAAATCGGGCTATATGGCGAAGCTGAAAAAGTATTGAGAAATTGTTTCTCCCGAGCAACTAGTATAAAAAACGATTTTTATGCTGGTTTGTCTTTGTGTCATTTAGGTACTATACAAAGACGTTTGGGAAATTGGAATGAGGCTATTGGTTACTTCGACAGAGCAATTGATATTTTAATCAAAGACAAACATCATGCCAACTACCGCATCATGTCTATATATTTAAAGTTTCGTTGCATGATAGAGTTAAGAAAGTTTTCTGACGTTGAAAAAGAACTGGCGAAGGCGAAGTCCGCGCCTATAAACGTTGAGGGCTACTTGATTTATTTGGAAGCGTTGAAACATATTATGCACTTAAACAAAAACATGAGTTATTACAACATAAATGCAGTTAATTATTTAGTAAATACCGCAATTCCGCGCTTTATATCGCGCAACAATAGATTTGAAGCCCTTGACTGCTACAAGCTTCTCGAACGCCACGAAAATAAGTCAGGCACAATTAAAAAAGCTCTGGAAGTCAATAGAGCAATGCTCGCAATCCGCGAAAGGATGGTATAAAGTCATGAGAAAAAGACTATTCGTAATGATTTTAGTGCTAATTGCGTTGTTTTCTACAAGTGTTGCTGTTGTCTCGGGTTGCCCCGAGAACGGCAACCCCCCAATCGAATTAGAACCAACATCAGCCCCAATTACATTCCCAATTGGCGAAGTAGGTCAACATCTTAAAAACTAATGAAAAAGGCATACCTAGATTACCCAAAATAGGTCTGCCTTTTTGGTATTATAACAAAACAAATCCATAGCATAAAATAATTAATAAGCGTAGTTTAATAACTTAAAAAATATTCTTACGGGAGGAAAAATGCATGTATCGAAGAATCATTGCAACGCTTTTAGCTTTTATCATGATACTTGGCTTGGGTACAACGGCTTTTGCGATGCCGCTGGTGGCGGCAGAAACCTCTACCCCAATCACCAGTGAACAGTTTGAGAACTTCGGCTTTACTTTGCATACCTCAAACAATACTACTGTACCTCTTAGAGATGGGATGACGCTTGTTGCTGACAACCGCATCCATGACAGTTGGTACATCCACGTTACTGACGATTTGATGGGTGAAATTGAAATTGCATATCGGATTGGAAGTCGTTTTTTTACAAGAACTATAACTATCGATGGTTCAGGCAGGTATATTATTGGTGATTCTAGGGGGTCTAATGGTTTGACTGGTGTTCGGGTTGGGGAGTTTGTAGAGGGAGATGGTCCTCGTATTATTGTACATACACAATTCCCTGTCGGAAGAACAGTAACATCTTTTGTTGATATTCAATATACCGCAACACCAACCGAAGGGGCGGACATTGATAAGATATACTATTCGATAAACGGAGTGTTCCACAGATATATCTATTTAGCTGGCATTGATGGCGTAACCCCTATGGGTACACTTGGCGAAGCCCGCGTATTTATTGTGCCAGGAGAAAATCAACTGGTGTTTACTTTGGTAGATACCTTTGGAAGCTCTGCCAACTTTGTTGTCGCGAGTGTACCTGTGTTTGATGAAGGCATGACGCCACACACTCCCCCAATGGAGAGGTGGCAACCATCTCGCGATGGCGGTGGGTGGTTTTTTGCTGACAATAGACTGATGCTTCGAGCGGTTTTGGGTTGGGGACAAATGGATGAAGAGGAGTTCCATGACGCAATCACTTCAAGAGGCGGGGTGGTGGTGGGTACCACGTTTACAGGTCTGTTCACAATTGAGGTTGAGCCCACTACCGAAGAAAATCTTGAAGTTTTAGGTCAAAGTTTTCTTGATGAATTTCCTCACTTATTCGTAAACTTTCATTTGAATGTAGATGATTTCAGTACTACAACTCAAGAATGGCGAACCGAAACCTACATCACACCTCAACAAGATGACATAGACGGAGAAGGCGGTGGCAACACCTTTCGCCCCGACGACCCTTGGTGGAGTAATGGTCGTGAGTGGGGTCTTACTGCTATCAATATGCCTCATACTTGGAGTCATTTTGGTAGTGAAGAAATACAGAATATAAGAGTTGGTATTATTGATACTGGAGTGCGACATTATCATCAAGATTTAATGATACCAGAGGCCAACATTGGTGTACATCCAGGTGCAGAAGGCACCGACAGGAATCACGGCACTCATGTGATGGGCACAATTGGTGCTATACACGGAAATAATCTCGGCTTATCTGGAATAGCGAATATTCCAAGAGAGAATCTTTTTAGCTATAATTCTTTCAACACAACAAATAGTCAAGGCGGAATAGCAACCGATACTCTAGCTCAACTTTCTGGACTAAGATGGAATGTGGTCAGAGGGGTTCAAATTATCAATGCAAGTATAGGTGGTGTTTCTAATCCGAATACCAATACTACAAATCAATTTCATGACGAAATGCAAACACTCCTAAACCTAGGATACGATTTCATCGTTGTTCATAGTGCTGGCAACAGTAGAATAGATGCTCGTTACAATGGCAGTTTTGCCCATGTAACCGAACCTCATTTGCGTGAAAGAATAATAACTGTTGGCGCAAGTCAACTTAGTGTCAACCTAAGCCAAGACTCGATAGACCACAGAAATGAGTGCGAACAGGATGTAGTTGTAGCTGATTTTTGGCGAAATCCCAACAATCAATATAGGTTAGGAGGCAGTAATTTTGGACATAGGGTAGACTTGTTTGCGCCTGGTCATACTATTTGGAGTGCTGGCTCGTTAAACAACTTCCAATATATGAACTTGAGTGGCACATCCATGGCGGCTCCTCACGTATCGGGCATTGCTGCTATGGTGTGGTCTTTTAATCCTGGTCTTTCGGGAGTTCAAGTAAGGGATATTATTGTTGAATCTGCAAACTGGTCGCATCGTACCATACTTGATACGAGGTTTCCTGATGAAATCGCATCATCGCTTAACCACCAAAGCGGCAATAATATACCCCAAATATATTATGGTCACCTTAACCCCTTCGGCGCGTTAGGTCTTGCAAGAAATACCTATGGAGAACACACTCACGCAAGAATTTTGGGCAATGTATATGATGCATCAACCACTACGGGTTCCGTTGGAACTTGGTCGCCGGTAAATAACGCACACGTCAGAGTTAATGTTGCTCCTTTCGGTTCAGTAGTAGCATATACTCAAACAAACAATGGAGGCTTTTATCGACTGGACAATATACCAGCCAACATTAATTATGTCATGAATATCACAGCAACAGGCTTTATTAACGAAAGAATCAACATGGGTGTTTTACCTGGTGGTGTTACAGTTCAAAACGCGCATATTAGACTTGTAACTTCGGTAGGCACGACCACAGGTATAGCAGGTGGCACAATCCAAACAATAACAGGTGATGAGTGGTCGCCATATACTATTAGTCCGTTTAATTATCAGTCAGCTATTAATACCCCGATAACATTAGAACTGCGCCGAGGTGTAAATAATACAGAAGGTGAGCCAGATGCGGTTGTTGTGTCTGATGATGGCAGATTCTATATACACGGCATAGAGCCTGGTAATTACACAGTCATAGCACTTGGTGAAGGATTTATTCCCACGCAAAACCAAATCATTTTACACTGGGATAAAGACAGCGACACAGACGAATATTGGCTAAATCAAGTAATTTACATAGAAGAGCTGACTCAACTAACTAGAATACTGGCAGGCAGAATAACCCACCAAACATCCCATTACGCTGGGCAATCTGGCACATTTTCTGGAACTTTTGGCGTTGGCGGAGTTAGGGTAATGGTATATGACGAAACAGGCACAGAGTTTGTAACCGAAACAACAACTTTCTCTTATCTTGATGATGGAAATCATTTAATTTCTGACGTTGGTAGATTTTCGGTTATGTTGTATCCGGGAATATACACACTAGTTTTCCAAATGGAAGGTTTTGAAAATGTTGTGGAATGGTCGGTGGTGGTGTCTAGTGATGAAGCTGTTACCCACCAAGAATTCATGTTGCCACATGACCTGCCAACCATTTATCAAGTTTCTGTCAATGGCAGTCTTGTAAATCACGAGCAATACTTTGTGCGCAATCATCGTACGCAGTACATTTACGCCCTAAGTTTGCGTGTTATTGGACAGGCTTATGGATTTACTGTTGACTGGGATTATGATGCTAGAATGGCTATCCTTGAAAGTGATAGCTGGGAACTAAGGCGTATTTTCCCCGCTGACTCAAACACTCTTGTTTTTGAGCGTCGTTATGGAGATGGATGGCAATATTATCAAACTTTTGAATTGCCTCTTGGCGCGATGCCGTTTATATACTACAACAGTGTAATGTATCTGCGATATGACCTATTATGGCTTGCTACTAATCTTTCAGCATCAGTTGGTCTGATTCAAGGTTCACATAGCGGAGTATTTAGCTTTGTGTTTGCGAGTTATAATTTCTTGTTCCCTTTTATGGAAAACTAAAAACATTAAATGTGATGCAAGCAAAAATACAAAATAAAACCCTCGTGCCTTCATTCGAGGGTTTTATTTTGTCGAAAAACAGAAGAAAAATTTTGTCAGAAACTGCAATACATCTTATTTTACAATTTATTCCATTTTTAGTAGATTACATGTACAAGCACCGCAAAGCGGAGCAATCAAAATCTTAGGAGGACGAAAAAATGAAATCAAAAACCAATGTGATGACAAATGCCCAAACGAAAGTAAATGCAGATGCACAAACAAAAGTGCGGACGGACAACCAAGAAAAAGTGCAAACAAACACCCAAGCCAACATCCAAGAAACAGGTGCGGTAAAGACTGTATGTGAGTTGGGACGCATCCAGCTTCCACTAACCCTTCGCCAAGCCCAAGGCATAGAAGCAGGCGACCAATTCGAGTTTTTGACCCAAGGCACAACAATTATGATGGTGCGACATGCGCCAAGCTGTCTTGCATGTGATGATGACACAGATGTACAGAGATTACATAGGACTTTTCTTTGTGGGGAGTGTAGGGAGGGTGTGAAGAAGATTATTTAGGCAAAAGAAATTGAAGAATCAAAACTTAAAGCAATTTCTTTGAATTTTTTGAACATCTCACCTGATGAGTTTTTTGAAATCTCTGAAAAATTACAGTCGAAAAAAATTCCCGCAGGGGAAATTTTGCGCCTTATTTCTGACAGTGATTTTCAAAAATTACAAGAGATTTTTGCAGAGCAAAAAACACAAAACTAAACTTATTTTTGTAAATATTTTTTGCTCTTTTCACACTGAACTATTATGATTTTTTATGAAATTTTTATTGCCTTGTGATGTCTAGCGAGGTCATAGGAGTGCAACTCCTAATCCAAACGCAAATTTTCTGGAAATTTGCAGTTTTAGCCAATGCGTCTATGCTTGCATTAAATTTGAGTAAAAGGAAAATTTAAGAACGGCGCAGACGTTCCTCTTAGGTTTTTGGTTTTGGATTTTTGATTTTGGTGTATTTTTGAGCGAAGCAAAGTTTCAGGATTTTGCAATTATAGATATACTTTTAGAGCATGATTACTAAGTGAAAAAGGAGTTGTGTTTTATGCGGGATTTAGTAGTTAAGCATATCCGTGTACCGGTTACGCAAACAAAAAGCAAGGAAAGCCCCCTAATGGGGTTTTCCTTGTGATATGTGAAACTGCATTTCGGTTCACATAATTACAGAGATAGCATAGTCCAAAAATCTTTCTTTCTCAAATCGCTCAAATAAATTGTTTTTTGTGAAAGGATATCTACAACACCAACATCCTCTACACTTTTTAATAGCCACGGCAATTTTCTATAAGCTTCTTTCGTTATACCAATCACATCGCAATGTGAAATCTCGCTATTAGAGGTATACATGGAAACAGAGCCTTTGAGTTTCGACCAGTTATTTTTTACAAAAAAATTTTCCAAATCCCTATATGCGTCCTCGTAATTTTTGCCATAGTGTTTTTTAAGTTCATCTTGACTTAAGCCAAAAGTAATTTGTTTTCGAATAAGTTCAGTTTTCACTGTAATTTTCCTCCATTCGCTTTATTTTTTTTAGAAAACCAATTTAAAAAACCTCTTCTTGTTGCTGTTTCGCTTTCGGATTGCTCTTCGTGTTTTACCCCATTCATCAACGCGGGGTTGGTTCGGCTTTGTTCGCTTCCGAGTAGAATTTGATTATTGCGGTTTAGTTCGGCGAGTTGGGCAGCTAGACCCGCCAACCTGTCGGCCTGCTGTCGACCATGCGCTCTCTCTGTTGCCAATTCTTCTTGCAATGCAATAATCAGTTTGTTTTTAGCTTCTAGTTCTGTATTTAATATTTTATACAACTGATTTTCTTCACTGGGTAAAAAGTGGGTAATTTCCCGATTTTTACCCAGTGAATTACCCACTCCTTTACCCACCATAATTTCCTTTATTTTAGCTATTCCATCGTCTGTTACGTGGGTAATTTTACCCACTTTTACTAGGTAATTACTGGGTAATTTACCCACCTGATATTTAACTTTATCTTTGCTTTCACCTATCTCATCCGCTATTTGCCTGATTGTTTTCACACACTCTACCCCCAAACTTAACTTTTGTCTCCAACAATCATTGTTCTAAGATAACCAAATCTTGACCTGTCTGGATTTCTCATCTGCATCTCGTTGTATTTCTTTTGCATATAGTCATGCGCATCCAGCTTACCATGGCAGAGATGAGGCACTGCTTCGCGCATTTCGTTATACAGAACAACCATTTCGTCGCGGCTAAACTCTCCGTTGCAAGCTGTCATTAGGTATGTAATGTGTTCTTCGTATAGAGGGTGTGTGCCTGTGGATTTTATGTTGGTGTTTTCGTCTATGTAGGTTAGGTTGATGTTGATACCATCGGCGTTATTGTCGTTTATATCATTGTTTTCTTCGTCTTCTTCGAATATTTCTTTGTCTATGTCGATAAATTTTTCAAGTGATAACGGGTCTTTGAAGTCCTTGTTTTTAGTAATTGTAAATTTCAATTCGTTAATCTTACCCCCACGTCCTTTTTTGCCGTGGGGTTCGTATGTGAAGGATATGTCTGTGTTTTCGGAGAGGGCTTTTTTGCAGACTTCGAGAACATCTTGGCGAAAGTTTTTAAATAGCGGGTAGTCGTCTTCACCAATACCCAGTAGCCGCTTTAATTCGCCTACCGAAAACACTTTGCTTCCAATTTTTTCATATTGTTTAAGAGTTTCATACATCCATAGTTGATTTCTGCTTTTCAATCGTAAGGCATTCCATAGTTCATACTTAAAATAGTGGCTTCTAAACCCAAACAGCAAAGGCAATGCATCATCGTGAGCATCTATTTCAACGTACCACTCTCCGTATTCATCTTCGCTGACCCTACATTTTTTAAAAATTTGAAACCTTATCATTCCCGTGCCTTTTTCGTCAGGTATGCCTGTTACTTGCATTAAAAGACTATCTATAACACTTTTTAAATAAGTTAGATGAGCCCTGCTGTTAAATTCCATAACGTTTTGAAATTCAGACAAAGAAAACCTCACTAGACTTGTGGAGGTGTCTTTTGGATTTATTTTGCTAAGGTATATGGTAAAAAAACGTAACTCTTGAAGAGTCATATCTCTTGGACGTATTTCATTGAGAATATTTTGCTTGATAACGAGATGTTTTTTGTGTAATTTAGATTTCGACATTTCGCAAGTTCCCCCGTTTTTTGACTTATAATTCTAAATTTAACATAACTTGGTGTGATTTGTCAAGCCTCCCTACCACTTTGAGAAAATCTCCCTACCACTTTGAGAAAATCTCCCTACCACTTTGAGAAAATCTCCCTACCACTTTGAGAAAATCTCCCTACCACTTTGAGAAAATCTCCCTACCACTAAATTTCAAAAACCCCTATTTCATCGCATTTACAGCAATCCGAAAAATACCATTTTTGACTCCGAAAACAAGATATAAAACAAGATATAAAACAAGTGTTTGTTCTATCGAACAAACAAACACGCGCGCGCGCGAAAAATTACGCTCAAAAAATAGTCAAAAAAATTCTTGCCCCCGAAATTTTAAAACAAGAAAAAAATGTTAGCTTGCTAGTTTGACTAAACACAAAAAATAATTTTACAAAAGTAATCCTTAACGATATTTAAGAATTAAAAAAACTCATTGGCAAATTGGCATCACACTTATGCAAAATGCAAATTTTATATTGCATTACCTAGAAAATAGGTATAACGCGTATTATATCGGCATGGAGAGCAAGCAAAGAGGAGATGAAGTTCAATTTTGGATTGAACTTTGAATTTTGATGTGTTACATCAACCCTTATGTTCTCATAAGTGGTAGTTTTTGCATATCAGGTTGCATAGAAAAACATTTTAGGTATAAATCCTTACCTTGATGGATAAAATAGTAAATTAGGGTAATTTTTGAGGGGTTTTTGAGTGTGTGTTTTTAAGTATATGGACGGCCATGTTTTTAGGTGTGTTTTTTTGCTGGGTTTGAATCAAAAGTATAATGCTGAAAAACATTGGAGTGATAGTGAAAATCGCCTTCCTTGATTTTGCCAATCAAAAGCAATATTATTTTTTTGCTTTTGAGCGGATAGCTGAAAGCGGGATTTTTGAACCAGGTCATTTTTTTGGACACGATGAGATAGGTGAAAGCAAAGATAAAGTTAAATATCAGGTGGGTAAATTACCCAGTAATTACCTAGTAAAAGTGGGTAAAATTACCCACGTAACAGACGATG
>Ga0123355_10022781_pt1 | contig 10043 bp, 5 predicted proteins | sample TergutEmb28metaG_3_FD_89872 | JGI IMG/M metagenome (GOLD analysis project Ga0123355, IMG submission 89872) | Embiratermes neotenicus P1 segment gut microbial communities from Petit-Saut dam, French Guiana - Emb289 P1 | ecosystem: Host-associated > Arthropoda: Insects > Digestive system > Gut ...
AATAACGCCCATCAAGTCTGCATGATAGCGCGCAAGATACTCATTCACCGTTACAAGATGCGCACCCTTACCTTCAAGTGCATTCAAATATAGCGGAAGTGCGACTGTCTGTGTCTTACCTTCACCCGTGCGCATTTCAGCAACGCGGCCCTGGTGCAATACCGTGCCGCCAATGAGCTGTACACGGAAGTGACGCTTTTGAGTCAATCTATCGGTGGCTTCACGGAACACAGCAAACGCTTCTGGCAACAAATCATCCAATGTTTGCCCATCTGCCAGGCGACGTTTGAACTCTGCTGTTTTACCGCGCAATTCACCCTCAGAAAGCCGCTTCATTTCTGCCTCAAGTGCCTCAGTACGGTCGATTATCGGCAGCATCCTCTTAATTTCTTTTTCACTGTAATTGCCAAAAATTTTCTCGAGTATTCCCATTTTGTTTTCCTCTTCATTTATTTTGGTTTTACTGGTACAATCAATTTACCAAGCCAAGCGTAAGTGTAACAGTTGAGATAAAAGTTCGCAAGGCTATATTTTTGGAAAGGTTGTTTCGTATGACAAACCTATCATTTGACCCTCAAAAAAACTACCCCTACAAACTCCCTCGCAACTCCCACTATGCCACACGTGGGATGGTAGCTACATCACAGCCGCTTGCCGCGCAAGCAGGGCTAGAAATACTCAAAAAAGGCGGTAACGCAATAGATGCTGCCATTGCAACTGCAGCCTGCCTTACCGTGGTAGAACCCACTTCCAACGGCATTGGCTCGGATGCTTTCGCGCTTGTATGGACACAGGGCAAGCTGCATGGGCTCAACGCATCCGGTAAGTCTCCTGCAAGTATTTCTATCGAAAAAGTGAAGGCAATGGGTTTTGATGAAATGCCCAAAACGGCTATCCGCTATCCCCTACCCTTGGCAAATATTGGGGCAGAGCGTATAATGCGTACAAGAGTCGCTTTGCGTCCAATGAAGAGTTTACACCGTGGTTTGATACGTTTGCACCAAGTGGGCGCGCTCCGCAAATTGGTGAAGTCTGGGCTTCTCCATCTCATGCAGCAACACTTACAGAAATTGGCACAACAGGTGCAGAGTCTTTCTATCGGGGAAGCTTGGCAGAAAAAATTGTCGCATTTTGTCAAAAACACAACGGCTTTTTATCATTTGAGGATTTGGCAAATTTCGCGCCACAATGGGTAGACCCAATTTCAACAAACTATCGCGGCTATGATGTTTGGGAAATTCCTCCTAATGGACAAGGCATAGTCGCACTTATCGCATTAAACATAATGAAGGGATTTGAGTTTACTCCAGACCATATTCACTCTGCAGAAACATATCATAAACAGTTTGAAGCAATGAAGCTCGCTTTCTCTTGTGGTAAAAAAATTATTACAGACCCGAACTATATGAGCGTTACTACAGAAGAGTTACTCTCAGACGATTTTGCTGACGCATTACGTGAAAAGGTTTCGCATAAAGTAGAAGAGCCTGTTGCATACCTGCCACCCAAAAGCGGCACAGTCTACCTTGCCACCGCAGACGGCGAAGGTAATATGGTCAGTTTTATCCAAAGTAACTATATGGGCTTCGGCTCTGGCATTGTTATCCCAGGCACAGGTATTGCGCTACAAAACCGTGGGGCAGACTTCTCGCTCGATCCATCCCATGCAAACGCACTTGCAGGCAGCAAAAAAACGTATCATACAATTATCCCAGGCTTCCTAACCCAGGGCGGTGTAGCTGTAGGTCCTTTTGGTGTCATGGGTGGCTACATGCAACCGCAGGGTCACATGCAAGTTATCATGAACACACTGGACTTTGGCCTAAGCCCACAGGCGGCTCTGGACGCGCCACGCTGGCAATGGACACAGGGCAAGACATTTGAAGTGGAGAGTCACTTCCCCAAACATATTGCCGAGGAGCTTGCAAACCGTGGACACAATATTCAAACACCACTCGACTCCGGCGGGTTTGGCCGGGGACAAATTATATGGAGGGATGCAAAAACAGGCGTACTTGCAGGCGGAACGGAGTCCAGAACCGATGGCTGCATCGCAATTTGGTGACACATACGGCAAAAAATATCATTTATGAAAGCATACAACAAAAATTTTTCCAATAAATCCACAGGATATTCGGATATTATGTAGACAATTCCGTGTTTTCATATTAGAATGTGGAACATTGTGAAGTATTTTGTGATAAAAGCCACTTCACACCTAAATTATGGGTCAAATGAGGACGCAAGCACTCCTGCTTGTCCCATGTATACAAATATAGAAAGTTGATGATTATGAGTTGCAAAAAACGTAGTCTATTCATGGTTTTGCTCACTACATTGGTGCTGCTTGGTGTAAATTACATTACATCAGCAAATGCATATGCTGCACCTGTGGTTGTAAACCCAAGTGAAGGCGTAGATGTTGTTCTAGTAATTGATACCAGCGGCTCAATGCGGTATACCGATCCAGAACGCATTGCGCTTGAGGCCTCAACCTTATTTATGAGCATGATGGAAACCAGACATTCACGGATTGGTATCGTAGGCTTTTCTGCAGACATGCACTCTGTCATGCCACTTACTCCAATTTATGAGCTGTCAGCCCGTGACACCATACGTGAAACAGTGACAGGCTTTCAATACCATGGCTGGACAGATATTGGTCTTGCATTGCGCACTGCTGCAGAGCTGGTTATGTCTGACCCAGTTGATACAAATAATCCAATGATTTTGCTCTTCACAGATGGCCGGATCGAGTTGCCAGAACATCTTGGCCGTACGGTACAAGAGTCATATAACGACGCTTGGTGGGCTGTGGAAAACATGTATGGAGTTGCCCCAATTTACACAATTGGACTAAACCATGATGGCTCTGTAAACGTAAACTTCTTACAAGAGGTTGCTGCAAGAACCCTAGGTGAGTCATTTCTTATCGAAGATGCTACACTACTGCCAGAACTTTTTCATGAGATTTTTGCAAGTCACATACGTTCGTCAATAAACGAAATAGCAACCATTTTCACTGATGGGGAAACATATACCGATGTTATAATCCCAATCTCAAGCCATTTTGTGTCGGAAGCCAATATCATAATGCTTTCTAACCGCCCAATCACGAGTGTACGGCTTTTTGACTCACTTGGTCGTGAGGTTATGTTTGATGGGATAAACTACACTCTTACAACCGCAAACCGCTATTCAATGATAAAAATTCTTGCACCAGAGTTTGGTGAATGGCTGTTGCGTATACAAGGCTTACCCGAAGACCGAATTACCGTAAACTTGATATATAATTATGTTATTGATGTTGCATTTTCTATAAACCAGCCAGAAATGGTTGGGCATTTCTTCGACCCTAACTATCCTGTAACGGTACAGGCAAGCTTTATATCACCTCTTTCTGCACTGCAAGTGCAAGGGCTGTTTGCAGATGCTGTTGCGCAAATCCATACGTATGACTTAGACATGAACTCTTTGGCAATAATCCCCATGTCTGTAGGCAACAATACATTTGTTGCAGAAATAATGCCATACCCACCACAGGACGTACGATTGTATATCAATGTTACACACCCAAGTTTTTCGCAGACTACTGCTATGGTTACACTAAGCTACGACCGGGATATGCTGGAAATCCTTAACGAAACAGAGCCAGAACCTGAACCAATTCCAGAACCTGAGCCAGTTCCAGAACCGGAACCTGAGCCAATCCCTGAGCCGCAACCTTTACCAATACCCGAGCCATCTCCAGCAAACAACTCACGCCTTATACTGATTGTCGTGTTGGTAGCAGTTCTGATATTGCTGATAATATTGCTTGTTGTACTTGTTCTCAAGCGAAAAGGACGACGCGCCGTTTTTGTTGGGCATTTAGATGTACGTGCATTGCTTAAAAATGGCACCTATACCTCGTTGGAATCACCGGACCTTAGCACATTTGCTGGTCGCATTTCGCTTTCGGAATTTTTGATGGTTAGCCTTGGTGCAAAAGCAGGGCGCATCTTAAAAGCGGATGTACCAATCCGCGGCTCATTTATCGAAGCGGCTGTAGTCAATAGCCGTCAAATGCTCCAGCTAACAACAGACGGCGCATGCCGCATTACCGATCAAGAAAATAATGTCATCAACCAAAAGAAATTCCTGTGGGAGAGAGATTTACGACTCATCTTCACACAACCGGATGTTGACTCATCAGATGAAAAAATCGAAATAACGTATCGTATTAATCAGGATTAGTCGGAGGTCATATAGCATGAAATTGTCGGCAGAGATTAAGGCTGAGCTACAAGCATTAGACTGTGAGTACGGCGGTGGGATATCCACCGCAAGCACCCGCACAGATGTCATTGATAAACCCATTTTAATTGTTGGCCTTGGAGGAACTGGGGCAGAGGCATTAATACGTGTTAAACGTGCCATAAGCAAACAATTTAAGCTTGGGACATCTACCAGCGGACGCAAACTTGATAAACCGCCGCAAATAGAGTACATGGCCATTGATTCCGACGCAAATATGCAAAACCTCAGCTATGCCGGAACCAGTTTTACTACAAATGAGTTTTTGTGCCTTGGCACGGCAAATCTAACATCAATCTATAAAAACCGTGATACTGTTTTCAAAAACTCTACCCAAAGTTGGATAGCAGACAACCTGCGCCTGCAACAAGTAAAGCACGGCGCTGGGGGTATACGGCAAGCCGGGAGACTGCTACTTACAATCAACTGTAACAGTATTATTTCCATGCTTACAGAAAAAATCAACCGTCTAACTACAAACCGTAAGGCCGACGATTTGTTGTATGTCTTTATTACAACAGGATGTGCCGGTGGTACAGGTAGCGGTATTTTTATCGACGTGCCGTACATGATTCGCAAAATTGCGGAGCAAAAGGGCTTTGAAACAGAAAATATCGGCATGATATTTATGCCGGATGTAACCCTTTCGGACAGCACAATAGATGGCTCGGCAGCGTTGAATATCAAGGCCAATGGCTTTGCTGCGCTAAAAGAGCTGGACTACTTGATGAATATCGAGCGTAACGGTGAAACATTTGAGCAAACATATGCAGACCTTGATATTAAAGCCAGCCAGCCTCCATACGACCTCTGCCATCTTATAAGCGCGAAGGATGAACATGGCAAGCTCGCTCAATCCGCAAAAGATTATTGTATGAATGTTGCGGCAGAGACCATTATCAACTTCATCGCAAGTGAAGATGTTATCGACGGTCAGAGCTATACCATTAGCTCCTACCTTTCAAATATCGAAAATAACCGTTCTGCATTTATTATGACGCACCAACAAAAACAACCTGTAAACTACATTTATAACACTGTGGGCGCGTCCAGTGCGATACTACCAGTAGAATATTTGCTTAACTATATGACATGGCGTATGTTTAGTGAGCTGGATGTATTGCGTACAAACAGTCCAACGCATGAAGACTCACAAATAATGCTTGAGACACTAAAAATTGATATGCAAACACTGGAACGTACATTGAGCCAGGACAAACCACAAATACGCGACTTCAAGCAATACGACCATACAGTCCTCCAAGAACGCCCAGATATACTAGATGATGCCGTAAAAAAAGAATTGAGCAAGCTCGAAGACCACTATAATAGAATTGCTGATGATATTATTGAAGGCTTTACCCGTACATTGGAAGATAAGAGCAATATCTTGTACCAACATTTTACAGACATGGAAACTGGACCATATTTTGCGCTTAACGCACTTTCGGAGCTTAACGAGTCTTCTATGGCATTTCTTGTAAGCAATATCCGTAAACGCGATATCCCAAACAAACGCGAACATCGCGATAATCTCTACGCGCTTGACCTAAACCGCAAGACCGCGATAGATAAATTACGCAAAAAATCGTTCATCTCACTAAACAAAAAAGCTCAAATGACACATATAATTGAGACAAACGAAAATTTTCTGCGTCTTTCTGGGCGAAACCTAATGTATGATGCAATGGAGCGCATATATAATGCCGTTGCAGATGGATTTTCCAATTTGTACAATCAAACGATAGACACATATTGCGAGTTGCTTAGCACATTTCGCAATCTTTTTGTCAAATTCAAAAATGCGGAGAGTTCCAGGCCAATAGACGCAAACTTTACATGGGACTTAGAGGACGCAATACTATTTTGTGAAACATTCATAAACAAGACTAGCACGACACACGAGCATATATCCACCGGAGACAACTCTGGTATCGACTACAAAATGTCGTTAAAACGGCTACTTGAAGATATCATTAAAAACCCAGGTTGGATGCCAGGCCCCACTCATACCATTGTAGAAAACCTTAATATGTTTGTAGCACAGCAATTTCAAAATGTAACAGATAAATCGCTAGACTACTACTGCAGTATGATGGCAGATGCAAGGGAGCAGAGCCTTGGCGACTTTGTAAGCGATAAGCTAAATGCACTCCAAGAAAGCGCGAAAGTAATGTTCCCGGTAAACCATATACCCAGTGGGCTGCATATTACTTTCCCACCCTATGCATACTTGTCTGTGCCATCTAATGCACCGAAGGTACGCGGTCTTATCCAGTACATGGATGGCAAAGCACCAAACATAAAATATAGCAAAATGAATAATCGTCTATATATGCTAAACCTGCAAATTGCGGTGGCTTTGTATTGCTACAAGGAACTAAACGACTACGAAACCATTTATGAAAACTCCTTGAGTAAGATAGCAGGCTTACATTTGTATGAAAGTGCCACGTGTAATTGGAAAAATTTACCATCCCCATTGTACGATAAATTGTGGACAAAAGACCATGAAAATGTACGAGAACGCTTGAAAAATAACCGCTTGCGCGATGTTTTTGACCAAGCCGTGCGCCATGGTATCATCCGACATGACGAACGCTTGCGCCGCCTTGTTGGTTATTTTGGAGACCCAATCGACCTTGCAAGTGAACTCGCTCAAGTTGAAGAAAGTATTGCTGACAAGACACTTTCTGCCGCCCAGGCTAGAGCCGTTAGTGCAGAGCTTACTGCATACCTGTCTGATCCGGCGCGTGAAAAATACAGTGTGCCGCTGTTTGATACCGAATATATCCCAGGAACAGACAACCCTGATTTGGAATATGCAAAGGGCGTGTTTATATACATGCCTGCTTTTAACGAGTATGTATCTAAAGAAATTGCAATGCGACAATACATTGCCAGTTTGCAAGAACGCCTAAACAGAATTGACATGAGCGAGGTAAAATACAACCACTTTGCGCAACTTTTGTATATGGGTACAATTTCCAAAAATCGCAAAAACTACAGATACATTATGGACAACGAGTATCATATTTTGTACACAACACAAACTATCAGTGAAGAATATGTCGAGTTTGACTTATTCCAGGCGTACCTTAGCATGGATGAAGGCGTTGCCGCACACCTGCAAGCCCGTGCCCAAGAGGAAGAAAACCGTTGCACAGATGAACAGTTCCGCGCACTGGTACGCACCATCGACGACTATATAATTGTCTATAAAGAAAAACTCGACAACTTGAACGAAAGCTACTCTCAGGAGCGCAATGGTGCGCTAAAGCGAGTGTTCTATCAAACGATGATTCGTGTATTCAATAGAGAAAAAAAGGTAATGTCATGATAATCGTTTTACTAAGGAGGTAGCAATGAGTACCCAAAGCAACCCTGTTATTTTCGTGTCAATTGGGCAGGGTGCGGAAATGTGGCAGTTTTTGTCGCCTGCACTAAAAGACTACTCTGTAAGCTCCGCCTATGTCGACTTTCAAGCGGCGACATTCTGCGAAGCAATAATTACCGACTCAATCAAAAGCGAAATTGGGCGAATATGGCGTGAATTTTTGCAACAGGGCAAAAATACTGCTGATATTGTGCGGGTTAATTATATTATGGGTACGGACGAGGTGGGGCTTATGCTGCCCATCTTGCGACAGCATATGGAAAAGCTGCTCTCAGCATTGTACCCAGCCGGTATTTTAACAGATATTTTCTGCATCTTGAGTGATGACAAACTGCTAGAAAATGAAGACAACCGTAAGATGATAATGGCCATGCTACAAAGTGAAAGTTCGAACGGTGCAAGCGTTTATCTGTTATCTAACTTAACCAGTGAAAATGAACTAGTTACAAATGACTCTATCGCAAATACTATTGCAATGCTCACGCTGTTTAAGGACTTTGTACCGGAGTCATATGTAACCGGTGCAGATGCGTCGCGCTACAACGAATTCTTTTTTTTGGATAATTGCTTTGCACGGCAAGGACATTTTTTAACGGCAAGCAGCTTGAATGTAACTATCCCACAAGAAGGACTTAAAGCTCTTTTGATGGCAGAACTGCTTGCATATGGCAAGAACAATATGTTAAGTCCATCACCAGAGATAAATATTGACGATAACTTTTTTTCAGAAACAAATCTTGCACCAGCATCCATACAAGGAATGGATTACCTGCTTGGCATGGTTATTCCACAGGTGGACATAGTCAGCCAGCGCACACGACAGCAATGGATTTCTCAGTTGTTTGGAACAAGGCTCGAGTTACTCTTTGATAGCAATATCGAAACAAATGACAGCACCCCATCACCACTTAACCTACCAACAAGATCTATCAATTTTTTCGACCTACTGCGCTATACAGACCAAGGTGGTTTATACGAGACACATGCACACAACGCGCTTGAGTGCGCAAAAACTAACTTTACAAACGCTGACACACGCTTCCGCACATGGTTAAACAATATGCCAGTCCTGACCAAAAACACTCCAGAAGCAGCAAAACGCCGTCTTTCTCCACTTGCTTCGCAAGACATGTGGCCATACGTTATTGCAAACGAATACTTGCATAGAAAATCTTCACTCCGTTATCTGCAAGACACCATTGTTGTGCTAAACGATCGTCATCGGCAGGTGCTTTCAATGCACCAGCACTTGCTTGGCCTGCTCGAACATGTAGACAATAAAATTGGAGAATTTGTTCAAACCTCACAGATATTGGATATAACGTTCGCGCCATTTTCAAGCAATGCTGCCTCATATTTCCGCGAGTTATTCTATGAGTTTGCAGAGCAAAATCGTGACGAGATATTTCATCTCTCTACAGGAATGACAGAGTCGGTTTTGCAAGGTGACTTGACACAGCATTTAACACAACTGGAGGATTATATCGACAACGTAATTCTTCATTCTGACCAGTTTAACAAACCAATAATGACCACCATGCGCAATCTTGTTGCAACCGGTGGACACAGCGATATTGCAACCGCACTTGGAGAGTGGGTTTTCAACCGACGCAACTGGAATATACGCCTAAAAACTGGTTATGCAAGCTTGCATACAGAGATTAACTTGTTCATGCCAACGCAGGATGCAGCGGATGTAAAACATCGTTTCGAAGAGCGAGGGCTAGGACGTATGAATTTATTTATTGATGATAACGCCGACCGTGTAGCCGTTTTGTACCATGCAGGTGCATTTGGGTTAGAGGATTTATTTTATGAAAGTTTGTATGCGGATACAAATGACAAAACTTATACGGAGAGTCAGCAATGAAGAGAAACTACATTTTAGACAAAAATCCAGACCCGTCTATGGTCTTGCAGCGGCATTCGTGGCAGTTTGCAAACAACGAAGTAACTATTAACTGGGACTGGCCTGTGGATCGTACTATTAGAATGGTACTCGTATTTGTATGCGAAGAAGAGAATCCGACAGTGGAAGACTTAATAAACCGTGCATTTCCTCATGATGTTGTAATGCGCGACCTCGCATCGCATTACACCACGGCAATACCGGATGGGCAACGCAAATTTCTTGTTTGCCCAGCGTATTTTGATGAAAACAGGAATATTGTCGTATGTAACACTTCATTTATAACGGAATGGATGTATAAACGTACAGATGTTCACGCCCACACAACATATACCACACTCCCCCTTAGCCAGTTCCATAAAGTGAGCATTTCAATAACGCCTGCGGATGTCAACCCGCAAGCACTGGGCTATTCGATACAGGAACATGGACATACTATTG
>Ga0123355_10022782_pt1 | contig 10043 bp, 1 predicted proteins | sample TergutEmb28metaG_3_FD_89872 | JGI IMG/M metagenome (GOLD analysis project Ga0123355, IMG submission 89872) | Embiratermes neotenicus P1 segment gut microbial communities from Petit-Saut dam, French Guiana - Emb289 P1 | ecosystem: Host-associated > Arthropoda: Insects > Digestive system > Gut ...
TAATGTACTGCATCCTAATCTCACCACAACCTAATGTACTTCACACTAATCTCACCACAACATAATGTTCTTCACCCTAATCTCACCACAACCTAATGTACTTCACACTAATCTCACCACAACATAATGTTCTTCACCCTAATCTCACCACAACCTAATGTACTGCATCCTATTCTCACCCCAACATAATGTTCTTCACCCTAATCTCACCACAACCTAATGTACTTCACACTAATCTCACCACAACCTAATGTACTTCACACTAATCTCACCACAACCTAATGTACTGCATCCTATTCTCACCACAACTTAATGTTCTTCACCCTAATCTCACCACAACCTAATGTACTTCACACTAATCTCACCACAACATAATGTACTTCACACTAATCTCACCACAACATAATGTTCTTCACACTAATCTCACCACAACCTAATGTACTTCACCCTAATCTCACCACAACCTAATGTACTGCATCCTAATTTCACCACAACTTAATGTACTTCACCCTAATCTCACCACAACCTAATGTACTTCACACTAATCTCACCACAACATAATGTTCTTCACCCTAATCTCACCACAACCTAATGTATTTCACACTAATCTCACCACAACATAATGTTCTTCACCCTAATCTCACCACAACCTAATTTACTGCATCCTAATCTCACCACAACATAATGTTCTTCACCCTAATCTCACCACAACTTAATGTACTTCACACTAATCTCATTACAACCTAACGTACATCACACTACTCTGATCCCAACCTAATGTACTTCACTGTCAAATCCGCACTAATATTTTGACAACCTAACACATATAACAAGCAATTCTACGTTGATCTGATCGCCAACCTAATGCACATACTTCACACGACAGAATAAACAACCGCTTACTGCCAATATCATTAAATTATGTCTCCTATAGGTCACTTTCGAACATCTCTGAACAAAACGTCTCTGAAATAGATGACAATTGCTTCATTATCTAACATCAGTTGATACTATTCGTACATTGGACTCCAATTCATCAAACACTTTCATTTTACTTTGTGTAAGTGTGTAACTGACCACCCTTTTGAACACAAGGCTACAAAAGCCCCCCCCCCCTGCAGCATTGCTTCCCTTTAAGTGTCAATGCGGACGTCTACACAAAATTCTTCCTTTTTATAATCTGAAATAATTGAGTGCATTTTTTTTTGTTAAATTATAACAACTATATCATAACCCATGGAATGGAAAACACGAAACTCCTTCTTTCTTATTTATTCCACAAATTTCTTCTAATTTTGTTTCTGTCAATACGTCTGTGATTGCTTAACTTCAGGACAGCCGGTCATAACCTAGCGGTGAGAATATTTTTCCCCGTCATCATTCATTTTATATGTGTAATAAACATCAATTCCTTCCATCAATATCTCTTATATTATAATAGTTCTTAACAATACCATTTTATATTTTTATATCCCAATTGTTACCACAGTATCATTAAATAAAGGAAGGTCATGCTACTTAAAATTGTTTCTGGGATAAGACACCGTACTTTGGTAGGTGTGCCAACGTTTCGGCGTAACCTATTGTCTCCATCAACATGAATCCAATGATTTTATTCTAAAGTTGGCGGTAGTCGCTTCCTGCTTTATTGGCATATTCCTCAACAAAATTCTGAAAGTTAAACGGATTAATTCGGTTTACGTAATATGGTCAACAAATGCACGTGTGCATAATGTGTTTATCACATATTTATCACCAACGTGTTTCAACCATCGTCGCGACCACCTTCTTGGCATCTTACAAGAATATTGGTAATCCAAACAATGTGTCAAAACGCATAAGTGAACCAGTCGAACATCGAGGGGTCCTAATATTCTTGTAAGTTACCCTGAAGATGATCGCGGCGGTGACAGTATAGGATAAACATATTACACAAACATGTATTTTTTGGTCATATTACGTAAATTAAATTATAGTTTTGATGCACGGATATGGAATATATTAAACTCATTAAAAGCGGTTTAATTCAAAAACAGCTTCAATACATTTAACTAAATATTGGGGGGGGACGGCTAAGAAAAAAAACGAAGGAGAATAGTATCCCCTTCTTTAAACTGTAAACTAACTACTGTCAAATAAGACAGATAATTTTTACACAACGAATTTTAAAGTGGTACTTAATATTCTCAGACGGTAAATATGAAACTTATAGTCTCCTGTCTGATGCATCAAATTCGTCCTAATTGTCTGTACAAAATGTCGTCATGGTCCAGGCTTTCTGTTAAACACGCTGTGAAAAACTCTGAGTGTCCCGAAAGTCAGTATTGCAGTAAGAAGACCGCACTACAAAATTCCCTTTATAAATCGACAATAGCAATGTTGCCATGGTGATAATTATCGTGCCTGCTTGTGTGGGATTAGTGTACAGTATTTTACAGAAGGAGCGACCTGATCCGCTTACAAACTATACAACGATGCACATGAAACATTAAACGTAAAATCTCTCTTGACAACATTAATTTCATTTCTTTCCGTACATATTAAACCCTATCGCAATATAGCTTATACAAGCATTCATTAAACTGATTCTTTTTCAAATAAAGTCTCGTCAGTTGGTTTCTAAGACTGAAGAACTCACCACGCATCCAAGTACTGTTAACTTATAAATGACGGGATATCAGGTCCTTGAAACCTTTCATGCATAAGGTTTCTTTAAATAAAATTTAAAAATCCACTTCCCACACCAAAGTGAAGATCATGGTCCTGCATTGCGATGACAAACTCTTTAATGATGTTTAGGCTGACATCCTTGTGAAAACCAAAAAAACAAATGCCTAACTAGCTAACTCAAAAAGTAGAGCCTGTCTTGTACGGCTAACAGTTCCTCAGCAATTCAAGAAAAGTTTCTCGTTGTAAGGAACTCAAAGGTTCATTATCATGACATGACAAAGGCTCGCCAATGACTCTTATCCTCATCCACATTAATCTATACCCTGCCACCACCCCCCCCCCCTCCCCGGACCAACTTCTCTAAGATAAAATTAAGAATTTGGCTACATCTTTCGCGTGGACTATATTCTTTTCTTTTGTCTCCCCCGCTCTCGCTGAGACAATTTCAATTGGACTACACAGATTATTATGAGGCAATCTGTAGATAAAACTTTAAGCTCGTGGTTTCGTGCATCATAATTCAATGTGAATAAAAATTCCAACAGATGCAACAGTGTCGCTTCTGTTGGATTTTTTAGTCACACTGTAGATAAAACACCGCACAGTTTGGGTGTTAAGGCTGTCGCTGCGTTCATTTACCACCGAAATCTAAAAAATTCAGAGAAATTGCCAGGATCCTGAAATACTACCATTAATTGTCAGATTTCATGATAAACATCCATTATATTTCACAATACTGAAAAATAATCCCATCGGAGGGTATATGTTTCTATTTATTCCATCCAAGGTGGATACAAACCCACTGAACACAACAGCCCACTACACACACTTCCACCATAATCTATGCAATTTGTCCCTCCACGGACAGAACTCTACGCACACAATTAACCATGTTACTCCAACAAATCCAGGGATTGCTTTACCTTTTACTGCAACAAATACCGATCGCAGGAGAATCGTGCCAGTCTACCCAAAATAACAGTCATGCAATGAGAGCCAGCAACACAAATGGCAAAGTAAACACTTCTAGCCTTAAATAAAATAGCATGGTAATAACATAGATTCCATTTACTCTTTCAGTAAAATATAAATTAACGGGCCCAAGTCACACACAGTGAAAAGGAGACCGAACCCCAGAAATTTATTACTTCAACTTTAATTACCCTAAACCGTGACAATTACAAAATACAGAGTATTTCTAGTACGGATAAAACTTTACTGGGACAGGTATTTATTCTGCTCTGCTCAATTATAATTTTCGAAGGATTTTAGGAAAAAATCTTAAAAGGTTAAGATGATGAATTCAGCATTGAAAGTAGGAAACATAAGACATTTATCTTTATCGTTGCAACGTGAATTTCGTAAAGTCATTTAATTAGCACACCAACTGGTGAACATACATGTATTTTTTTACATTAAAACATTTAAAATGTGACTTTAGCAAGGAACAGTGCAGCTCCCCGAAGATGATCTTAGGATCGAAACATGTTGGAGCGATTTAAATGTTTTAATGTAAAAAAAAAAATATGTATGTGCATTAGTTGGTGTGCTAATTAAATAAGACATTTAATTAGACATTAATTCTTAAATGCTGTATTGGTCTACATCAGGACCGGTAACATGCGCCCTCGAGGAAAGGATTTGCGGCCCTCGTTCACCAGAATAGTGTCGTTAATTCAAATTATTAACAAATATAATATAATAGGTCAACATAAAATAGCATGGCAACTTTAATAAATTGCAATAAAAATGTTGTAAATAATAGCGTTTTATTTAACTAAAACCCCCACCCTCGCTTCGATATATGTGTGCACACGTGCGGCCCTGGGACAATTTTTTATGAAAAACGTGGTCCTCCTGTGGCTGAAGCTATCAAGCCCCGGCGCACACGACGATGGTTCAATCAAACTGAAAAATGCAGTGTACCAGTGTACCAGTGAGGTATAAACAGTGACGTTTTTAAAACGTTGATCATAGGCTGGTTGATTAATAAAGCTAAAATAACTACACATTTTACAGAGTAACAAGAAAAATCAGGACGGATATCGTTCTGTCTGGTGGCTAGATTAAGTGGACTTGGACTTCTCGGCTAATGCAGTTTCAGTCAGTGACTCGTACAAATAAGATACGCGAAATGCACTGAAATCGGAAACGGAAAATTGGCTAGAAAATTCTGGCTGTGAGTGGGGAGTACGACTGTGCCATACCTGTAGCGATTATACATCGGCTTCTGACTATGAAGGTCAGGTTTCATGTCCGGGGCGATCCATGTGCTCTTTGTGGTGAATAAAGTGACAAAGAGACAGGTTTCCCTTCGAATGCTTCTGGCTTACTACGCCAGTTTCATCCTCCTTATACATGTTCATTCATCAACCGTTCTGGGAATGGATAATGGCCAATTAAAGGTCACAGTGCGACAGACACACAGTTTCTCTGCATAAAAAATTAAAGAAATGAAGGGAGAGTACAAAATTTGCTGGAATTACACAAGCACTGTGAAATAACAATACATACGTAAATAAGCAGAGTTGAGTAGAATCTGGTAATTTGGTACAAAAGATTAAGAAAAACCAAGCAGAAATATAATGAGGCCACCAGTCCTTCTGATTCCATTGCAAGAACTATCGAATCCGATATCATTCATTTCTGTGGTCTTGTCTGCCGCTTGTCTGCTGCTGGTTAGGTTTCAGCAGGGCTTAAAGCACCTATTGTGGAAAAGGTATTTTGTATACTTCCGTTTTATTAAATTTACATCTTGCTCGTTAAGGAAGAACAAATTTTTATGTAACATACCCTTCCTCACGCCCTCCTTAAGAAAATTAATCACAGATAACCGCAGAATTCCCACAGCCTCCCTCCGATTCGGCGAGACCCATGACGTAAACAAGCCTCGAATTTTCTACCATTGCAGGTAGGAACACAGTAAGATTAATGAGTGATGAGTCGGAAGTGTTATGACGGTTGGAGCCGTCGTCCAATTTTAAGTGTTCTCTGAGAATTTATCTGGAGGGACCGAATCAAACCACCAAAGACGTCAGCTGGTATTCAAGCCGGGGTCCGACACCGACTTCTCTCGAATAACGAAAGTAGGAGTGCTACCCAGTGGAACGGAACATTCCATATCAATTAGGAATGGCGAACTGGAAGGAATGGGAAGAAAACGGACATTCTATAGTCTAAGCACTTTCAACGAGTATATGAGAGATGTTTCTTAGTTGCAGTCAGGCAGGCAGATCTGTGCAGACCTACTGTAAGTTGGAAAGGTGACCTCCCTAGCAACAAACGAGTACTAACTACTGGCAAACCTTCCTGGTCACTAAATATGCCTGCGTTTCCACAATTCCACCTGGTACAAGTTGATTTTAAATGTCGGTACCGCACATTAACTGAAAACGCTAGTATTAAGACACGAATTTATACCCAATGAAATCAGAACCGCTCGGTTACTGTTCTTCTTAAAAAATATGATGATCTTTTGGTGAAGAGCTATTTTTTATATCAACAGACCGAGGACTGAAAGGAGGAAAGGCCAGGCACTAAACAGGTGAAAATGCGTACAAAATTGTAGTTGCATAAACTGAAAGAAAGCGCTCTTGTACAATGGATGCCGGGTCTCTTTCCCGGGTTAAAACGGCCGGGACGTGGCGGTGACCAACCACCCCCATCTAGTACCGAGGTTACAGAAAGAGAGCTATACGTTTACTCCCCTTCTGTGCCTTCATGGCCTGTTCTACGATCAACTTTATATTTTTTGCCTTTAAACTTTAAGGAAGAAATAATTTCGAGAAACCTAGACGTAGAATGAAGGACAATATTAAAATTTATTTTAAAGAGACAATATAACATACTGACTGGATTCAAGTGTCTCGGGACAAGTTTACTGGCGCGCTGCAGCGAGAAAGGTAATAAACGTAAAAAGAGTTCCACAAACTGCAGGGAATAGCTTGACCAGCTGAGTCCATGGCTTAGGATTGGCCGGAAAACAAACCCACTACGAACAAATGTAACCCCTTCTTTCAGATGATCTTTAAATGACAAACAATTCAAGAAGCCTTGTGTCAACTTCGTGTCATTTTATCAGTTCTCCTGCAATACAGGCGCTCTCAGCCAGTGGATTTTCGTAAATGTACACACAAACTAAACAATTATGGAAGTACGACACCACAGATAAACAGTTTTTAACAAGGTGTTGTAATATAGGGATCCACCTGTTGTAGGGACCCACCTGTTGAGCGCATTACGTAACCAACTACAGCATACGATTAAACTCGGTCGACTGTTATTTGTGATTTGCAAAACAACCTTCCCATGTCTCAGATTGTATAGTGTCGAATAGTGAAATGAGTAAAAGATAATAAACTGTAAACATCATGAAAGGAACTGTCGTCGTGTATGTTTGTGTACTATAAAGGGCTATGCTGGGGCAGACTGAAAAAAAGACCTAGAAGTATTTACTGAACTTAAAATTAGTATATTTCCGTGCACACGTGTTTTAATTAGAATTATTAAAGCTCTGCATTTTATATATGAAATGTGTAATTTACCCATAAATCATATATGACATACAGTTACGCAAGCAGTCGCCTATTATGAATTACCAGTTCTCTAACTATACAACGGTCCCATATTATCCAGCTACTTCCATATTTGCGTGCAAATATTCTCCCCAACACCCTGTTCTCAGATGAACCGGTCTACATTCTTACATTAATGGAGATACAAAGTTTCAAAGTCTTACTATTATAATATTTTTGTATTTACTCTGCGCCTTTAGGCAAGCAGACACGTTGGCGGCTCTGAACTCCGTGACAGCCAGCACTCCCAGAATTGAACTACGAATACCCTGTGGTAAAACAATCACGTTGTTCCATGTGACGGCTTCTCTCACAGCGCGTTCTCATCCTGGAACAAATGCAAACTTGCGACCAATTGCAGTCTCTGCTATAGCTTACAAAGAAACGTTGATTTCTCCACGATTCTCTTAACCTGAAACCAACCCACAGTCATTACCACGGAAAAGTGTGGCGCGAGACACAACCATGAGCTACGGTACGATTAATTCTTCTTCACTACGGGGTAGAGGCAACAATGACTCTTCCGGCCGCAAACATCATTCAACATTTTCCTGAGTAGGACAGACCTCTTGGAAGACCCGTTATTATTAGAAAAGATATTAGTATACGTCAAAAACACAGCGTCTGAGAAGAACGATTGCATCGCTATTGATGATGGTTTCTGCAGAACAGTTAAGATATTACAATAGATAGGCCTACCGCCCTCTGGAACTCTTGTTCGAAATAAAGTTCCCTCCATTCTGACAGAAGTATGCACAGAAACACAAGTATTTCCCAATGGAAGTGTCCTCCGTTTTGTCACGTTTCCAATATATTTTGAATGAGTTCACAAACTGTAATACAACACTTCAAATTCAAGTTTCAAGAAATCCGCCCAAATTGTGTCGATATTATGTGGACAGACGGACACGGACACATATTGCAAAACTAAAGGCTGTGCTGTTTCCAATTCTTCGTCATAAGCGTGTCAAAATCCTCAACATACGCTTAATATCTGCCGATATTCTAACCCAATAGCTTCCGAAAAGGTGCATAAATAACCTCTACATAAATCTCCTAGGTGGTCAAGGGTTTGCCTAATTACACCTACTGTAAAGTAAAAACAAAGTTTGCGAGATGCTGTGTTTGTTTTGATGCATTTCGGTCAATTTGCATCACTGAATGTATAATTAGAAGTTTACTCTATTTACATAGGACGGATACCACCGATCTGGATAGTATGATAAACAAACAGACAAACACAATAAACACCGTCACCCACTTCACAGCCCACTCAAACACGTACCACAAACATAATTACAGCAATATCTAATTTACAAATTACACAGCTTAGATGGTATAATGATTAGTCTATGGCATGGACGAGCATTGCTTTTGCCGGCAGGGCACGAGATTTTGGTTTTCATATCGAAGTTCCAAAACGTTGCCTATTAGAAATAAAGTGACGTGCCAACTTGATGGAACTAGGTAATTTTATTGGTGTATTCTGCGTAGGTCGTGCGTACAGTGCGGACGGTGCCGTGCACCATCCGCACCGTAAGCACGACCTACGCAGCGGCTCTCAAGACCACCACCCATCCAAAAACTCCGTGCAGAAAACCATATGCTGCAACTCAACATCTAGTGCTCCTGATGATGGGCGTATGTACCCGAAACATGTCGAGCTAAGAATAAACCAATAAAATTACCTTGTTCCATCAAGTTGGCATGTCACTTCATTTCATGAAGAAGATGCATGGTCAAACAACCCTCAAGTTACCTATTAGCTTCGCCATGTCGGTCTAGCTTATCTAAAAGTTAAACAAACTCGCAACGCGTGTTCATGGATTTGAAGTTTTGGTTTAACCCTTTAAACGCCGAATTAAATCCCATCTGCCGTCTACTGGCATTATTATGAGCTCACCATATTCTCCACATTAGCAGGGTAAGGGTTAAAAACTGGACAACACCAACGGGCATTTTTTATGAAGTCACTTCTAAAGGATTCTGAGAATAGCAGGCTCTATTACACTTAAAACACTACTTGCATCCTGGACTTTGCCTAACGTCTGGTAGGCAAACACTTGATCTTTTACTGCTCACGGCTTGAAGGGTGGAAAAGTACGTATTCAATGACGTTCGAAAGAAAGAAATATTCTTAGTCCTGAATAAGAACAGGTGATGTGACCTGCCAGCGTAACTCGTGAAGTACCTTCTGAAATCAGAAGCGTTTCAAACGTTGTACAAAAACACCCATTTCATATCACGAACACTTCTTCCATATTTCTTACAGTACGTATAAATTAAGTTTCTTTTAATATCCAAAGGCAGAAATCGAGAGACAACACTGCACTTGTTAGGTATTTCGTACATTTCTTAAATGGTTGTTTTTACCACAGCATCCAGGCCTGATTTTGAGCCCACCCAGCCTGCTGTCCACTGGGTGCCAGCGGTTTGTTCCACGGCTGTCCAGAGAACAAGACACCTAGCTTATCTTATACCTCCTTATAGTATATTTGTATAGTGTAGTATTTATATAGTACATTAATATATTTTCATGGCAGGGTATTTAATATTACATTTACAAATTGCTAACAATGTACATCATTTTCAGGGTACAGTCTGATACCCACGCGCCAAATTACACGGCTTTATATCCCATGATACCACAATCTCGGTAATTATACAACAATTTTACTTTGAACTTTAACGATGAGACATACATACATACATACATACATACATACATACATACATACATACATACATACATACATACATACATACATACATGCATGCATGCATGCATGCATGCATACA
>Ga0123355_10022783_pt1 | contig 10042 bp, 8 predicted proteins | sample TergutEmb28metaG_3_FD_89872 | JGI IMG/M metagenome (GOLD analysis project Ga0123355, IMG submission 89872) | Embiratermes neotenicus P1 segment gut microbial communities from Petit-Saut dam, French Guiana - Emb289 P1 | ecosystem: Host-associated > Arthropoda: Insects > Digestive system > Gut ...
ATCGGACGCCCATAGGGCGGTTTTCGCCGTAGGCGAAAATTGTGAGCCCAGCTGAGGGAAATTTTTCGCACACTAAGTACCTCGAAAAAATGGCATTGCCATTTTTTCGAACAGAGTGAAGACTTTGTCTTCGCTCTGAGGCGGAGTTTTTCCGCCCCTATGACAACAATCGTATAGCTGCCTTAGCATCGTTACCCGAAAGCATTCTAAGCCTCTCGCATTCCATCCGTACTTTTTCTTTAACAGTGTCAGAATTTTCCATAATATAATCTATCATGCCCCTTAATTTATCTAAATCGACATTAGATGTATCGATATAAGTCTTTTCATTCATATATTCGATAAAGCTAGCGACTTTCGGGTCATAGACTAGACCAATTATAGGGATTGCAACACTCGCGGCATAAATCAAGGTATGAAGGCGCATACACATAGCAAACTGCGCCAAGGCGACTATGCTTATAAGCGGTCGCACATCGTACACCTTTGATAAAATAATATGTTCACAGTCAATCTTTTTAGCTGTTTCATGGATTATCCCAAAGTCCATTTTGTGCATAGGTACAAACAAAGGTATCATGCCGTATCTTGAACTGGCGTATTTTATAACTTCAGCCATTTTGTCCGTAAAACCTATTTCGTTATACTGCCACGGTCTTAACGATACCACAAAGTATTTCTTTACAATATCTATATTTTCGGTCAAAAAAACTTCATCCATCTGCACATGATTTTCTATCTCCAATGAAAATGCGGGATCAACGCTCACAATTACATTAGGATTATTCACGCCGAGTGACTTAATATCTTCCAGTGATTGTGGATCACGCAGCGAGATATAGTCGAATTTATCAAGTGCGCGACGCGCCATAGGTATGTTACGCTCTTTGATAATGGGACCTATACCATTACCGTATGCCATAACTCGCATCCCCAAAAACTTTGCCATATGCACAAGGAAAGTGTAATAGACAAGCGACTGCGTACTTGTTATATCCTGAATCAAGCTACCACCGCCGTATATGAACAGGCGCGTCTTTCTCATATATTTCCAAATGCGTAAGAAGTTCAGACGATTTATAGCAAAGACATTGTAGTCTGAGACGGCCTCTGCTGGACGTTTACTAAGCACAAGTATAGAGAGCTCAGATTCTTCTTTTCTAAGTGCGGTTAATACTGCTTCTAAGAGCGCATCGTCGCCCGAATTTGCATAACCATAATAACCAGAGAGCATCACATCAAAGCGTTTATGTGTCTGACGCTCAGTTCTTAGGACGCTTTTGTAGATATCTATGGACTTGCGCTTCATGCTCTCTCTTGAGAAGTTAGCTTTAGCGTGTTCATATAAAGCCTCACCGTGTTTCTTGCCTAGCTTTGGGTCGTTTATATAACCTAGTATGGCATTTGCAAGTGCCGAGTAATCGCTCTCCTCCACTAAAGTACCGCACCCGTCTATTATCATGTCTGATATGCCGCCAACATTGGTAGAGACAGTTGGCTTTTTCATAAGCGCACCTTCTAGGAGCATGTAAGGGAAGCTCTCCGAACGTGAGGCGCAGACGTTTATGTCAATAGCGTTTATAAAGCTAAAAATGTCTGTCACAAACCCTGTGAAAACAACCTTGTTTGCAATGCCAAGCTCTACGGCAAGCTCGCGTAAACTAGACTCTTCTGAGCCCTCGCCTGCCATTAGGAAGAGTACGTCGTCGCGCTGCTTTATAACTTCGGCGACGGCTCGTAAGAAAATGTCATGTCCCTTGACATAGTCAAATCGTCCGATAATACCTACAAGCGTCTTGCCCTTATAATCTATGCCAAACCTACTTAGGAATTCATCTTTTGAGCAATATGAAAGTTCACGGCTAAAGTCAATTGTATTATAAACCGAAAAAACGCGGTTCTCATCAAACCCGCGCTCTATAAGCATCTCACGGAAAGATTCAGACACACCGATATAATAGTCAATAGTCCTAAGCGCAATAACATTAAGTGAGGTGTAGAAGATTTTTTTATACAAGTTTTCAGTAAAGTCTAGTTTATAATCACTGTGGACAGTAGTTATGATTGGCACTTTGATAAACGGCTTTAGGAGCATAGAGATAAAGTTCGCACGTGCGCCGTGCGCGTGGATCATGTCGTAGTTGCCGCCTTTGATATACTTTGAGAGCCTCGTAATTATACTGAGGTCATTCCGATGTTTTTGCTTAAAAAGCACAGAATGAATCGGCATCGCCTGAATCTCCTGATAAAAGACGCCCTCAGTAAAACAAGCTATAGTAACATCAATCTCCTCATTAAGCGCAAGTAAAAGAGCGAAAACAGAAGTCTTCGCGCCGCCTTTGTCACCGCCTGAGATTAGATGTAGTACTTTCATAAGTTTGCTCCTTGTGGATTATAATAGTGGTCGGCTGCCCACTTTTGTGGATTTTCATCTATGTAGTGGGCTATTTTTTCATATGTCTTTTCACTTCGGATTATGTGGTCATGATAGGATTTTTGCCAGATGGAGCGTTTTAACTTCAAAGAAACAGCACGTTTCATATTTCCCACTACCAACGAAATTGTAGGGGCGGCAACCTGCCGTCCGTTCTTTTCGATTTGGATGAGTATATGAATATGATTAGGCATGATAACATACCGATCTATATGAACGGACTCGTAGATTTGAGGGATGATTAATATAGCATCCTCTGCGACTTCACCATATTTTGACAAAACGACATGCGGGCGGCAGGTTGCCGCCCCTACAATCGTGCTTAATAGGTTTTGCATATCTTTTGTACAAACCGTTACAAAATACATACCTTCTTGACTGTAATCGTAGCCTATTAACCTATTACCCTTCCTCATCGGCAACTTATCCATAAACTACGCTTGCTCCCTGCGCTTTATCTCCACCATAGCCATAATAATTCCAGCCAACAGCCAAAACACAAGCATAACCCTAGGATAAAACCACACATACTCAGCCATGCCAAACACAACAAACGCACTCAGCGCACCTATCCCCGCCGCCATGTATATCTTGAACTCTTTATCCGTACAGTGCAGATGCGTTCTTATCCCATGCTTAAACAATCGATACAAATACGCCACAAACGCCACCAGTGCACCAATACCGCTATGCGCCATTATATTTAAGAACATGTTGTGGGCGTGCATCGCATTCCACGCAAGCGGGTGGGCATAACCGCGATACATCCTGATAAAGGCTTCAGGTCCCATACCGATGCCCTGCACCCAAAAGTTCTCAATCATCCTCATTGTACCCTGCCAAATCATAAAACGATACGTACTAGATGTATCCTGCCCAATTGTAAGCAGTCTGTCCATCACACTCGTAGGGATAAAAGGCAGAGCTAAAAGCAAAACAACAATCCCAACAGGCACAAGTCTAGGTGCCGTCATAAGTACAAACACACCAAGTCCTGCCGCAAGCGCAAGATAACCAGAGCGCGAGTAAGTAAGCATAAACGCTGCCGCGCATAATAATATCACGCCCGTCAGAATCGTGCGCTTAGTATCCGACTTAACAGTTATCGTCATAGCGATAACAAACGGTAAGAGCATACTCCAACTCTCCGCGTCGTTATTGGGATTCCCCAAGGTCGAATAAAGCCTCGTAAGCCCTTCATTTCTAACGAGGTCAGTAAACTCTGGACTAATCTCAATACCGCGCACAAGCTGATACATACCAAACAGCGATGTAAAAGCCACTGCCACAGCAAGTACTTTAAACAACAACTTCAAATCATCCATGCTCCTCATGATGTTCACAACCAAAATCCCATGAACCACGCACGAGAAGAATATAATAAACACGCGCGCCGAGTCCATGCCGCCGTATCCTGTGAAGATACTTACAAAACAAAACAGCACAAATAAAAATAGTGCAGATGAAATATGCTTAAACGAGGGCTTCTCATCACTTGATAAAAGCCACTTAACTGTATACACTCCCACATAAAACGCGGCTGATAAGAGTATCAACACATTGCTCCACATAGGGCTTGGTATCATCAACATGCCTAGGAAAAACAGCATATACGATAGCTTTAGGTTGAAGAATGTGAAGATGGCGAAAGCAGTCCCGCCTATTAGAAGCACAGCCCACATGAGAGGCACGAGGGCGATAACAAGTCCAAAACCGAAGCCCAGCAGAAGATGAGCTGCACGGAAAAGCAAAGTCTTATGCTCGCCAAAGTCTATATATCCATAAGCGGCATAAGAAAGCCCGTCTTCTTTTTCAAAGAACCATCGTATGAGCCTCGCAGGTATGCAGCTTATGATATTCAATGCCCAAAACGTAGGCGCGAAAACGCCAAAAGCAACCATCAAAACCGCAAGTACGCCAAATATAGGCAAAAGCAAGCTCCCGCCCTGGAATATCGCTATAGTAAAAAACGCGCCCCCAACCCATAAAAATACAGCACTCATAAGCGCAGTAGGGCTAGTAAGAGGCATGATACATGAATCAAACATCTTCTTATTCAAGCTTGTCTCATTCGCCTTAGCAAGAAAGAGCATAAGCCGTCTAAGTATCACAAGCACCGCACTTATAATAAAAGCAATCGGACGCAGGATAAAAGAACCCTGCCAATAGTCTCTAAGTGGCGCGTTTGCAAAGTTATCCAGTATCACAGAACCCTTTGCAGCTCGTCCAATAGCTGTGAATCCCTTGAAAATAAGGCTGTGTTCGAAGTAATAATTCAGTTTGAATAATAGCCTGATAACTGCGTTAAGTATAACGCTGGTTGTGTTCATTTATGTCACCTACTTATCTTATGACTTGAATAGCAAAACGTCGCACAATGAGCCGTCGATATGTCTCGCACCTGGGTGAGCCTTTATTAGCTCAAAGTTGCCTTTTGTATATTCATCGACCACTTTAGTCCAAAAATGGACGGATGGTATGTTTTTAGGAATATAAGCTAGCTGCCAGCGACCTCTGTGCATCTCAAGTGCTTTAAAAAACGCTTCTTTGCCTACGCCCAAGCGGCGATACGCATACATTACGAAAAACTCAGCTATGCTAAAGTCTGTCTCTGTGCCGTCATAGGGGATGTTTGTTATCATTACAAACCCTGCAAGCTTCCCGTCAACCTCAATGAAGTACGCCCATCTGCCGTCTTCGCTCCAATAATTATCAAGATATCTATAACCGTACAAACCGAGCGCATTAACATCCCGATTATTGTACTGAGAAAATTCGTACTCATATTTTTCCAAAAGATTGCGCAAAACTTCTTTCTCGTCTGCAGGAACAAGCCTCAGCTCTATGTTCATCTACGACACCTCTTCAAGACCAGATATCCTCATGAAAATAACGCTGCTGCCCACGCGCAAGGTAAGGCTATGACCTATGCCAAAACGATTGCCGCCGACCATAACACCATGTTCTACGGGTGTTGCTCTGAGACGTGTTGTAATCTCTAAAGATGAATGCCCCTCTTTATTGCTTCTTATGGTGTTGCCGTAACGATCAGCATTCCACACAATAGCATCATTTATATCCAAATAGATGACCTCGCCCAAAAGTATATTAGCAGGCCCATCAAAAGCTCTATCGCCTATATTTATCCCGTCCAAACGGAAATCCTCGACCTCTTCTACGAAAAAACTCATTGTGAACTCGCGTGCCTCGTCTGGCGCAAGGATTGTTATAGGGCTGCTTCCGCCTCTTAACTGGGTAAAGCCAAATATTGCTATCCCTATCACGCCCAATACGATACATAAATCTATAATATTGATTTTTCCAAAAAGTTTCGAATCTCTAATCATGCTTGTCCTCCTAATGGCGTTATATCACTAATTTGTAACTGCATCTTCGTTATTCCTACCCAAATTATTATCGTTGTACCGCTTCCATACAGATTACCCTCCAAAAGCAGTACCCCATCAACCAATTGCCCGTATACTACGGACTCTATAGTGACAGACGAGCGACCCTCCATAGGAGACGCAACTTCTCGTCCGTCTTGGTCCGGCATAAAGCTAGTACTTTCGCCAATCTCAATGCCTACAACATTACCCATAAAAGTACCGTCTGTATCATTTTCAACCCGCGCACCCATCTGAATTGCATCTGCCGTGAAGTTCTCAAGATTAGGGGTAAAAAATGTAATCCTAACTGGCTGCTCTGCACCTGTAACAACAGGTCTTGTGCCAAAGCCAAACGTGGTATAAACCACCAAAAACACCATCGCAAGAACAACTACTGCGAATATATCAATTAGGCTTACTAAGCCAAAGAGCTTGCCTTTTTGGTCTATTATTTTCATTTGTACCTCCTTACTCATCTTGGTAATTATTTCCTACAATAAACATTGTAAGTCGTTTTCATCAACTTGTCTATATTAAACGTATTTTTTACAACTGCCCTTGCATTTTTCGCCATTTGTTCACGTTCGTTTTTATTTTGTATTATATACTTCATCGCTTCCGCCATCTCCAGCGTATCGCCGTATGGCACTAACATGCCGCAGCGCGTTCTTTCGTTCACGATATCAGGATTGCCGCCCACATCTGTCGCAATTATACAAAGCTCAGACTCCATCGCCTCAAGGATTGCAAAACTTAGAGCCTCGCTAGATGATGCGTTTATGAAACAGTCAGACTCTGCCAAAAGTTCCGCTACATCGCTCCTGTATCCAGGAAGGCTCACCACATCCGAGAGTCCATACTTTTCAACAAATGAACACGCCTCATCATACAAAGGACCATCCCCCGCCATCATAAGAGAAAACGGCACATCATCAAAATCAAGCCACTTCGCCGACTCAAGGAGAAAATGCACACCTTTTTCCTCGGAGAAGCGCATGAGGCTTATGAACTTGACCGTTTCATCGCTCTTTGGCTCACGCTCAAAGCCCTCTCTATACAAAACCCCATTCGGAATAAGTTGAATCTTGTTCGCGGGATAATTGTTTGCTATCAGCAAGTCCTTAACCGAATTGCACACGGCGATTATTCTATCATTCTTGCCCATAAAGAGCTTGTTCATTGTTTTCCAAACTCGATTGTTCGGTGTGTTAATATGGCATGTGTGGATTATCTTTGCTTTGTTGCCGTAGAGCGTTTTTGAAAGTATCGCGATGTAATTCTCCCGCGCAAACTGCGTATGAATCACATCAATCCTATGTAGCGCACAGTACAGACTCAACTTTTTTGCTGCTTTAAAGTCTATCGGCGAGCTCATCTCAAATTGAGATATGTTTTTTGACAATCTTTTCATTTGTTCGACAAGCTGACCGTTTTCATTATAGATAAAGAAGACATTGTCGCCTTGCAAGTGACAATACTCTGCCATATTCTTTACGTATTTCTCACTGCCGCCCTTTCCAGCATGGTTCATCAGGTAGAGTATATTCATCACTTCACACCTCTTTTCAAAAACGATAACGCCACAGGAACTCTAAGCATAAGAGTACTAACAAAGTAGACCACTATTCCCGCAAAAGCAGGAATCATTAAGCTTACAAAGCCTATCTCGCTAAAGTATAAGCCCCTTGCGAAGTTCGCCGCGAAAAGCATTATAATAACTGACAACATAATTTTTGCTAAGTTAAGCGCAAACGCCGCATTTATAAAACTGATTTTGACATTCAGCTTAATGCAAAGCCCCAAAACGCCAATAAACGCCGCTATACAATAAGCCACTGGCATACTGTAAAGCCCCAAATACGGCAGCAATAAAAGTGTTGCGCCTATATTTATACTCATGATTATAAAGCCAAAGAGTGCTGGAGTCTTTGAGTCCTGCTGTGAATAAAAGGCTCTGTCCATCGCTTCTTTCATGCTGATTGCTATGATGCCTATGGAATACAGCCCCAAAAGATTTCCTGCGACTGCGATATCAGTATATCCGCTCGCCGCTTCACGCCAACCAAGCAAAAAATCCATTATCTCATACCGCAAAAGCAAAAATCCGCCTGCCGCGGGAAGTACAATGAACAGGATGTATAAAACAGCCCCTCGAAAGTTCTCCAAATAGCCGCTTGCATCAGCTTTTGCGTGAAGTGACGATAACTTTGGAAAATAGACGCTGATTATCGCATAAACTATAGTCAGCATAAAAACCTGGACAAGCATCTGTGAATATCCCATTATAGCCGCTGTACCGAACTGCATCGCCATACCGTTGTTAAACAAAAAGTTTACTTGATACGATGATACGGAGATTAGTACAGGAAGGCTCAACTTCGCCGCACGCCTTATATGTGGATTGTTTAGATCAAACGAAAATTTATATCGATAGCCGATTTTGCGCATAGCGGGAAGCATTATCAAAGGCTGTGTAAAAATCCCAAGAGCCGTTGCGTACAAAAGTCCAGGAACGCCAAATCGCTCCCCAAAAAGCACAAGATAAAGTATCAAGATTATCCCGCCTGGAGCAGTTATAAGCGCAGGAAGTCTAAATATCCCATTAGATTGTAAAAGTCCTTGGAAAATCGCGCCAAACCCAAAGAAAATCATAACAGGCATCAAAAACCTAAGTGCAAAAGTTAAATATTCTGATTCCAGCCCTCCAACCCATCTAGAGATAAAGGGTGCAGCAAATATGCCCAAAAGCACAAGGATACCTATGATTGCCATTGAGATGGTTATTATATTGTCTATGAACTTTTTTGCCTCATCCCTGCGCTCTTCTGCTAAAAGCGAGCTATAAACAGGAATCATAACAGAGTTAAGTGCCGTGCCAACTACAGTAAAAAAAACATGCGGCACATTAAGCGCAAAACTAAACGCATCCAGCAAAGCATTAGCCGTGCCAAACATCGCCATATACATAGTTCGCCCGAGGAAGGTCAACCCCCTGCCTAAAAGGGAAATGACAGCTACATCGGCGGCACTTCTGTTGTCTGAAGATTTCATTAGTGAGTTCCTTTGGGGTTATTTGGTGGTGCGCTTTGTTATATTATTACCACAAATTGGTGGAACAATATACTGAAAGCATTATAGCAAATGTTTGAGAGATAGGCAAGGGGAGACTATGGAGAGACTATGGGAGGGACAAACGCATTGCTTTTGTAGGGCGGCTTTTAGCTGCCTGCCGTATCGCAATTTATGAGTTCAAGACTATAGGATTAAATATTTTGCTTTTGTGGACACAAGGTTTTGTTTTCAGTCTGAAGGGTGCGACCACAGCTACGCTCCTGGAGTTGGACAGAGAAGTTTGTGAAATGGGGATTTTTTCGGGTGAGCGCGAGGGTCGCTAAATCTCATTTATTAAGCTTTATTTACAGAAAAGTTAAGAAAATATTTCCACACATCTCTCCAAACCCTTCAACCTCGCTTATTTCGCGCTTTTCGACGTATTTTTACAAAACCTTCACAATATTGAAATGCTCAGGCATCTCTGATATACTCGTACTTATGATATATGTTGATATTTAGCTAATTCCAAGGAGGCACTCATGAAAAAATACATATTAAAATCTACCAAACATATATTCACTCTGGCGCTGTCTGCGCTCATCGCTTTCCAGCCGATGATGCTGTCTGCCACAGTATTTTTCCAGCAAGTCGAACGAGAAACGGTTGCGGGAGGGATAGTATATGAGAATAGGCTAAAGGCTACAAACGCAGGACTCATCAATGTGTCCGCGCTGTTCGTTGACATACATAATCCTCATGTGGAGCTTAGAGCGATTGCGCCCGCGGCGGCATACGGCTCGCGTGCGCTGCTTCGCACGATAGCACTTGATAGCGGAGCAATGGCAGGGATAAACGCGGACTTTTTTGACATGGGTATAAATCCGTCTACGCCGTTTGGTGATGTTGTTGTTGATGGTCAAATTGTTTCTATGGACGTCAATCGTCCTGGGTATTCGACTTTCTTTATTGATGGTGCGGGGCAGGCGTTTATTGAGTATATTCAGCCTGAGCTGATATTTTTAAATAACGGTCAGCGCAATATGCAGGTTCAAGCGATGAACAAGTTCCTCAGGGACTTCTCGGCGGTTTATTTTGATCGCTCAGCGATGTATAATACAGCAGGGCTTGATTCTAGATTTTCTGATTTATGGAAATATGTTGTTGA
>Ga0123355_10022784_pt1 | contig 10042 bp, 5 predicted proteins | sample TergutEmb28metaG_3_FD_89872 | JGI IMG/M metagenome (GOLD analysis project Ga0123355, IMG submission 89872) | Embiratermes neotenicus P1 segment gut microbial communities from Petit-Saut dam, French Guiana - Emb289 P1 | ecosystem: Host-associated > Arthropoda: Insects > Digestive system > Gut ...
CGCATTTTCTATATCAGCATTTGTATATTTTTGCGGATACGGAGGCATAAAAGGAAATCGCGCATTATTGAGTAACTTATAGAGCACCATAGCCAAAGCATATATATCAATATCATAACTATATTTCTTATTAAGTATAATTTCGGGAGCCATATAAAACGGCGTACCCTTCCTTGACATCATTTGAGTGGTTTTATCCAATGTCTTTGCAACACCAAAATCACCTAGCTTGAAATCGCCGTCCGCGTTGACAAAAATATTTGCTTCTTTTACGTCTCTGTGTATAATTTTATTCTTGTGGCAAAAGCTTAACGCCTCGCCAATTTCTTCACCCAGTCTAATAACATCTGATATTTTGATGGTTTTAGTATTGTGAAAAACATTGTACGGGGTTAGCAATTCCATTCTTATTGTGACATCATAATGTTTTGGCGTTCCGAATATCTGGTGATCATAATAAGTAACAAAATATTTGCTGTTTCTTGCCGACAACTCACGCATGCTGTTAAACTCCGCTACAACATCTTTAAGCATCGACTTGAAATATTCGTCAGTATCCTCTCGATTTTTGTTCATCGAAAGAAAAACATCATTATACTGCTCCGGCTCGGGAAAAGAAATATGCTTTAGCGCATAATAATATTTGCCGCCGTCATCCTCTTTAGAAACCTTATAAACGCTTCCAAATCCGCCGGTGCCAATATGCTCTTCGACTAAATAATCGCCTAATTTTTTCCCTACGTTTTCTTTCAATTCCCTCTTGACCTAAATAACCTATTTAATAATCCTCTTTTCCTATTGGAACGCTTATCAAGCAAAACAGGTCTAAATAAAATCAGTGTAGCATTATCCGAACCGGCTTTTTCATTGCTTGTAACATCAAAAGCTTTTTTGAGCAGATTATTGCCCGCTTCCTCTAAATCAGAGCCTACGCTTTTTGATAACAACTCCTCCATTTGTTCGTCGCTAATAAAATTTGAAATCCCGTCAGAGCAAAGCAAACCAAAATAAAAACTGCTTAAGTCATATCCTTCCGACACGCAGGAAAGTTTTTCGGCATCAAACTTATCCATTCCTATAAAGCGCGTCAATGAGCTTCTCATTTTGTACAGGCAATCTTTATCGTCTTTTATAATTCCAATATCAATGAGCAACTGTCCTTCGGTATGGTCGTGCGATAAGCGTTTTAATCCTGTCTTTCCATACAAATACATCCGGCTATCGCCAACATTTACAGAGAAAATTTTATTTTCGCTGACAACAGCAGCTATTAAAGTTGATCCCAAATTCGCGTGACGTCTTTCCGCCTTGCCTAATTCAAAGACTGTAAAATTAATTTTGTCTACAAGCTGTTCAAAATCATCAATAGTCTGACAATTGGATGAATGTTTTTTTAACATACTCACAATTTGACTGCTGGCGATTTCACCGGCATTATGACCGCCCATCCCGTCCGCTACTGCAAAGCATTTGAAATCTGTCGATGAATTAACAAATTTTCCGTTATAGGTTATTTGAGTTTTAGCTTTGCTGATTTCACCCTCTTTGACAAAATCTCCGGAAGGTAACAAAACATTGTCCTCGTGATTTGACCGGACCCTGCCAATATCTGATACCGCATAGTATTCAATTTCAAATTTCCTGTCGTCAAGCATTAGCTCCTGCCGGCTTGCGCACTTGCGCCCTGTTTAGCGGCGGCTTCTGTGCGCCGCATCTCTTCTGATGCATTACGCAAAAAATTAGAATATTGAGTTACGGTATTAAATCTTTCTTCAAAAGTTTCCGAAAGTGAATTAAACCTGGTAACCAATGTTTCAGCGGCATCACCTTCCCATGCCGATCTAAGTCTGTTGATTTCATTTTTCATTTCGTTAGTAAGCGTAGAAATTTGATTCGCAATACTTTTGAGCGAATCAGATTTAGCTGCTACTACCTCATAATTAACTGCTATTTTAGCCATTTTTGTAATTCTCCTTTTTTTAATTTGCCAGCCTGTTAGCGGCTTCTGTAATTGCTTGCTCGGTTGCTTCATAATTTGCGGCTGCCGTTCTTAGGAACTCTATATAAGATAATACTATCCTTGACAGCTCCTCAAAGCTTGAGCGGTAAGACTCGACTGCGTTATTAAAAGCTTCGCTTGACTGACCTTGCCAATCGACTTTCAACCCTGCGATTTCAGCATACAGCTTACCGTACGTGGCAACATAATTTGAGTTTTTGTCCTCAAGAATTGTCGCCGACGTTTTTAAATCAGTCGTTTCTACTCTGAATCTTGACATTTGACCTACCTCCATTTTGCTTTATCAGCAGATTTAATTATAGCATATATTTCTTTATTAATAAGTTAATGTAAAAATATACGTTTTAAATGTAATGATCAAAGCAATACAAATTTTTCCTCATCTCTTATTTCATAATCCAGCAATCTTAAATCTTTTTTGAGAATTATATTACATGACAACATAAACATATCCGCATTATTAATATCTTTAAGAATACCTTGAAAATCCTCTCCGATTATTTGATACATCAAAAGAATAGCATCCTTGATTTTCATTTTCGGAGAAATTTTAAAATCGTATATTTTGGAGACTGCCGGAACATTGACGCTTATAAAGATTTTTTTCATCACTGCTTGAACCTCACTTTATTAACCGGATTAGAGCTATCTGAGTCAACAAAAAACATTTTAAACTCACCTTCTGCAATGCTTTTACGCCCCCTGATTATCGCTTCAAAAACCGTTTCTCTTGCTCCTTGCACATCTCCGACTAAAAATGCCGTCATCTTTTTGTCTCTGGTAAGATTATTAAATAACGGCGTTAGCGTCATAGTGTTTAAATTATCGACAGTATCAATCAAAATAAATTTTGTATTATTTCCTTTTTCGCTTACTGTGTAATCCGTCAGCAGCATTGCTTCTTCATCACTAATCATCTCATAGAAGGACATAAATCCGTTAATAAGCACAATTGAATCATCCGTGTCTCTAAGTTTATAAATATCTAAACCTATAGTTTTTGCTCCCTTTAAAGCATAATTGCCGGCTGTATTATATACAAAAATTGTACTATCCATCATTTCCAAATCTTTTAACATGCTTGATACTATTGTATCCGCCGTTTCTTTGGCAAAGTCAGTAATGACTAGTGTTTTAAGCTTTGTCAAGCTGATTTTATCTTCTTTTTCTTTTTTGATTGATACCGCAGCCGCTTTTTCTGTCGTTCTGACGCCCTTTTTGCACATTGCTTCCGCTAAAGTTTTTATTTGCGCCGTCCTTGCTGCTTCGCTTTCGGCACTTACAGGTAAAGCTGTTTGAAACTCAATAGCTTGTTTGTCTACAACCGTTATCCCCCTTCCGGCTATTTCTTCCGGCTCAACCTGGACAGCAATCTTTAGGATATCCCGATATGCGGATAAATCATTTTGACGTAAAGCAAAATTATTATTTATAAAATCAGAGACCCTATAGAACACTGCGCTCTTATTACTGCCTGTTACTATTAAATAAACACCGTAAGCAGCGCCTTCTCTTGCAATTTTAATTAGGGGGTCTCCCATAACGGAACTAAATCTCTCGGTTACAATCGAATAATTGTCTATAACAATAATAATTGCAGGGGCTTTAGTCTTCACAGACTGATTGTACGATTCAAAAGACGTTACGCCCGCTTGTCCGAATAGTCTTTGTCTTTCGGCAATAATTTGAGTAAGGTCTGTCATTGTCTTAGCAATTTGTTCTGCATCATCTGAGAAGTGCAATGCTTTAACATGCGGCATTTTTCCGAAACAACCAAGCACCCTTGATCCGAAATCAAACAAATAAAAAAACATTGAGCCGGGTGAATTATTAATTGCTAAACTAAGCAGCGCTGTTTGTAAAAATGTCGTTTTTCCGCTTGAGGAAGTTCCGTAAACCGCAGCATTTCCGCGATTCAAATCAAGATAAAGCGGTTTCTGTTCCTGTGTTTCGGGATAATCAGCAAAGCCGATACATGTCTTCAAACATATCTTATCATTTATCCATGACTGCCCGTTAAAATTTTTATTTTCAACTATGTCATTTAAATAAAGCTGCTCCTTAAGCGGTTCTAGCCACAGCAAATTCGGATTGATTTTATCTTTTCGCGCAATCTCAGAAAAATAATTTACTAAAGCTTCCAACTGCGTCAAATTGTCCTTCTGTGCAGATGTTTTAAGCCTTGCAGTTTTTTGGGTATTGCCGAAAGAATCTATCCAAGACAGACTATTCTCTTCGTCATCCTGATATTCTTCAGTCGGAATATAGGGCGCACCGCTATAGCCTGACTGTAAATATTCATATACTTCGTCATAGCCGACTTGTACATAGCAGCGTCCCGGCAGCTTAATAAATGCAGCATCCGGTTTTTTAATCATTTCTTGACTGTCCTGCTTCTCAAGCACTTTTAGGCACATACGAAACCGCGAATTGCCCCAAATTTGATCATCCACTACACCTGCCGGCTTTTGTGTGGCGAGCAGCAAATGAATCCCCAAACTTCTTCCAATCTGGGCAATATCAATTATTTTACGCATGAATTCCGGCTGCTGTGATTTAAGTTGAGCAAATTCATCCGCAATAATCAACAAATGCGGCAACGGCTTTAATAGCTTGCCTTCCTTAAACAACTTTTGGTATTTGTCAATATTATTTACACCGGCCGCTGCAAACAGTCCTTGTCTTCGTTTTAATTCAGCATCTATCGAGATAAGCGAACGACGCAAAGTGCTGCCGGATAAATTAGTAATTTTGCCCGCCAAGTGAGGCATTCCGTCAAAAGCATTGGCCATTCCGCCGCCCTTATAATCTATTAGAATAAAGGAAACATCGTCAGGATGGAAATTGATTGCCAATGACAATATGCACGCCTGCAATAATTCACTTTTTCCGCTACCCGTCATACCTGCCGCCAAGCCGTGCGGTCCATGAAAAGCTTCATGCACATTCAGTGAAAAAACCTCTCCCCCGGATTTAATCCCGATAGGCGCCGCAAGAGATTTATAAGAACAGCTTTCATCCCAACGCTTTTTGATATTCAGGCTTTCAATATTACCCGCTTTATAAAGACCCAAAAAAGATACCTTATCCGGCACCCCGGCTATTTTTTGCTCAATTTTTACTCTTACATTTTGCAGATAATTAATATATTCCAAAAAATACTCCGGGTTAAGAGTGTCGGGGACGAATTCTTGGAAATGATTTGCATTATTTTCCTTGGAATAAAACCCGCACATCGGGCGGTCTGCTTGAATAATAATTCTGCATTCCTTAGGAAGTTTGTATATAGAGTTATAAGAAAAAATAGCGCAGAAATTGTCATCCTCTTTCGGATTTTCTAGTTTTCTCGCAAACGGCTGCCCGTCTAGGAGCTCACGGTCAAAAATAAAAAATACAAAAAAAGGCTTGTTTTTATCGCTTGTCTGCCTCTGCCGGTCGATTAATTCTGTAAAAAAGTTAAATAATCTATGCACCTCTTCTTTAGTTGAGGCTACAAGTCTATTTTCACCGTTGTCCGTCTTAATATGCTGTGTTTTGTGAATTGCCTCAAATTTATGACGCTGGTCATCGCGATAAATAAATACCGTTTTAACTTCATCATAAGAATGTCCGAATGTCAAGGACATAAAAATTGATTTAATCAAATTGTCCGTATACTCTTGACTGCCAATCAACCCGATTGATTTATTGACCTTCAGCGATATTGCAACCGGCATGTCATCTATAAAACTAAATTCATTAGCAATTTCCCCAGGCAGCTTTAAAAGCAAGTCTTGATCAACGCTAAAACCCTGCTTGGCTGTTTTTATTTCTATCGCCGATTTTACATTCCCGCTTCCAAGCCTTACTTTCAAATAATCATCGTCTGTTTCGGTTTTTTCAAACATCTTTCGGGATCGCTTTTCATCAATGATTATGCGGCTAATTACTTCGGGGGACGGGAAAAACTCCTCGTTTAAGAGTCTCCTATTATTATAATTTTCTCTCTCAAGGCGTTCTCTAATCTTCGCAATATAGTCATTATATCTATTCACCCGTAAAGACTCTATTTGTCCGGCACTGCGTTTCTGAAAACGTCTTGTTAAAAGCGGCCATAAAATTGCCCCTATCAGCATACTAAAAGCCAAAGCTCCTCCTGAAATCAGTGTTGCCAGATTAGCGTCAGAAGTAAAATTACCTACGCTGACTCCTAAAGTAACAAGCATTACAAGCCCCATGGTGAGGGATGGACCGATTTGCAGTATGGCCGGGAGCGGCTTACTCTTTTGAGCGGGAGGCGGCGCATCTATTTCGACAGGCTCGCTTTTATAGCCGACAATAATGCGCGGGGTTCGTATAAACCAATTTTTTTTTACTTTTTCTTTTCGCACAGGAAGGAGGCTTACAGCATTTGTTTGCGGCAGATTAACGTCCGCGCTGCCATAAATACGAATTTCATTCTGTAAAAAAAGTATCTTAGTGTCAAAAACTTGTATGATGTCACCTATCTTAAGTTCTTTTGAGCGTTCAATTAATCCGTTTACATAAAAATTCGCTTTGTTCTTTGCACTCTCAATTCTATAATTTCCGTTATTATCTTTGACAATCATAGCATGATTACGGGAAATACTCTCGCTCTCTTTAATTCGAATTAAGCTGTCATCAGCTCGTCCAATCGTTATTGCGCTATCAACTAACTGATATGTTGTCCCGCTTAGCGTTCGCTTTGAATTGTCAAGAAAAAGCGCATTGAAAATATAATGCTCGTCAAAATTTTCTACGGCTAAATAATCCGCGTGTTCAATTGCTTTTTCATTTTGATTGCTGCCAAAGATTTTTACGTTTATTTTCGCTTTATTGCCTGAAATAACCGTTTCATCATCAGAATATGAATTTATAGTATAATTATCATCTCTGAAAGTCTTTGACATCAAATTTTCTTCCAAGCTTTCGCTGTTGAATTTTATTATGTGCCACTTGTTATCTTTTTTTTCAATCGGCAGAATCAAATTGGATTTTATGCCAAAATATTCTCGGGGCAAGTAGTAAAATTCGCCGTCAAACTGCAGAGAATTTAAGCAAAATTCTCTTACTTTTTTATTAATAAATATAATGCACGATAAATTTTTCACAATGCTGTCCTCTCAAATAATTATACCAATAAAGACTTTTTTCGTCTTTTGAGGAAACCGAATATTGCAGCCGCTCCCACAATAAGACCTCCGACAACTACCCCAAGAAAAACACTTAACGGATGAATGCCTTTGTTTACTTCAAACTCATATACGCTTATATTACCGCTTTCATCAATAGCTGTAACAACATATACCCCGTTTCTCCTAAAAATCATACCGATTTCCGCATCAATATGCAGACCGTTTCTTGTAACTGTTAAATTACTGAGCGGTTTTGACGCCGATATAAGCGTAACAGAATTTCTTGCTATTCCGTCAATTGAAATATTGCTAAAAATAAGCCGGGGCGGTGACGTATCAATATAAAAAGTTATTGTTGCCTCATTTCCGCCGGCTATATCCCTTACAACTACAACATGACGACCTTCTTCAGCGACAGTAAAACCCGTAACAGGTCTATTTATGCCGTTTAATGAAACAAAAGACACTGTTCCTCCAAGAATTGTTTCAAAACTCAGCTCAACTGCCGCCGCATAAAAACCGCCGTCTCTCGCGCCGAAAATCAATGGAGGATCGCGGTATATAAAGAAGTTTCTGGTAGTAGTATTGCCTGCCCTATCGGTTACAATTAAAGTATAAAAGCCGCTAACTGTCGGCAAAACAAACGGTTGCAGCGGATTGATATCAGTGGTTGTCACATTAGTCGTATTGTTTCTGAGGATAATGTCCGCAATATTTCCGCCCGTTATTATATTGTCGCTAAAGCTATCCCCGTTATCGGAAAAAACCAATGTTCCTCCCAACACTCTTGCGCCTTCCGATATGTTTTGAATAATCGGCGGCGTTCGGTCTACATAAAATATCAGCGTGATTCTTACACCGGCATCCCCGATAACACTTATTGTATGTCTGCCTTCAGGTATATTATTAATTGTTGTGGTAGACTGTTCTACACCGTTAAGCGAAACAATAAGATTACTGCCGTTTTCTATAACCAAATTAAGATTGTTAATACTAATCCATGCTTGATCCGTCAAGACCTGCAGTTGCAGCTGTCTGTCGATAAACCGAATAACGGGAGTGTTGTTAAGCGTAAATATTACTGTGCTTTGATTGCCGGCAACATCCGTCACTATAAGCGTATACTCACCGTCCGCGAAGTTGTGATCCAGTACGGTACCGCTAGCAAAACTCACTCCGTTCAGCGTTGCACCGGCTATTCCGTTTGCGTCGCTAAAGGTTATTGTCGGAGCAAGATACGTCCCGCCGTTAGTTACTCCTGTCACCGTCGGCGGCGTATTATCAAGCGTAAAGTTGATAGTCGTTACATTACCGGCATTGTCAGTAACTATCAACGCATATTCGCCGTCTAAAAAACTGTTCCCTAGCGTTATTCCGCTTGCAACTTCAAGCGCGGCAAAAGAAGGTCCGCTAAGATATGCGTTGCGAATACCGTTTGCATCGCTAAAAGTTATCGTAGGGTTTGATACAAAACCCCCTTCAGTGACTCCTGTTACAGTCGGCGGCGTATTATCTATAATAATGACAAAAACAGCTTGGTTCCCCGCTATATCAGTAACAACTAAATTATATATTCCGTCCGGAGCGGTCATAGACATAAGGACATGCGCCGCATCAAATACCCACGGATATAACGCCGGCGAGTTTTCTTCAACGTCTATTCCGTTAAGCGTTACGCCGGCGATATTAGGGCTGCTTTTTCCTATTATTATTGACACAGAAGTTCCAACATTATTACCGCGCTGCAACGATTTTTGACCCAATACTCCTTGGACAACTGTTCCTGACACATAAGCATAAGGCGGTGTATTTAGCAACGTAAAGCTGATGATTGTCTCATTGCCCGCGTTATCAACAACTAATATAAAATGGTGTCCGTCTGCAAATCTATTATCCAGCGTTATTCCGCTTGTTATATCAATTCCTTTCGGATTAGAATTAATATGCAGCCTCGCGCTGTAAATACCGTTTGCATCACTAAAGGTTATCGTCGGATTTGATACAACAGCCCCTTCCGTGACTCCCGCTACAGTCGGCGGTGTATTGTCCAAAATAAAGCTAAAGCTTGATTGATTGCCCGCCACATCGGTAACAACTAAAGTATACGCCCCGTCGGGAGCAGTCACGGATTCCAGACGGTCAGTGATTGGGGTCCATACAGGAATAAATACCCACGGATATATTACGGCCGCGTCTTTTATATCCAGTCCGTTAAGCGTCGCGCCGGACATTAATTCATGACCTAACAAATCCCATCCTGTATGATTCCATACTATATTTATCCATACTCCGGCCGCGATATCGCCGCAATTAAATTGTGCCACTATTTCAAAAGACGGGGCGTTAAGCAGCATAAATTTGACAACTGTCTGATTGCCCGCTCTATCCGTTACCTGCAATGTGTATATCCCGTCCGGAAAACTGCTGTTAAGCACCGTCCCTCTGGTGACAGGACTGCCGTTAAGCAGCGCCTCATGCAAAAACTCGTCACAAAAATCAATCAATACATTACGGTAAAATCCGCCGTCCGTAATGCCGAAAATTTCCGGCGGCTCTATCATCGCTTTTATAGTAATCGTAGTAGTATAGCCGAATATATCGGTTATCGCCAGTATGTGCGGTCCTCTGCCCGGAACCTTGTACCCCCCGGACAAATACCAATTGTCGCGTTCAAAATTGATACCGTTAATCGTTATCGACGCTTTTAAGTTGCAGCGATAAAATGCCGCGTCAATCCCAAAAACTAATTCATCTCTTATATACAAATTAACATCGTTGTTTCGCTGGAAAAGGACAACTCCTCTCCCCGATATTATAATATACCACCAATCAATCGTTTCGCCCGCTGCAAAAATGTAGTAGGGACTCATGCCGATATTTTCCATCC
>Ga0123355_10022785_pt1 | contig 10042 bp, 4 predicted proteins | sample TergutEmb28metaG_3_FD_89872 | JGI IMG/M metagenome (GOLD analysis project Ga0123355, IMG submission 89872) | Embiratermes neotenicus P1 segment gut microbial communities from Petit-Saut dam, French Guiana - Emb289 P1 | ecosystem: Host-associated > Arthropoda: Insects > Digestive system > Gut ...
ATACGTCCATGCAGATGAAATAATATATTCATGTCACGAAAAAACAATCACATTAACGTCTTTTTGTGGGCCAAATTTTCCCAAAGCCTGAAAGCGATTTCTTCAAATATCGCGGTCAAAAATATATGCAGACTTAGGCCCAAAGATCATCTTTAGACATACCTCATACACAGGGACAAATTCAGATTGTGTGGGGTCTGAAGCTCATTCAAACGTTGGGACCCTCTTTAAGAAAAATAATATTAAATTACGAATAAAACTAGGTTGGAAAGTGATTATTTGCGTATTACCATTCGAGGGCCTTAGAAGGGGCCCATGCAAGTGAGGGTCCCTGAAGCTAAATATTTATTGGCTTCACTGTTAATCCACTCCTGCTTGTATCCATTTGCATGAATTCACGGTATGTTGCTTCCAACCGGGAACAATTTTATTTTGTACCTTGCTTCCTTAAGATTGAGTCTGATTTTTAATTTCTTACGCCTTGAGCCACATCGACTTAATAATAATACTAACTATGCTAAGCAATGATTATGTTTCGGAGGTTTACTGAGGCACCTGAATAGTTTAGATTTTGGAGCGGAATGAAGACATCTGGCGAACAGACCTCGAGAAGTTTTCAACCCGATGACTCTAATGTTGAACTTTAAAAAAAAAAAAAACTCTATTTGGTATATAGGCTCATTATTTTATCTAACAAATATGGTTTGACACTTTCCACCTATACTCTGCCGCTTACGGGGTGGGTGGCTGAGTGGACTGTGTTAAAATCATAAACGAGCATATAGAAAGCAAACGAGAGTTGTCAGATAAAATAATCTCTCTCTCTCTAATGTATTACGTGAGTACAAATATGAGAGAGAATCCTATGAAATCAGAGACTAGAAACTCTTCGTACCTCCAGCACATAATGCTCTAGATAAGAGACTTGCCTTCGTAAACAATTCCGTTATGTGTTGGAACGGCATGGTTTGGACCAAAAAGAGCTGGCTGGTACAAATGGGAATTTTGTTGTAATATGATGGGTACAGTCTGTGCCGCTCCTCGAGTGTTCACAGTCTGCAGATTAATGAGGTTAGGTTGATGCTGTTGCTGATATGCAACGTGTGGAACAAAATACACAGGTTGCCAGTTGTTCCTCTCGTCATACTGCTGCTCTGATTGTTGCCCGACATTGACTACAGGAATATACTTATGTACTGTTGTTTGCGAACTGTATGTCTTTGTATTCGCTTCTTCAAAACTTCCGCTTCTAATATGGTTACTCTTATCTTGAACATGTGTATTCGGGAACAAATGTGGTCCAAGATTTTGCCTTATTGCATTTCTGCTGTCAGCATGCACTGAATGGTAAAGTTGAGGGCTCTTAACAGTGTTCAGGTCTGAGAGAAATTGAAGACTGTGAATGTTGTTGGTATTACTATAAATCGGAACAGCCTGATGTTGCGGGAAGGTGTTCCGAACAATTGCTTGTGGTCCAACCGGTCGTTCGATCTCATTTTCTCTAGCTGGTTTTGGTATTGTCTCTTCCAGTGGATGAAGTTTGCTCTTTGTAGGATGTATTAGGTATGTTAAATTTGAAGCCAAAACATTGTCACTCTGATGAATCGAAGGCGTTGTTGACAGGCCTGAAATAGGGATATTATTTCCTTCATTACCTTGAGTATGGGCAGTTTTCTTTCCAAAATCCCAGTGTGTGAGCCCTTGTAGGTTTTCCATTTTGTGTTGTGTTTGAGAATTGGTAGCTGGGGTTACTTTTGAAGGTTTCTGCTTGTAATAACTTTCAGTATTCTGAACTTGTGTGCTATTCTCCTTGACTTTGGTTTGCTTTCCAATTCTGCTATGGTAAAGTGCCCTTTGTGATAGAGAAATTCTATTGTTTACAATACTTGTCTTGTTTGGTCTGTTATGTTGCGCCTTCATGTTTTTTAAGGGAAACATTTTTGGAGGAAATTTTACATTTATTCTGGACTTATTGAAGTCGGTGGAACTGTTTCGATTAATATACGTTGCATGATACATGTTGTCCGAAACTTTAGGGTCGCTGAAGTAGCTGTATTTATCATAATCTTGCAGTTCATTATTATAATTTCTTATTAGTATGTTCCCTAGGAGTATTCTACTGTAGAAATCTAGACCATCATCTGCCAAACTTTTAGCCAGTACACTTTTTGACGAAGATTTTTCACTACTTTCTTGGTATTTTTGCTTGGTTTCACGTGGTGTTAGGGAGGGAATATCATTTAACTTCCGTGTGTCACGTTCATTCTTTCTCCCTTCCCTCTGTCCTAATATTTCATTTCCCCTGTTCTTAAAATCTGTGTCTGAAAACAGTAAGTCACCAGTGTCTGAGGAAGGTCTTCTGAAATTTGATTTGTCAGAACCGTTCAGTGTTATCTCTACTGATCTGATAATTTCTACAGTTGTTTTGCCATTATTCTTGGTGGTCTGCGACTCTTCTGGCGAAGTCAATGGTGATGAGATGTCAGGCACGTAGATCAGAAATGGAATGCTGATATTTCTTTTCTCGGGAGACAATTGATTTTGATTCAAACTTTGTGCGTTTCCAATGTGCATTATTAGACACGCGGCTACTGCTAAAGGCATGGCGATTGCGTGCAACTTCATCTGAAAGGAAAACATTAAGGAATGTATAAATATATCGAATGTATGATCTTTCACTCCTAATACGATCACCTCGTCTACTGATTGGAGCACTGAACACGGGATCGTTCAATCATATTGCACGTAAGATTGTCCATATGCCTGCCTTGATCAAATCAAGGAGAAGGAAATATGCGGGGCGTGTGGCACCTAGAGGGAGAGAACAGAAATGCATAGAGGGCTTTGGTGGAGAAACCTGAAGGAAATAGATTACTTGCAAGGCCTAAGCATAGATGGGAGGATAATATTAATGTAGCTCCTAAATAAATAGGATTGCAGGATGGACTGGGTCGATCTCGCTCAAAACAGGGACAAGTAGCGAGCACTTGTGCACACGGTTCCATGAAACACGGAGAGTTTCTTAACCGTCTGAGGAAGGATGCTGCTCCATGAAACAATGTTAGGAATTTATAGTTGTAAAGCTAGAATATAGTGTATAAATTTTCGTTAATATAAACCACGACTCTCCGATCTCCGACATTGATGTTATATCTATCGCGTTCTTTGGATTGTAATTTCTTCTAACTCCTCGAATTCTGGGGTATGTGAAACTATTTTTTTTATTATATGTGCGGAAATAACGACTTAGAAATTCAGCAAAAAGAGACTATCCAAACAGAAGCCACTCTTGACTTTGGCGCCATGTCCTGAAGTATACGTGGTTACCTACGGTCAGTAGACAGTCGCTATTCTTGCCTTCAGGGAAGCCTCAGGTTTTCCCGAAACGACAGAGACCACGTGACAAATTATAGAACACAATACCATAGTTTAAATATGTACAGTCGCGGAAACCTCAAATCCTACTCTGCAATATATTTCGTAATACTGATTAAAGCACGTGGGATTGCAAATAGCACTGACGGAAGACACATCCGGTGCTTTTGTTGTTGCAGGATGGAGAGGGGTCTGACACAACTCCTCATCTTTGCTGCCAAAAGTTAGACAATGAACTGCCAATCATTATTCATGTCTTGTGGGAACTGTGTTTAGTGAAAATGTTTTATCTGCTACTGAATGAATAAGTTAGGCATCTGTAGGGCAGTGACATGTTTGGAAACGTAAAAGATACTTCGAATTAATTTTTAATTACACTTACTATAAAAATATGGAGAAATAAGGAAACACCAATAGATCTGGTAGTTTTATTTCTTGATTAGACGAGAAATTATTAGCTTCTCAAGAAGGACTCTGCTGCACCGAGTTAGTCAGGAAGTTTTAATTAGTTAGTCAGGTATTTAGTTAATTTGTAGTCTCATACACGATGCCAACATTTTGGAAGGAAAAGAAATTCCAGGATGCTGAAGATTGGTTCAGTGTTTTCCTATCAAACGCTATCAAACTACAAGAAGAGACGGAGTTAAAAACCTGAAGATCAAAACGTGAGAACCTCGAAACCTTAGTAAGAAAACGGTATCTTCCGAATCGGAAATATCTTCCGACAGCACACGGAGCTACAGATAGACCATAAGTTCTTGCACTATATGAGAAAGTGTAATGTGGTTTACAGCTCTCGTTTCAAATCTTATATTCAACTTGAAACTGGCTGTCGTCCTCTATGGGAATCCTGGTTTACGACCCTATGTGGTCTGGCAGATCTTCACCAACGTTTCGGGTGACACGCTGCCTCCATCATCAGGACACAACACTCATTTGAAGGGACATCCACTAGCGGGAATTTTCGGTATAAAATCCTGCATTTGGAACGCTTTCTATCCGCATTCTATCCTGACGTTCTTTTCCTTTAATTCTATTACAAACTTATCCTTCTAGCTTCAACTCTATCTTTCAAATGACCGCCTTTAGAGACGTTCTCTTAATGCAACTGAATGCCTTTCCCATCTCTTCCATCCGACCTAGATATCCAGTCCAACATAACATTTATTTTGTGTGCTACCAGTGTTAAGTGACCTGCACAAATCACAAGGCCGCTATGATGTAATATTATCGATGTCAATCTGCTTCATTCACTTTGGATCCGAAAGTTATTTGATGCCGTTGTAATTAGAGTTAAAGGCTACTTAACCCAGTCGCACAAAATATTTTAGAATGTGTTAATTTCTCATGTGTGATGCGTTAGTTTAAAGGAAGTCACACTGAATATCTTTTGATTGATAAGCATAATTACATTACAAATATGGCCTACATTATTCACTGTTAGAAGAAAGCAAAATTTTGTTTTTTGTGCTCTTTTAAAAACATTATTTTAAAAAAATTTAAATTCGAAAATAATTTTAGCATTTATCTTTAGTTAACTGCAGTATCTGTAATTTTTACGTGCCTGCCCAGTGATTCGAAAGTGTCACCAATGTAAGGCCCAGTTTCTTCAGTACCACCGTCTGAAGTAACTTGCTCGATAGGAAAATTTTGAGTCTTTGTAAATAATTTGTAATTTAATTTTTTGAGTAAATATTACGAAAAATATCAGTAAGCGGCCTTACGAACAGGAGCAAAGTTTTAAATACTCATGAAATTGTATAAAATTAATTCTAGTTCACAGATGTACGTGCACTACATACTAGGGTGTTGTATGTCAGATGAACACATCAACTTGTAGTTACGACTATAATTTGCTTACTTTATTTAAAAAATCCCGTGGAGTCCTTTATATGCCTCAAAACTCGATGCACTTGTCACATTTCACGGCCAAACACAATAGAAGGAGCCATTTTGGTAACACACTGCACTGTGGATACAGAAACAAATTATAACGCAGTCTGTATCAATTACCTGTTCACAGTAATATTCAGTTCAGTAACTGTTAATGTTAACAAGAGAATCTTTACGTATCAGAGTGAAAACTGCCACTGAGACATTACCTCAGCCACTACAGTGTTTTGCATCCGCGTCCGATACGCAGTGTGAGCTCACGACTGACAAAAAAAAGAAAAAAAAAAGGCATGCACACATGTCTGTCTTCTTTCTTACAGCAATTTTAGTTGACGGGAGAGAAAGTTGGGTCATTTACTCTTCCTCAACAATTCTACCGAACGGTTTTGTTTCACCACTGCAAATACGCACAATACGTTTTAAAACATGCGAGTTATAGGATTTCGCGGCGGTGTGGATGATGTATCCCTTCTTGTGGGATAAGACGCTGCGTCATTGGGTATCTTGTTCCCGACGTTCGACGAAACGTACAGGTCTCATCATCAAGAGTCTAGAGGTGCAGACCTCTAGACCCTTGAAGATGAAGACATTCTCCTTCGAAACGTCGGGAACGGATAGTCACGTGACGCGACGTCATATTCCAGAAGAATGGTAGCCTTTAATTTCGGGCTTCATGAAAGGCGAAGAACTTGACCAATTAAGCGGTTATCGGCTTCTCAAAGTTTTTATTCCATAATTTGAACTAGAGCTGGTTGTCCTTCTATAGGGTGATACTAAATGTACTGTTCGAGCTTTTGACACTTGTGGGTTAGAAAACTGTAGAGCTTATCGATAGATAATTGGGCAACCGTCCAAAGTTAACCCAGGTAACTGACAAAAACGTATCAAACAAACCAAGAAAGAAATAATCATGAACTGGCTAAGACACTGGAAGTCACGAGTGAATGGTTAAAAATTCTATTTAACGTTTTGAGTTCTCGATTTCAAATTTTGGCTCTGATCCCGGATATTTTGATCGAAACTTTATTTTTCCTAACTCTCTCCAAAACGTCCGGACCGGCTCTGGCGCTCATCCAACCACCTGTTAAATGGTACCGGGGGTTCATTCACCTTCAGTAAACCGCCGTGGTCAGGAATGAGTAGTTACACCTCCACCCCTCTCGCATGCCTCGTGGTGTACACACGGACGCTACATTCTGACCCCATTGCGTACCCGAAAATAGACCATGACTTTCTTCCCACTCCTTTTATTAACACCCGACTATTTGGCGCTATATAGGTCTTAGCCTATGGATGGTAGCATGTCGGGAAGTTAGATACTTTCAGCCAACAAGAACACAAAATTAATTCTCAACCATCAACATTCCATTACTAATTTGTTTCCTTGTAACAGGCCTATATCATAGAGACAAAATCTCAAGTACCAGGTGTGGCATGCCTGCCATAGCCTTGTCACTAACCCATGTAAATAAAGCAGCACAACTAGAACTACAATACGACAAATCTATAAGGTTCTCCTTGAATACGGCCTCAAAGATTTCAACAGACTGAAACACCAGCTCATTCCGTTTCTAATAATGGTGTTTGGCTGATGACAGTAGTTTGCACGTCAAAATGCAGTGGAATACCACAGAAATAAGATGTTGCTGTTCCAAAATCTGCTCTCTGCTCACCCAGAAAATCCACAAGACATGCAGTATTCCAGATTTAAAGAAACTCCATTTGACATTTGATGACCAAGGAAGGCTACTGTAAGTAGTGGCCTGCAATTATCAAACCGATCATGACGTGGAAGTGTCAGCAGGCACATGCTACTAACTGTGTACCTTCCCAATGTTACTGTCCTATCCCAGCGTTTTGTTCACTGACGAATGTACAGCACATCTCAGTACAAGGTCTTGGATATGTATTGATCTGGGTAAACCACAGTCACATTTCTTAGCAGCAGCAGCAACAGCAGCACATCAACCTCGAGTTGTGATGTGGGTTGGATTCACCACTTAACTGATTATTGGCCCATATTTCTACCAAGTGTCTGTGACTGGTGAAAGTTAACCTGGAAATGTTGTCCCATTAATTCATTCCTGAACTTCACAATGTGGACTTTGTAAAGAGTACAATTACAAATTACAAATGGTGCGTCAAAATTCTGGGGGAATGGAAAACTGAATATTTCTGAACATAGCACAAAAAGGAGATGGTCATCCAGTTTATTCAACTCATGGTTGCACTCAACACTCTGATTTCAAGTAACAATTCTACTGCTTGCCCTCAGAAGCATGCTAGGGACTACAACTGTTGAAATGTTTAAACTGGTTGTAATTTGAGCAGAGATGTCAAAATTAAACTTCACTTTGATCCAGGATTCAAAGCCTACACACTGCATGCTGTTTCATTTTGCACAGTTGGCCAGCTTGTTAGAATTGATACTTCATTCAGGGAGTTCCAGGTAATGTACAATGGACTGAACGAAATTTAAACTCCTAAACCATAAATTAATATAGTATAAGACATTCCAGTGAAAGAAAATAACATTTATTCAGTTTATGGGCAATGTACCACATAATAAAGTTAATGCCACTACTTGAACAAAGTAAAAGAAGAAAAATCAGAAGAGGATGTAATGTACCTGGAAAATATACATGTTTGGTCATTGCCATGGCAATATGCATCTAAAATGTACAGAAGAAACACTTGCTAAATACAAATGATGGCTGACATACTTTGCAAGTATAGAAAAGGTCACTGCAGGACGTTCTCTTCTATACAAGATAAAAATGGTCAATGAGTAACTTTAACAAAACTATGCCAAGTCTTCTCCATCTAGTGTATATATGCACTGTTTGTATCGCATGTTATTTTATGTGTATGAAAATTCTTTTCATGTTACACAAACACACTAAACACTACATCTCCTGCTTCAAATAAAAAGTTAGAAAATGCATATACTGCATAGCAGTTCTGGTGTTTCCTCTGTTCTGCTCAATTACCTTAAAAACTACAAGGCTGTTCCACAAGCTTACTGGGCATTAAGTATAGTAGGACTGTCCTTGAGGAACTTGTAAAACATCAATCTTTGTTTCATAAGCCTTCTGTTAACTGTCATCAGTTCACTTTTACATACAGGATATATCAAGTGATCATTATCTGATGCCACAGTGATAACTAGAACACTGAAAAATGGCAACACACCCAAGTGAGTTCACTACACAAGACAGCCATGAAATGAACTTATATGTGATCAGTCAGCCCAACCTGCCTCAAGTAGCATGTAACTTTTCTGCGTCAATGCACATTCACATTCACCTTACTACATACTCAAAAGACCGTCATGACCAACAAGCATTTTGATTATTTCACTGAAGTTTGTTTTATGGAAAATGCTCATAGGAAATGCTTCTGAGCATTTAATAAACTGAATTCCTTAATCAAGCTTATGTATACTTTACCGTTTGGTAAGATACAGCACTTAGCACAGAAAATACAAATCCTACAACATGAACAGCATTATCATCATAAGATAACAGCCTCTGATAATCAGCATTATTTAAAATGAAATTGCAGAACCAGGCTATTGTGAATCTGAACAGAAAACACTAAGATTTTCAATTTCTCTACTTTTACTGCTTTAACATATTAAACACTACATGGTTTCTTTACTTCATACTAAAGATCAAAATCTATTATCCCTTTGACACCCACAAAAAAGTGCTTCTGGAATATAATTGTAAACGTACTTGTTAGCCCACAAACTGACAAGGGTTCAAAATTTCCTGCAAAATAGCTTTTATTTTTAACAAGGAAAATAAGTTTGGATATTTCATCTATTATGAAAGGTGCACAGCATCATTTATAACATGAAAAATAGTGTTGGACTACAGCAATAGCAAACTTAAGTATAAAACTTGTGCACATAAGACAAGATACAATGCAGTCAAAACAAACAGTATATAGCACCAACATATGAATGATAACTCTTATTTAAACACAAATATCTACAGATATAACTGCTATATCAGTTGCAAGAATGTCTGATTTTGCTTTCATAACACACTGAAGAGCTTTTTACCCAATTGCTCCTAACAATCTTCTAACAATCTTGAAGAACAATGTATGGAGACTAGTTAACGTGCCTGTTGATACAGTCGCAGCCACCAACAAGGTCATGGTGGGGGACGATGAAATGGCATCTGGGGAGGCATAGGTGGAGGAAACCCAAATGGCGGAGGTGGGCGATTAGGATCAAAGGGTGGAACTGAGGGAGGGAAAACATGATTGTAAGACAGAAACGATGGGGGCTGGATAGAGGGAAAAAATGTTGGTGGGGGCAAGGTAAATGTTGCTGGCTGAATGAGTCTGGGTGGAGATGGTGTACATGGGGTTGGGGGTGGCCTATTGAGACAGTGTTGAAATCTGGGGTTTGGCTGAATCGGGGCTGCCCACCATGTGGAATTCTCAAAGCGTCGGAATGAATTGTTGTTACTGTTACCGTTATCATTACTGTTATTAGCATGTCTAATAGGTACTGCTGCAGGCTTATTAGCATGCAAAGCAGTCATGCGAAGATTACGTTCATTCATCCTCCTTTCAAATGAAGTACTGCGGGTCTTTTTCTTCTTTGGTTGTTCAGGGCCTTCATCTGCGACCTGAAACATACCAATATTTCAGCTGGAGATTTCAAAAGTACTATTTCTATAATGTAATTTGGGCCTAGGTAATGTGACACAAAAGTACAGTGTCATCATCTTCACACCATCACCATCATCATCATCAT
>Ga0123355_10022786_pt1 | contig 10042 bp, 5 predicted proteins | sample TergutEmb28metaG_3_FD_89872 | JGI IMG/M metagenome (GOLD analysis project Ga0123355, IMG submission 89872) | Embiratermes neotenicus P1 segment gut microbial communities from Petit-Saut dam, French Guiana - Emb289 P1 | ecosystem: Host-associated > Arthropoda: Insects > Digestive system > Gut ...
AAATCTTGAGGTAAAATGCCAAGCTCATACCAGTTGTTTAAAAACTCTAGTGCGTCTCGGGTTTCTGGGGTTATGCTTCCGTTAATGATATCCCCGCCTGGGCCGTGTACCCATCTTAACGGGAACGAGTTCATCGCATAAAACACGGGGGTTATATTCATCGAGTTGCCCTGGGCAAACGCGTTTGGCTGAATTACAGCACCTACGGTGTTGGCCTGGCCACCTGGTTGATGCTCAATAAACTGCAAGGCTACATTTGTAACTTCGTCAAAGGTGCGTGGCATGTCCAAATCAAGGATATCCAGCCAGTCTTGGCGTATCCACATTATAGACTCACCATAAGCTTCGCGTCCGGGGTTTATTGCATATTGTCTGCCGTTTATGGTTGTAAACTGCCCTAGTTCTTCAAGGGTTAATGTACTCATTTCTATTGATTGGCGTGTTTGACCACCTACAAGTGCCGGATACAAATCGGTTAAATCTGCAAGCCTTCCGGCTGATTGTAGTTGATGAAACAGTAGAATATTGCCTGGACTTATCCAAAAGGTGTCAGGCAAAGTGTTTGCGGCGGCGTTTAGGGCTATTTGCTGGTCATAAAATGCGCCGTCTGCTTCGAAGCTGTTTTCTATATCAATGTGTATGTTCATCATTTCTGCAAGCATACGGGTGTAGGCATTGTCCCAGCCACTGTCGCCGGGTGCGAATGTTCCCCCGGGGTTAGCTTCACGCCCAGTTGAGAAGAACACAGGCTCAGGAAACGGTGATAGCGGACTCGGAACGAAATCTTCGGCCACTTCTGGCTCTACTTGTTCTTGTTCGGCCGGTGCAGGGTCGTCAGCGGTTTCGTCTGCTGGAGTTTCTGCTTCTGTAGTTACGGGCTCCTGGTTGTTGTTGCTGCCGCAGGCTGTGAATGACACAATCGCAAGCGTAGCAACAATAAGCAGAGTAATAAACAGTTTCATACATGACCTCTCTTTCAAATAATATTCTAAAACCTAACTGTGCTGTTTGATTTATTATCCAAATAACACTCCTTTTGCCAAGTAGAATAGCATGTCGTTTGCTATATCATATGGCATACATTTGTTTTATCAACGATTTTTTATGAGCCAACCTGCTTATTTGGTATATCAAATAAGCAGGTTGGGTATTGTTTGTTGCGCTTTCAATGTTTGCTAAGTATAATCAAATAACATATTAAACTAGAGATGGAGTGAACTCTTGGACAAAATAAAAGAAACACCCTTATACCAAATTATAATAAACGATATACAAGGCCTTATAGCAGCAGAAAAATTTGATTTGGACAAACCTATATGTACAGAAAAAAGCCTATGTGAACAGTATAATGTAAGCCGAATAACTGCAAAGCACGCGCTAAAAAAGCTGGAAACAGATGGGTTGTTGTACCGTAAGCGCGGTGTTGGTAGTTTTGTTGCACCTTCGTCGGCGGGTGTGGTATCGGTTACCAATAAGGTTTTTGCACTTATTATTCCGTTTGTTGTTACACAGGCTGGTATGTTTATGGCTGTGGAGGCCGCCAGTCAGATTTTTTCGCGCTTGCGGCATCAACTAACCATTCATATCAGTCATTCTGCAGAGCAGGACGCAGAGCTACTTAGACAGTTATATAACCAGGGTGTGGATGGGGTTATTTATTACCAGCGGGTTTCTGGGCGGGCTTCTGGCTTCCCAAATGAGGCCTTGAACAGGTTTGTAGAAAACAATATCCCGGTTATCGTCTTAGACAAAACATCGCCACTTGACCATATCAGCAGTGTGGTATGCGACCATTATCGTGGTGGGTACATGTTGGCAGAACATTTGATTTCGTATGGGCATAAGCAAATCTGTTATCTTTCGCGTTATACGCCAGAAGTTTCTACTATACATGACCGGTATACCGCTTATGTGGATTGCTTACACGAAAATAATATTGATATACAGCCGCAATTCGTGCATTGGAACTTTAACGAGCGAGACGGTTATCATATGCTGAAGCATCTGGTAAATAACTTACATCTTGATGGCGTTACTGCCATAATCTGTGAAAATGATGAAGTCGCCTTTAATGTATATATGTGCTGCGGCAGTTTGGGCATACGAATCCCAGAAGATATGAACATTACGGGCTTTGATAATATCGAATGGGCCACCACTGGCAGTGCGCGTATTACTACCATAGACCAGAATTTTCCACTAATAGGCGAGGCCGTGGCTAATGCACTGCTGCAAGAAAAGTACTCGCCACAATGTTATACTGTACCGGTCCAGTTGATTCCGCGGTATTCTACTGGCAAAACTGTTAAGCAAGTTTAATGAGAAAATCTGAATTTAAATAATTTAACTTCCTCGGAAATAGAGAATAAGCGGCCAAAAAACTTGCTAATGCCTAAGTTTTTTGGCCGCTTATTCGGTATTTCGGGAGAAGTCTATTAAAGGAAACAGAAATCTTCATAAATAAGCGGTGGAGCAAGTTCAATGTAGCAAGTAATTATGATATACTACGCGAACATGAGCAAAATATATGAGATATCACATAGCCTTACATTTGTATAAGTTTGGCATAGCAGCGAGAGGAGCAATGAATGCTAGAAAAATTTAGTGTACGCAAGCCCATGACCGTAGTGGTGGGGCTAATTTTAGTAATAGTCTTAGGGCTTGTGTCCATAACAGACATGACCATGGACCTAATGCCAGAAATGGAGCTGCCATTTGTGGCAGTGTTTACAACATACTTTGGCGCAACACCAGATCAGGTAGAAAGAGATCTTACCATCCCGCTAGAAACCAGTATGAGTACCCTAAGCGGTATTGATACTGTCCAGTCCATATCCAGCGAGCATGTGTCTATTCTAATATTGCAGTTTACAGAAGCAACCAACATGGACTCAGCTTCCCTTGAGATACGCGAAAGTCTGGATATGTTAAACCTACCCGATGGCGCGTCACGCCCATCAATGATTAGAATGAACCCAGAAATGCTGCCAATAATGACCGCAAATGTGCATATGGACGGCTACACAATCCACCAGCTATCCGAGTTTGCCATACGTGAAGTTGGCCCGGCATTGGAAGCAGTACCAGGGGTTGCGGTTGTTAGTATATCTGGCCTGGTAAATAACCAGATGCACGTGATATTAAGACAAGAATATATTGATGCAGTAAACTTGCACATGACCCAAACCATAGAAGGGTTTATGGGTGCCGCAAGGGAAGCAGCCTTGGAAGAAATGCAGCAGCAGGTGGAAGCCACAATAGCGGAGCGAATAGAAGCATTTTCTGAGGCCCGTATGACAGAGTTAATATCTGAGGGTCTTTCTGTGGAAGATGCCGAGCTACAACTGAACAATGAATTGCTCAATGCTATACAAATCATAACCGAGGAAGTAATGTTAGATATGGCGGCAGCCATTGATGAAATGGACGCCGGTGCATTTGATACCGCTGGTCATCATGGAGCAGATGAACATGACGAAGCAAGTCAGGAGGCCAACAATGACGACGGCCAAGCCCTAGCTACCGGTACTGACCCACAAGCCGAAGCCCCAGAAATAGCACTCCCTGCAGAGATGCTTTCTGTCAGTGCTATAACGGGTATACTAAATGCGCAAAACTTCTCTATGCCGGCGGGCATGATTGCAGAGGATGGCGCAACATATATGGTACGCATAGGCGATACCTTTAGCCATATAGACGAAGTTAAAAATATGCTTGTTTTTGACCCGGGTGCTATGGGTATCCCTGGTATGGAACCTATTCGCCTTTTAGATGTCGCAGAAGTATTTTTAACAGACGACAGCCACCTTTCTTTTACACGCGTAAACGGCAACCCAAGTGTAATGTTTAGCATCCAAAGGCAAAGTGAGTTTGCCACAGCCGATGTAGCCGCAGCCGTGCGCAGCCGTATGGATGGGCTTTCAGATGAGCATCCTGGCCTAGGTTTTGCAGTAATGATGGACCAAGGCGAAATGATTGGCGAGGTTGTGGGCTCGGTTATAAACAACCTGATATTTGGTGGTATTTTAGCGATCATCATTTTACTTTTATTTTTGCGAGACTATCGCCCTACCTTGATTGTAGCGGTTTCTATCCCTGCAAGCCTTCTGCTTGCGTTCACACTTATGTACTTTGGTGGGGTAAGCCTAAACATGATGTCCATGTCAGGACTAGCGCTTACGGTGGGTATGCTTGTGGATAACTCTATAGTTGTAATAGAAAATATCTACCGCATGAGAAGCTCCACAGACAGAAGCGTGGCACGCGCCGCCGTAAGTGGTACAAGGCAAGTAAGCGGGGCAATTGCGGCCGCAACACTGACCACCGTCGCGATGTTCTTGCCAATCGTATTCACCGGTGGCTTGACCCGGCAGTTGTTCCAAGACTTTGCACTTACGTTAACATTTTCGCTGCTTGCGAGCCTTATAATCGCGCTTACTGTAGTACCAGCGGCTTCAAGCGTGATGCTTAAAAGGGTAAAAAGAGACCAAGAGGGCCAAATATTTACCCGCTTTGTAGATGGCTACGAGAAGCTTTTGCGTGGCAGTATCCGCTTTAAATGGATTGTATTGCCGGTTGCAATTGCACTGTTTGTAGTAAGCATATGGGCCATAGGCCGCCAAGGTATGGAAATGTTCCCGGCAATGGATATGGGCCAGATAACAGTAAATGCAGAATTGCCAGATGGCACTCTCTTTGAGGAAGTCACCCAGGTAGCGTATCAACTATCTGAGCAGACACTGGCCATAGAAGGTGTGGAGACTGTGGCCGTAAGTGTAGGCGGTGGCGGCATGATGGCCATGATGGCACAAACATTAGGCTTTGGCGGCATGGGAGGTGGTGGTAGTGCCATAACCATGTATGTACTAACAGAAGAAGGCACAAATATCTCCACCGATAGTTTAACCAGTGAAATACAAACTATAACCGACTCCTTGGGCCTGGAAGCAGATATTGGCGGCGACGAGAATATGATGGCCATGATGGTGGGTGATGCGATCTCTATACGTGTAGAAGGGCGCGAGCTAGATGATATCCGCGACACCGCCATAGCCCTTGCAGATTTGGTAAGTGCCGTACCCGGTACAGCAAATGTAACCAACATGTACGAAGCCGCCGTACCAGAGCTGCGTGTGCGTGTAGATAAAGACGCCGCAATGGCCAATGGCCTAACAGTAGCCCAAGTATTTATGGCGGCCATGGAAGCCCTAAGTGCGCCAGAAGAGTCTATTAGTATGACCCTAAATGGAATCAGCTACGAGATAGTAGTATCAGACGGTGATTTTGTACCTGCCATAGGTGCAGACATAGTAAACCTGCAAATCGCAACTATGACCGGGTATGTAACCCTATCAGACATAGCCGAGGTGTACGAAGACACCGGATTTACCTCAATCAACCGCCTAAACCGCAACCGCTTTATCACCATTTCCGGGGAAATTGAAGAAGGCTTTAATATAACCCTTGTAAACGACGAAATTGATGCACGCCTGCAAGAGTTTACACCAGTGGGGGATACACGGGTTGTTGTTGGCGGCGAAGTTGAGATGATTGCCAATGCTTTCAACGATTTGCTTTTGATGCTTGCACTAGGTTTGCTGTTTACGTATCTGATAATGGTTGCCCAGTTCCAGTCATTACTAGCACCGTTTATAATCATGTTCACAATTCCTCTTGCCTTTACTGGTGGCTTTGCGTCACTGTTGGTGGTGGGTATGCCGCTGTCTGTTGTTGCTATGATTGGTTTAATTCTACTCTCTGGTGTAGCCATCAACAACGGTATAATGCTCGTAAGCCGTATCAATCAAATGCGCTGGGAGGGTATGCCTAAAATTGATGCAATAGTTGATGCCGGGCGCAAGCGTATTAGGCCCATTATTATGACTGCCATTTCTACCATCTTTGCCATGAGTGTTATGGCCCTTGGTATTGGTGACGGTACAGAAATGATGCAACCCATGGCAATAGCAACTATTGGTGGCCTATTATACGCTACAGCCATGACGCTATTTGTTGTGCCAATTTTGTATGATATGTTCCATCGCAATAAGGATGTTACTAAAGAGGATTTAGATTCTCCTGATGAGTCGGATTTGTAAAACTTAGATGCGCAGGATTCTCTTGCGCTGGTTATGATTGTCTAGAGCGCTCTACGATTGTATGGCGCTCTAGAGGAGGTATCGGCTTATGAAAAAAGTATCAATGCTATTTATCATATTACTCGTCGTACTGATACTAGCGGCGTGTGGCGGCAATAGTGGATATTATCCAATAACTGAAGCCAATGTTTTAGCAGAGTATGCACATACCGAAGTTGATAATGCGTTATATGAAGACGAAGTACAAGATTATGAGACATATATGACAAATGAGCCTAATGATGCTGAGCCAGATAATGCTGAGTCAGACGATGCTGAAATAGCGGCTACTACTTTGGAACAATTAACTGGTTATATTGAGTTGCCCGGAAAGATTGCAATTATCACAAACCAGCTGCAAACCAGTTCAAATCCCGCCCAAGCATGTAATTGGATAACAAAGCTTCTTGAAAGGCATGGCTCGGACAATGTGTTAGTTTACACATGGCCAAGGCGGCATCGTAATTCTACGGCCCGTGAAACGATTGCGTTGATAGAGACAATTGCAAATAATCCTGAAATAAGGGTGTTGATTATCAGCCCCGCCTGGCAGGGTACAGACTATATCGTGAGTATTTTGCGTGAAACAAGGGAAGATATTTTTGTTATTTATCTTGAGTATAATATTACCGACCAAGAGCAGCAAAGCGAGGACTCGCCTTTTCAATACAATACACTTGCGTATGCTAGCGCAAACGCAAACTTGATTCTGGATTTAGATGTGGATGCAATGACCAGAGCTTTGCCCGAAAAAGCCTGGGCGCTTGGAGCCAGAACATTAGTCTTTTTTTACGATTCTTATAGATGGGAATGGGACGAAGAAGAGTTTGAAGAAGCATACTGGCATCGCTTCATGCGTGAAAAAAGTGGAGAAATAGGGCTTACATTTGTAGAGGTTGATATCAACGGTGAAATCCAGTGCGGCAGCAGCTTTGCTATGTTTATGGCCGAAGTAATTCCACCCCTCATTGAGGCACATGGAACGGATACCGTACTTTTTGGCTTGGATAACGAAAGGGTATTTTGGGACTGGTTGCAGCATAGCTTTATTTATATCCCAATGCCGCATAATTGGTTTGAGCCTGACCCAATAAATCTTGCCACAGGGCTACAGATATCAGAATTCTCTGCACACTTTACCGATGACATGCCAGATATCCCTCACCTAATTGATGAAATCAGGCAGGAGCTTGACGAAAGAGGCCTACTAGGGCGCATTGTTTCTGTACCTATTTCGTCAAACTTATTAGTTTCCCTAGCTGCTACTGAATACAGTATAAAGTGGATACACCAAGAAGTGCCAAATGAAGGTATTGATACAAACGCCCTAGAGCAAATCATGATTGGCATAATTGAGGAATATACGGGCATAACAAACCACGGTGTGACCCTGACCGGGTTTAATCAGGGTCACATATACGAAAACTATATACTAGTAACGCTGGATTGGTTCACGTACTAGACTTATAAAACGCTGGATTGGTTCATGTACTAGACATAAAAAAGGTTTACCCAAAGTGTCAAAACCGTATTTTGTTTAAAGGCTTTCAACTTGCACACCTTTAAAATCTGGTTGCAGTAGGTGGGCTGCCCAATCACATCCAGATGTATTGGGTAGTGTTGCTAGTTGTAATTTAACATCTGTTAATAGATTTTGACCAATAGGGTTCGTAAAAATGGCAACAACCGTAGGTCCAGCACCGCTAAGGTAAACACCTTTTGCGCCAAATGATTTGGCCATCGCATAAATAGAATCCACATTAGTAATTAGTCGATTTCTATATGGTTGATGTAACCTATCGTCAATGGCTATAGGCAAATTGTCCCATTTTTTACTCATAATAGAGGCTATTAGTAAAGATGCTCTTGAAATATTAAATACTGCATCTTCCCTTGAGTACGTTTGAGGCAACACACCTCGCGCCTCTGTGGTCGATAATGTAAATTTGGGTATAAAAGTAACAAAAGATAACTCTGAGAGTGTTTCGTGACCTATTTTAACATGGTGTATTTTGCTACCATCTGCAACAGAAACTACCATGCCACCATAATACGCAGGTGCAATATTATCAGGATGGCCTTCAATCTTGTGCGCCATATATACAAGCTGCTCGTCTGTAAGGCCCTCACGTGATAATTTGTTTGCTGCGGCAAGCCCGGCTACAATGCAGGCTGCACTGCTGCCAAGCCCACGTGCAAGGGGTATATTATCTTCTTGATGTATCTTCAAATATGGTATAGGCTTCCCAATCTCTTTATAAAAGTGCTGTATTGCTTGATATATTTTATTATCCTTTGTGGTGGGTATACCCAGAGATTCATCTTTTATGGTTATGCTAAACTTATCAGACTCTTCAACAGATAATATGTTGTATAAGCCCAAAGCCAAACCAAAGCAATCAAAGCCTGCCCCCATATTTGCTGATGTGGCCGGAACCCTTACTTTAACCATTAAATCACCCATTCATCATATGTCAAATCAATTTTCACAACCTGTCATGGGCCTACTCAAGCGTACCCGCCATACTCTAGTGCTGTGTCAATGTAGACACGGTAGTTCTCTTCTGTGGCAGGCGAAAGCGGTACATTTACAGGTGCGGCGGTTGGCATTATCACATAACCGCCGCCTTTTTTTGCATCTAGCATACACTGGCGCACTGTATTACGGACTTCTTCGGGGGTATCATGTTCTAAAAGTTTAAGCTGGAGGTTTCCAAATATGCAAATTTGCCCATTTGTGCGCTCTTTTAGCCTGGCTAGGGTAATGTCCCCGTCTGGTGGAGCTTCGCAGGGGTCTATTGCATCTGCGCCTGTAGACAAAATATCGTCTAGCACCTTATCTACTTTCCCATGACAGTGAAGCCTGACAAGCCCGCCATAACTGTGTATTAGCTCCACCATTTCTTTTACATATGGCGTTACAAATCTGTTGAAAAAATGTGGAGGTAGGTATGGCGGGGTTAGGCATTCTGGGCCGCATATGCGGTATAGATCTACTACTTGGGTTTTTAGCATGTTTTCAATATTTTGCATGTTGCGGCGGTGCATTTCTTCGATAGTTTTGGCAAAATGGTCGGTTTCGGTCATGGCCCATAATGTAGATTCGCCAAACTCCATCAAGAAAAATGTGCAGTCTATCGGGTCACTTACAGAGGCCATGATTATACCGCGGTCGCCAACTTCTTTTCGTATCCTGGTATAGTCGCTGGCATCATAACTGACCGGCTCGTATGGAATTGATAGGATTTTGTCTACATCCGCAAGGGACTTACACCAGCGTTCAAATGTCCAGGTGGTGTTTAGATTATCATAAATACGGTTTGAAGATGTTAGCGGCCCCTTTGGTGTATGCAGTGTGAAATAGGTTTCTGTATAATCATCGGTTCTTTTTTTATTAGTATCTATGAGGACTTCATATGACGATTGTGCCACACGCATATTAGAACGCAAGTCCCACATACATATGCAGTCGGTTTTTTCGCGGATATAATCCATAAGCGGCTTGTATGACGGCTGATTATTTTCAAATGCCTGGGAGTTATAACCAACCAGCTCGTATGTTGAAATTGGTACACGGTCTGTTGGTTTTAGGGTTATTGCAGATAGCAAGCGTTCCCTTGATGTCATTGTGGCCTCCTAGCGGCCCAGTACGGGCTTCTTACAGTTATGCTTAATTTTTTGATAAAGGTTTGTCAAAAGTGTCAAAACTGCGTCTTTAGAATTAAAGCTTGCAAAATAAATTCGCTTCAGCTTCCAAATCATGCTTCGCACCGTACTCACTAGCTTCAAAAGCTTCTGCAAAGCGCACCTTGCTCCCACGAGTTTTACCATAAGTCTCTATCAATTTATCCCTAAATGTGTCGGCGGTCTTTTCCCATAATGGGCTAAATACACCTCTTAGATAC
>Ga0123355_10022787_pt1 | contig 10042 bp, 11 predicted proteins | sample TergutEmb28metaG_3_FD_89872 | JGI IMG/M metagenome (GOLD analysis project Ga0123355, IMG submission 89872) | Embiratermes neotenicus P1 segment gut microbial communities from Petit-Saut dam, French Guiana - Emb289 P1 | ecosystem: Host-associated > Arthropoda: Insects > Digestive system > Gut ...
CATTACAAAACCCATACATACACACACCCACACATTACAAAACCCATACATACACACACCCACACATTACAAAACCCACACATACACACACCCACACATTACAAAACCTACACATAAAAACACCCACACATACACACACCCACACATTACAAAACCCACACAGACAAACACACCCACACATTACAAAACCCACACATACACGCACCCACACATTACAAAACCCACACATACACACACACCCACACACACACACACACCCACACATACACAGAAACCCATACATTACAAAACAAGTTACAACAAACACAGCACAAGTTAAAACAACCACATTACAAGATATATCCAAATGAAACAGTCAAAATATAATCAAGTACCCTCAGTATAAGATCACCCTAATGAACCTGGCACTTTATTCCCCAAGAATTTCACTGTAACTCACTTCACTTCACTTCAAAATAAAACCACTTCACATTAACTAACTAAATAAATAACTTGCTAATTAACTAACTATGTCACTAATTAACTAATGCACTAACTAGCTCACTCACTTACTCACTCATAGCGAAGAACACATTAGTTCATGTTCAAAATCACAGGAACAGAGGCACATGTATAGAAAGTTTCATTTATCAAAATTTAATTAGAGTTTTGGCTTATGACTACAAAATACTTCACATGTACCATTACACCATCACATGTAGAATGCACAAGGTTGTCTATCTGTCTGTATTCTAGTCAAATTATAACACATATTTTCAAAATGCAATTTTTTTTTTTAAATGCTGGTTACGTTTGTTGAGACTTCAGTATTTTTAAGGCATGTTCTCACTTTCAATTGACTTATGAAAAGGTAAAGTGCACCCTTGTACAGGCACTGAGGCCCTGTACAGGCTGTAAGGCCCATAAAGGGAGTAGAGGTACAGCTCTACTCTTTCTTGACCACGGCACTAGAAGGGAGTGATGGGTCAGTGTCACGCCCCGGCCACTCTTTACCCCCCCGGGAAATACCTGGTACCCATTGTACAGGATGCTGGGTGGGCCACAGGGCCGGTCTGGACAGGTGCAGAAAATCTCGCCCCCAACTAAGCTACCCAGCACACAATTGACTTATACTTTATGATAATTTACAGGGCATATATTTACCTCTGGAGCTAGGAACTAGGTTCATGACGGGGGTACTTAGTCCCTCACCAACACGAGTCATCGCAGTCACCCACCACTCATAAATACTTTTCTCTTGCAGTTGGCCAACTTCATAATGAGTTTCTGCTGGACGAACACTGTGACGAATCGGCTCCTTTGGTACACCACGGTGAACTTCACGTTCGTATACATAGTACTGAGTAAGAATGCCATTAGCTCTGGTTGGTGGAGCCCAGGCCACCACAGCTATGTTTGGGGAACTTAGGGCCACTCTGACAGATGCCGGTGCCTCGGGAACTGCAAGTAATAGCAATACAGCCATTTAGAAGGTTTAAATAGTAATGGCTTTATTATATATCATTTACAGTCTTCCTGTCATTCATTTCCATTTCCATATCTGGTATGACCGGTTCGAATGATAAACTGGAAGCTATGGTGAAATACACGTCTATGTCCACCCTATATTTCCATGCATGCTGTACACATTTGTTACTTGATTAGTGATTTTGTTATTGTTATTGAGGTTCTAATGTTGGTACTGCTGAAGATTCAAAGTGTTCCAGGTTTTTAAGCTGTGTCAAACGGTGCATAGTAATGACGGTATGACAATCATAGTACTTCCAAAGCATCAGTAAATATTTACATTCAACACAGTGTAACAAGCCAAAAGGCTTAAATCTGTACTTTTTTATGTTTCTTCAATCATAAATCATCCTTTCTGGCTGCAAAAATCAATGTGTTTTTAAAACCATTACTCACATTTCCCACACCAATTAATCTATAACATATACATATATAAAGCAAAAAGCAATCCCATTACAGGCCTGGACAGTCCGTGAGGGTTCCAGGAGGTTGAGGTTCCCAGATTTCAAGACAGTCAGCACATGAAAGGGGTAAGGTTGTGAACCTTATGCACCAGCCGCCTTTACACCACCCCAGGAAATAGTCCTGGTACTCTTTTATGTTAGAGGCTGAGTCAACCCCAGGGCCATAGTGCGACTGGAAGGATTATGTCAATGAAAAAGTCCAATGACCCCATCGAGAATCGACCTTCTGGCTTGTAGCGCAGTGCCTCAACCAACTGTGTCACCGCGTGACCCCTATTCATATATACATTTCTACTTAGAAATCACAGCTTTAAGGGGCATATGGTACTTGAAGTCATAATCTTTAAGTTACTTACTAAATCTACACAGATAAAAATCAGAGAAATTTGGATTTCCTTTAAAATAGTAAAATTAGCTCATTAATTGTTGAAGTAATGGTACACATACTGCAGAGACTTACAAATGCTTGCTGATTTACTGATTCATTAAACTTATAAAACATGAAATTCTTGCTATAAGAGTTACTTTGTAGTGCAATATTACATCAAATTTTAGTAATCTATGACATTGGAACTACTATTTTTCTGAGAACTGGAACACTGTCCACCCTTATCAAATGACATCACAGCACAGGAACACATCACTCCAACAGCCCTTACCATCTTCTGCAGTATGGCACATGATAGCTTCACTCCATGGTCCACCTCCAACAGATGTCATAGCCGTCACTCGGACAGAGTAATTGCAATACTTATCCAGATTTATTAGTATAGTGGACATTTCATTAACTTCCAGAATGGTGGTATCATCATCTGAAGACTTGAAACCTTCAAACAGAAGTAGGAAATATCATAAAACCCATCACAAATAACTTAAAAAACACTGACCAATCTCAGGGATCCCTGAATTCTAATTTGTAATTTAAACGGTCAGGTACAACTATGCAGGATTCGAGTCTTCTGGGATGTGACATTGTGTAGTTGGATGAGTGGTTCCTATTGTTTTTAGAGATGGTAATGCTTTCTTCTTCTTGAGCCACTTGACCCTTGAAAATGGAAGGATGTGCAAACAGAGTTTCATGTAGAAAATTATTTAAGAAATTGAAAATTTTGTCTTTGACATCATAATATCTATTATCTTTATTTATGTTCGCAGTCCAAAATAAAAACTTTATCTCGACAAACATTGAGAATCACAATAAGGACACTAGACAAATAAATAATTTATACCCCCCCAAGCAAACTTAACTATTTATCATAAGAAGCTTATTACTCAGGGATAAAAATCTGTAATAATTTATCCATGGACATTAAGAATTTTGCTGATAAATTAAAAAAGCTCAAAATTGCTCTAAAACAATTCTATACACTTATTCACTGTATATATTGGAAGAATATTTTAATCAATCATGAATTATGTATTGTATTATAAAAACTGCTTATTATAATGGCATTAGTTTTGTGGTTTTGTCTTATGGCACATTGCATAAGTATTCATTTATTGTCTATTATGACCTGATCTCATCTCCTTGTATTAACTCGATGTCTTATTTATGTATTGTAGGGCTATTTATAAAATTATTATTTTTATTTTACTGTTTTGACTCATTCTTTACTGTGCGTATTGTTACTTTAATGACATGTTTTATATCCGACATTCATAGGGCCGTGCATCGTAGTATTATTTCTATAGTAAAACCAACTAGATGCACCAATGTATCAAATTTATTTTATTTTGGAATGACACTCTACACGTTTCAGATGGTCTTTCCATCCATCATCAGGAGTTCAAGACTGTACATACAGCAACATGCATTTGTCAAACAGATACTGCTCTCTGCTTGCTAGCAAGCAGACAGCAGTATCAGACCATATCAGACCATCCGAAACATGAAGAGTGTCATTCCAAAATAAAATAAATTTGATACAATGGTGCTTCTAGTTAGTTTTACTATAGAAATAATGTTTTATATCAATTTTGTTGGATCACTGGGATAATTAATAAAAGAATGAATGAAAGCAATATGTTCCTGTGGAATGCCCATAGCCAATCACTCACCTAATGACGAAGTATCACATTCATGAAAATCAGAATCCTCTAATAAACCTCTACAAAAACAACTAAGCCTGCAATCAGTGGGTTCTAGAACCACAGCATAAAACAGCTCGCCAAGCACTACATGTTGAAGAAGAGGAATATGATGCCACAACCACATTATCCCTTACAAAGAATGCTGCAATTTGTTGAATAGGAGGTTTGGTGGTACCCAGAGCCAGTCTAGGCATTCTTCAGATGAGAAAAATCTCTCACCCCTCCTGGGATTCAAACCCCAGATGGTTCAGCCTGTACCAACTTTTACAGGTTTCTCACGATTTTCTTCAACGTATGAATGTAAACCTTTTATGGAAGAGCACAGTGTGCATTGAACAACAGAATGTGCTGCATTCTGGAAGTTCATGTGTAATACATTCAGGCAATAGTAAGTTAATCCATTCCACTAACAGTCAAACTGTCAGTGGACCTGACCTTAAAGAAGAAATACCTAGCTATACATAAAAAATGAACAGTAGTATTAAACCTGCAATGACACTGAAAACTGAATTCCATTTCCTGTCCAGGAGAGAGGGGTTTTAAATTCATAGCCCCCTTAAACACATTCTTGACCGTACGGTGCACAAAGGACAGCAGCATGTAAAGAATCAAAAGTCTGTACATGCACCAAGGATGGCATTTATGAATTAATGATGCACGTACAACAGTTCTGTTTCCTTACCACTTGCAGTGCAGAGATTCTCATATGTAACTTGGTAGCCAGTTATAATTCCATTTTGTGATGCAGCAGGGGGTGGAGACCATGCCATGTGCAGACTGCGGGATGTGAGAGTGTTGCACTGTACGTCCTGTGGTGGAGACGATGGTGCTGTAAGACAGATAAACTCAATAATGTTAGGTTTTCACAGTGGTATAGCTGAAGAGTCAAGGCTTACGTCAACCAAGTCGGTTAGAACTGACTGCCCGACCGACCAACCGACCGACTGACCGACCAACTAACCAACCGACTGACAGACCTACTGACTGACTGACTAACCAACCGACCAACCAACCAGTCCATTCCCTCCACAATCTATACCTTAAAAATCCATTCAAATATTACCCACCCTCTATGCATAGGTCTTCCAAGTCATCTCTTTCCCTCAGGTTTTCCGCACCAAAACCCTGAACACACCTCTCATCATATTAGTTATAATACTTGTGTTATTTGAATTTCAGTAGAATAAGATCACTCACTATAAATGGAAACTTACATATAAATGAGATTTCTGTCTTCCAAGAAGTGTTATTATGTGCAACGCTATGCCATGACATATTCCAGTAGAAACCATTCTTCATCACCACGGCCACAAGAACCTTAAATCTCACATACTTCATGAATGCCACTTGAATATCACATCTCAATCTTAAAATGTAGTTACAAACATTTGAATTAACTGGCCGTCCAGTAACTAAGTACCTTAATGGGGCAGACCCCTTCCAGAGAAGTTAAGAGTTACTCATTTAGTTTAATGGCTTCTCAAATTTTGTAGAGCATGAAGGTTCAGCAGAGTGTTTACAAGAGCCTGCCACTTGCTCCAGTCCTGAGCCAGATCAGTTCACTCGCTATAAGGTTCAAACACAGCTACCTATTTGCATTGTGTTTAATCCTGACCTGCTTCTGCTGTCACTGCTATCACTCCAGCACTTGCTGGTCCAGCTCCAACGTTGTTGAAGGCCTGAACAATGACTTTATACTTGGTGAAACTTTGCAGCCCTTGCAGAACCCAGCCATTCAATTCATCTTCTTTCACAGTTGTATAATTATAACGATCTTCTGGTCCAAGACTGAAACAGATTAGCAGCTGTGAAATTTTGGCCTCTCATAGAGGTATTACTGAACATGCAAGTCTGCTGGGATGTGACACTATGTCATTAGGTGACTTGTTCCCAGCATTTCAATGATTGGTAGTGCCTTCATCTTCAGCATCAAGCAGTATAAGAACAATGATAATGGACAGCACACTCCTCCAAAGCACTGGCAATCAAAAGCCCCTGTGAATCTTTTTCTCTTACTGTTTTTCATATTTGTGTCCTCACTGTCCCAGTCCCTTCCAGATATTCTACCCTTTTAATTCCTGAGAAAGAACTCTAATATTTTTTAAGTTCACTGTCAGGACCATATCATATACCAAACAACTCATGTTCATTCTTATAATAAAAGCCAACGAGATGCACTATTTCACAAATTTATTTTGGTACAGAACTCTACACGTTTTGGACAGATCTAATGTCCATCATCAGCAGTCTCAACACTGTATACACAGCATTGGGTATTTGTCATGCTAGTTATGTTGACTGTCTGCTAGCAAGGTCATCTTCAGCCAGTTCAGTCCAGCTGCCACTGTTATGTACTGGTTTTAATTCAACGTTCTGTATGGCTTCTGTATTTTAAATTGTACATTCAGGAAATTTGGCCCCTTGTCACATTGTTCATGTGTCTATTAAATACAGAGGCCACAAGAAATGTTGAAGTGTAAGATATCAGTGGCAAACAGGCAAGAAATGTATGTGGATATTTAAATCTGACATTAAAGTACTGAACACTAATACCAACACTTGGTTTAATAAGAAATAATTAGGTATCAAAAAATAACCTTTTAATAACTGTCAATATGTAACTACTGTAATGTCATCATGACAGATACTGTCAATACATAGCTACAGCAATGTCATCGTGACATATACTGTCAATATGTAGCTACAGCAATGTCACCGTGACATATACTGTCAATACAGAACTACTGTAATGTCATCATGACATATACTGTCAACGTAACTACTGCAATGTCATCATGACATATACTGTCAATATGTAGCTACAGCAATGTCACTGTGACATTTACTGTCAATGGAACTACAGCAATGTCATCATGACATACTGTCAATATGTAACTACAGCAATGTCATCATGACATATACTGTCAATATGGTACTACAGAAATGTCATCATGACATATACTGTTAATATGTAACTGCAGTAATGTCATCGTGACATACACTGTCAATATGTAACTGCAGTAATGTTATCCTGACATATGTGGTCAATATGTAACTATTGTATTGTCATCATGACCTCAAATGACACAACTTTTTTTACAAAGACTTCACTGATTGATTGATTGATTGATTAGCATTGGGTTCAAGCCCTTACGGTCCTGATGCACCTGGGCCTTATAGACCGGCCCTTTGTGCCCCATAATATCTTATATCAGCTCAAGAGAGCCCTGTTCCTTTACTAAAGTTCCAGATGGCCCTCAGACTTAAAATCATAATGGCCTCCAGTTCCAAGAAAGGAACTCAGATATACTTTTCTTTTCTCTCAAAAGTCCTGGCAAACGAACCCCCTCCAGGTTCCCCAACAGGGATCCTATAGAGAGGGAGGCCCGTTTACAGGGCATTTTGCATGTCTCTCAAAAACCTAATCTTTCAGGTTCCCCATTAATGGAGCCCTCCCTCAAGGTCCCCTTCATGGAATCCCTTTCAGAGAGATGGCCCACCACTAGCGCCCTCCTTCATTCATCTATCAAAGTCCCCTGTATACTAGCCCCTCCCTCCCCCATACCAGGTTACAAAGACTTACCCAAGCTGCACGTAACCCAAGTAATAACCAAGAATTTGTCCATTGCAATCATCTGGGTCAGGTGGATCCCATGTGGCATGTAGAGCATATGGACCAACTGATGTCACTGCCAGGTTCCGTGGAGGACCAGATGGTACTTCGGGCTCTGTGGTTACACTCACTGGATGGCTGGGGGAACTAGCCCCAAGCTGGTTGAAGGCAGTCACCCGGAAGTAATAAGTTGTTGATGGTTTTAGATCAGTGATCCTAGTCGACAGTTGTAGCGGCACTGGAGATATTTCCAGTGATTGGAGCTTGTTTGTTATTTCTGGCCAATCCTCTAAAAATGTTAAAAGCTACAATTGTATAAAGATGCCGGTTTTCTGGGGTATAAAGCTATGTCTTTCGATGAGTATTCCCTGACGTTGTTACAGATTGTATTGTCTCAATCTACAGGTTGAAAGAGTCCAAGAAGGGTAGCTGTTGAAGGAGACCAAGGTGTATTGTATTTTTATGGATGATGCGGATAGCTTCAGTAGAGAGAATACTAGGGAAGTGCCAGGAGAAAATGTGTACTTTTGTAAGTGCACTTAAACAAGTATAAAATTATTACAGGGCTCAAACTAGCAAACATTTTGAATCATTGGTCTGAAATCGTCTATATTCTAAACTCAATATGCACATAAGTATGTCACAGTAGTGTGTTATGGGAGATAAAGTGGAAGGCTTGATGAAAATTATAGTGATACTTAATCACAGCAGCCACCCAAGAATTCCAAATAGTACTGAACTAAGATATTAGTTATTGTAACTGATCAATAAATTCTAACAGCTCTGAAACCTGAAATTTATCATAGAGTAATACAGCGTGATTCAAAAAGATGGACTCAATTTCGTACATCTATTTTTCCTGAACTATACAAGGTATGTGAATGATCTACATAACATTTGAAAGGGGAGGTCCTAAGTTTTCAAATATCACCACTAGAGCGCTCGCCTATCGCAAAGCCGTGCAGCAGCGTCAGTTGAGAGCAAAATGGCTACTATGCAGCACAAGATTTTTTGCGTTCGCGAGTTCATTAAAACTGAGTCAGCGACTGCTGTGCAGCGTGCGTTTCATCTTCGTTTCAACATTCAACCTCCAACGAGGAACAGCATTTGTTGTTGGAATCACCAATTTGAGCAAATAGGCTGCCTGTGTAAAGGCAAAAGCTCCGGCCGACCACGTGTATCGCAGGAGAACGTGAGACAAATTCAAGAGAGTTTTGAGCGTAGCCCATGCAAGTCAACCCGTAGAGCAAGCAGAGAACTTGGAATACCGCAACCAACTGTCTGGCGTGTGTTGAGGCGCCGTTTACTCTTCAATTGAGTCCATCTTTTTGAATCACTCTGTACTGTTAAGTTAGTCAAATACGAAACATAATAATCCTTGTCCAAAAATCATTCATCACAAATGGCACAAAGGTATTCAGCTATATGATACTGTTTGTGATTTATCTATATGCCACAGGCATAGTAAAATAAAACATGTCATTCTTTATAATACTGAAAATTTCACCTGGAGTTTTTGTTGATGTTACTACATACTGCAAGATGGGACTGTTTCCATTGAGTGGCTCATTCCAGGCCAGTTTCACGTCTCGACTTCCACACTCCAGCACGCGAACATCCATTGGTGGTTCAGGTACATCTGAAAATAAAATTATTGATCTTTGGGGTAGAAATACTTCCGTTTCTAACTTACCAACTGACAGACTGAATGACTAACAGACTGACTGCCTAACTGGTTGGCTGACTGAGTAATGAACCAACTGACTAAACTAAAAACTAACTAAATAAATAACCAACTAACTAATTAGCTTACAGACTGATTACACAGCTAACCAAACAATCAACCAACCAACTCTATGGAGCAGACTTATTATGCAACTAATATTTTCTCAACTAGTAAAGAAATACCCTTCACTTTATGGAACATGAAGGTTCATTACCACGTTCAAAACCATGTGTCCCTACACTCAGCCAGATGTTTAGTTTAGTTTAGTTCAGTTCAGTTCATTAGTCCAAAATACCATACATATGATTGTGGACTCATCAATTTCTAGCAATATACATGAAGTCAGATAAGTCCAATAGCAACATAACACAGTATTCTACAATTGGTTTCAGAACTGCTTATATATAGTGTAATAAAGGTTAAATTAGATACACAGCTAATGCAGTTACACAGTTACAGAGCTACAAATTCTTCCACTGAGTAAAAAGAATGCAGAAGAAGAAGTGATTTCATTTCCTTCTTTAACCCTTTGACGCCTAACGACCCCTATAGTGGTCGTACCGCACCACTAACCTCTAAACGTTGCATTTTATATATTTATTCAACAAATACAGGTACTGAATATTTTAAACACGGTATATA
>Ga0123355_10022788_pt1 | contig 10041 bp, 3 predicted proteins | sample TergutEmb28metaG_3_FD_89872 | JGI IMG/M metagenome (GOLD analysis project Ga0123355, IMG submission 89872) | Embiratermes neotenicus P1 segment gut microbial communities from Petit-Saut dam, French Guiana - Emb289 P1 | ecosystem: Host-associated > Arthropoda: Insects > Digestive system > Gut ...
AGAATCCTTGCCAAGCAAAACACGATTCACGATTTCTAACTTAAATTCTAAACTATACTTTGACATAATTACGCACCCCTATAAATTAGATTTTTTGTCTAACTTTCGGGGTGCAGTGCAAGAATGAGAAAATTTTTCACAAATCCGCAAACTTTGGAGGAACTCAAACAGCAATATCGAGCGTTGGCAATGCAACATCATCCCGACAGGGGCGGTTGTGTCGAGGTTGTCGAATAATCCTATAAGTACCTTTCGACCACCTAAAACGACAAGTTTTAGTATAAAATAACTGTCCTTTACGGATAGTTATTTTTTGTTTACGCCTTGTTTTGCAAGAGCTTCGCGATTTTACTCTCAATTCCTCTATCCGACAACGCCGGTCAAGGAAGTGAGAATGCAAGCGCAATTTTCTATTTCTCATCAACTTATGCACCTATGCGGCTATAAAATTTAACGGATAAAATAGCTGTTGAATTGTATTTGTTATTTACTAAATTACAAATCATGTGCTATCTGAATTTCCAAAGCATGACTGCACTTTATTGTTATTTTTATTTCTTTGCATAAGTGTCGCACACATACAATATAAAATTTCACAAAATATATTGATTTTCAAAAAAAATGTGATATAATTTATTATGTTGAGTTAAAATGAAGGGTGGCGTGTCTTGTGGCTGTGAACACTAAATATATAAAAGATTTGATTATAGCATTAGGGTTTGTTCCTGAAAACGGCAAAAGTGATGTTTATATTAAATCATATCAATCATACTCTAATTACTCTATTAGAGTTGATTTTAACCATAAAATTATAAACTTTGGTAATAAAATAAAGAAAGGGAACAATACTACCAGTAACTTTTCAAAAGATGAAAACTTTGTTGTCTTAGAATGTGTTAACAGATTATTAGAAAAAGGTTATAAGCCTCAAAGTATACATCTTGAAAAAACATTTCCGGCAGGAAGAGGGGTAAGTAAAGGTTTAGATATATTGGTTTATGACGAAAATAAAAAGCCTTATTTAATGATTGAATGTAAAACTTGGGGAGCTGAACATGTCAAAGAACGAAATAAAATGCTCAAAAACGGCGGGCAATTATTTACATATTATGGCTTTGACACAAAGACAAAACATCTTTGCCTTTATTCTTCTACTATAATTCAGGGTGAAGTTAACTATAAAAGTGATATTATCCCAGTTCGAATAGAATGGGAGACTTTATCAAATATAAAAGAAAGACATAGTCATTGGAATAAAATGTTCAAAAAGAATGGAATATTTGAACTTGACTCTATTGCTTATGATATAGTACATAAAGCAATGACTTACGGAGACCTTAATGATCTTAAAGAAGAAGATGGCGGCAAAATATATAACCAAATTATGGAAATATTGCGGCATAATGTGGTATCAGATAAATCTAACGCTTTTAATAAAATCCTTAATTTATTTATTTGCAAAATTATAGATGAAAACAAAAATTCTGAAGATATTTTAAAATTTCAATGGTTAGAAGATGATACTGACGAAACGTTGCAAATGAAATTAAACGAACTTTATAAAACAGGAATGAAACGATTTTTTAATATTGATGTTACATACTCTTCGGAAAATGATATAGATAACGAATTTTATGCTTTAGATGAGGAATTAAAGCAAAATATAAAAGACAAGATTACAGCAGGGCTTAAAATAAGCCCCACTTTTGCATTCAAAGAAGTTTTAGACCAAAGATCTTTTGAAGCTAACTCTCAAATTGTAAAAGAAATTGTTTTGGAACTTCAGGAATATAAATTCAGATATAAGGAAAAACATCAGTTTTTAGGCGATTTTTTTGAACGATTATTAAATACTTCTATGAAACAAGAAAGTGGGCAGTTTTTTACTCCTGTTCCAATAACACGTTTCATTATATCTTCCCTGCCTATTAAAAAAATCGTGGAAGAAAAAATAAATGATGATGACAGCGATAACATATTACCTTTTGTTATTGATTACGCAGCCGGTAGCGGACATTTTTTGATTGAATATATGGGGCAGTTGCAAAAAATAATTGAAAATATAAATATGGATAAGGCAACACCTGAAATAAAGAAAAAATTAAGTGTTTGGAAAGTAATGAAATTTGATTGGGCACAAAAATATGTCTATGGTATAGATTTAGACGATAGACTGGTCAAAACCGCAAAAGTAAACGCATTTTTTAATGGTGATGGCGAACTTACTACCATTTGGGGAAACGGATTGGATAATTTTGAGAAATCAAAAAGCTATAGAGGAAAGCTAAATAAAATACAAAAGTCTGATAAAAAGAACAATGGTCAGTTTGATATTCTCATATCAAATCCACCGTTTTCTGTAGACTCATTTAAGGCTACATTGGAAGACGGCGAAGACTCTTTTGAACTTTATAATAGTTTAACTGACAGCTCCTCAGAAATAGAATGCTTGTTCGTTGAACGCATGAAACAATTGTTAAAAATTGGCGGCTGGGCAGCTGTTATACTTCCTATTTCAATATTATCTAATAGCGGAATACATTCACGAGCAAGAGAGATAATTTTTAAGTATTTTGAGGTTAAGGCAATTGTTGAATTAGGATCAGGCACATTTATGGCAACAGGCACAAATACAGCAATTTTTTTCTTGGAGCGACGGAACGATAGTCATTATAAAAAAATCAGATATGCTATTAATAAATTTTTTGACGATAAAAAAGACGTTTCTGTTGACTGTATTGAATACGCTTTCTCAAAGTATGTTGCTAATGTATATGATGGCTTATCTTTTGAAAATTATGTGTCATTTGTAAATGGTGTTCCCTGTGTCAAAATGCAAGAGCACGAATTATGGCTTGATTATGTTAAGGCATTTGGCAAAAATATATATTCGTCGATTATTCTCGACGAACAAAAGAAGATCAAAACATATTTAATTGAATATTTGAAAAATAGCAACGACACACATAAAATAAAACCCGCAGATATTATTAGCGTTAAAATAAAAGTGGATAGATTTTTTGTCGATTATAAAGAATTTTCAACTGAAGGTATAGAAAAAGCTATTTCCGAGTTTGTGAAAAATGAATATGGAAATATAGATTTTGATGATTATATATCTTTTTTATGTAATAACCCAAATGATAAAATTAAAACTCATCCCCTATATCTTAAATATATATCAAGATTATGTGAGAAATGTGTTGCTGCCGAAAAAGAAAAACTACTATATTTCTTATTGACATATCAACAGGAAATAGTCGTTGTTAAAACCGGGCAAAAACAAGACGGAAAGCAGTTTTTGGGATATGAATTTAAAGAACGCAGAGGACACGAAGGATTGCATTGGTTGCCTAATGGAACAAAACTATATAACGAAAATAAACTTTTAGACAAAACAAAGGTCAATAGTTATATTTACAACATCTTTAACAAAGAAAAGGTTGATGTTGACGAAAGCTTAGCTGAAAACGTTTCTTATGGTCGTATGAGTAGTTTTTTTGAATATGGAACCGCCAAATTTGATAAGAAAGTAAATTTGAATAAATATAAACAAGATAAAAACTTTAATTATCCTTATTTGACAGTAAGCGATTTTATTGCTGATATGAAACAAATAAATGGTTACGCTTTCAAAAGTGTCGATTTTAGAGCAGAGAGAACAAACGAATATTTTTTGCCTGTTTTAAAAATTGCAAACATTAAAGGTGGCCATGTAATTCTTGAAAATAGCGAGTATCATACATCTATTGGATACGAAAATTTTATAGCAAAACCACAAAGTATTGCGATTTCATTAACCGGCGGTGAAAGCGGAAATGGCGCTGTTGGTAAAATTGCGTGGTTAAATGAAAGCGCACTGGTAAATCAACGAGTTCTTGTAATTGAGGGCGATTTCATCAAAATTCAATATTTATATTTAATATTGAATACTGAAGACTTTTCAAAATATGTTTTGAATTGCGCAACAGGAAATGCACAGAAAAATGTTGCCGCAAAATCTATATTAGAATATCAAATACCCTTTCCTCATCTTGATATTCAAAAGAAAATTGTAGCAGAAATTGAAAACATTAATGAAAAGTGTAATTCAGCTCGTATGATAATAGACATATATCAAAATAAAATTGAAAATATTTTCAATAATATGGAATTAATTGGCGAACAAAGTGAGACGAAACAGCTTAAATTATTGGCAAAATTTAATCCTAGTAAAACTGAACTCAATGATTGTGGCGCTAATATATTGGTCTCGTTTGTTGAAATGGCATCTGTAAGTAATGAAGGCTATATTGAAAATAAAGTTGATAGAAAGCTATCAGATATTCGCAAAGGAAGTTACACTTTTTTCAAGGAAAATGATATTATAATTGCCAAAATAACTCCCTGTATGGAAAACGGAAAATGTGCAATAGCAACAGATTTGACGAACAAAATTGGAATGGGTTCGTCAGAATTTCATGTTATAAGATGCAATGATGAAATAAATAACAAATATCTTTTTGCTTATTTAAATAGACAAATTATAAGGGATGATGCTAAACAAAATATGACGGGAGCAAGCGGACATAGACGAGTTCCGATAGCTTTTTATGAGAATTTGTCAATCTTGCTTCCGGCTTTGAATAAACAAACAGAAATTGTTGCAGAAATTGAGAAATGTGAAATAGAAATTGCCAAAGCGAAATTAAAATTAGAAGAATTAGAACAGTCAAGAAAAGAAATTATAAATAAATATTTGCAGTAGATTTTTCAAAATAGATGTCAGTTATTCTTGGGCAACCTTGTAAAAATCATTTACGGCGCGACAGTCATATGATTATGTGCGAGGAAAAACTTTTCTGAAAGAACTTGTGCTATTTTATATAGCATAGTGAGGCTGCGCAAAAGGCACTTAACTTCGATGTTTGGTTAAGTTTGCACCTCAAACCAAAAGTTATGCACCCCAAAATGCACCTATTTCAAGGGTTTAAGATAGCCGTTAAATTATACTAAAACTTGTCATATTAGACAGTAGAGAGGTTCTTATAAGATTTCAGCATCTTATAAGAACATCTTTTTTATTATGCAGTTATTCCCTGTGGTGAATATGTAACATTCACGCCTTTTCGCGTGCTCATAGTGATGTTTATTGTCCATTGGGAAATTATAAATTTTCCTTGCTTTTTTGGCAAAAAGATTGTATAATTAAAAGATTGAAAAATAAGGATTGAGAACACATATATTTGTTCGAATTATGCGATGAAACCAAAAGGAGGTGGCGCTGTGTCGGATTTTTCATATTTGCTTCAATCATTAACGTTAAGTATCGACGAAACCAAAGATTATCGTTCAGAGAAAAACAGAATGTTTGAGGTCGTAGCTGAGTCAATGTCTGACTTTACGCCTCTTGATGTAGGCTCGACAAAAGCGCATCCCATACAGATATTAGATTTCTTTAGTGGCGCAGGCGGAACCTCCCTTGGTTTTGCAGCAATAAATAATGTTTTGCCTCTGTTTCATTTCTTAGGAGGGTGTGACATTAATTCGGTATCCGCATCATCTTATAGTAAAAATTTTGGCACGCCGCTTATTTGTGAGGATATTTTGAAAATCGCAGAAACTTCGGAGAGCATAAAAACATTTTTAGATAGCATTGGATTCGACGACGCTAAACCGACTATACTCGTCGGCTGTGCTCCATGTCAAGGATTTTCTTCGCATAGAAAAAAAAGCTGGAGCGATGATGACGATGAACGAAACAACTTAGTTATTGCCTTTTCTCGCATTGTTGCCGAAGTCGACCCCGATGTATTTATTATGGAAAATGTTCCGGAATTTTTATCTCAAAGATATTGGAAATATTTCAGTAAAGCACTTAAAATTTTTCGAAAAACAGGGTATAAAGTAAAACAAAATATATATAATTCCGCAGAATTTGGCGTGCCGCAAGAACGATTTCGCTCCATAATCATCGGGATGAAGAAAAATTTTTTGCTTCCAAAAGGATATCTCAATCCTAATGAATATAAAACTGTACGCGATGCAATTGCGGATTTAACTCCAATTGAAGCAGGTGGCTACGATTCTGCTGACAAACTTCATAAAGCGGTTTCTCACAAACAAAGTACGGTTGACGTAATAAAAAAAGTCCCACACGATGGTGGCAATTTGCCGGCAGGCGTGGGTCCTAAGTGTTTAGAAAAAGTGAATGGTTTTTCTGATGTTTATGGAAGGTTGAGTTGGGACAAACCGGCTATAACTATTACCCACTATGCCAGAAATCCTGCAAGTGGTCGTTTTACCCACCCTGTTCAAGATAGAGGCTTAACCGCGAGAGAAGCTGCAAGGCTGCAAAGTTTTCCTGATGGATTTCATTTCGATGGAAAATCTGATGACATTTATCGTCAAATAGGGGAAGCGGTTCCGCCTTTGCTTTCGTGCGGAATAGTCGTGGACTTAATAATCGAATATTTGTCGACAGAGCCTTCGGCCTCTCAGTTAAAAACAGAAACCGGCATAGTAGATTTGCCGGTAAGCAACTCTTATTCAAGTGTTATTGCGGGCATTAAAAACACGAGGAGGCGAGCTTAATATGCGCTTTACTTGCGTTGATAGCTTTTCAGGCGCAGGCGGTTTATCGTTGGGCTTCAGCGATGCAGGTTTGGACATCTTGATGAGTTTTGACATAGAAAAAAAATGCATCGAAACGCTTCAAAGCAATCCAAAATATGTTAAGCATCCTGCTATATGTGATGATATTAAAAATATGTTTGATGGACGATTACTTGATATAATCGGATTAAAGCAAGGAGAATTATTTTTGCTCGCCGGCGGTCCGCCTTGTCAAGGTTTTTCAGTTCAACGCATTGGAGAAGATTCTGATAATCGAAATGAGTTGGTTCTTTTATACGGGAAACTTATCGATGAAATTCGTCCGATGTTTTTTGTAATGGAAAATGTATCAGGCATTCAAGGCAAACGCGGAAAATTAATTCTTAATCAATTGATTGACATGATAGAATCTATAGGGTATAGTGTCCACAAAAAACTTGTTGATGCTTCTGATTTTGGCGTTCCTCAGCGTAGAAAGAGGATGATTTTGGTTGGAGAACGTTCAGATATCGGTTCATCGTATAAATTTCCTGAGCCGACAAGCGAGAAAAATACAGTTCGTGAAACCATTGCATTTTTGCCTCCTCCTCCTGAAGACGGGACGTCTCACCCTGATTATCCCATGCACAGGCGTGACCGCTTGTCGCCTAAAAATCTTCAGCGCATTCAGGCGGTGCAACAGGGTCAGGGAAGGGATTATTTGCCGGCAAACTTGTTGGCCGATTGCCACAAGATAGACAGTGCAGTGATAGGACATCGCAATGTCTATGGACGAATGGCATGGGACGATGTAGCTCCGACTATAACTGCTCGTTTTGACAGCTTTACACGAGGTTTATTCGGACACCCTGACCAGCCGAGGAGCATATCTCTGCTCGAAGGAGCTCTACTTCAAACTTTTCCGCCAGACTTCATTTTTAAGGGAACAAAGATTGAAATAGCTCGACAAATCGGGAATGCAGTGCCGCCCAAATTGGCAAAAGCAATCGGTGAAAGTATCATTGATTATTATAAAAAAACAAGGTGAACTTTATGTCATATCAAGCAATAATAACACGTTACTTAAATGCCTTACAAAGAGAATATAATAATTCATTAAGCGGCAATCAGCATACTGCTGAATTGTCTTTTCGTTCACCTTTGGATGTATTGTTTAAAGAACTTGCAGATGAATTAAGCAGAAGCACGGATATCACAGTGGTTCTTGAACCTCGAAACCAATCACGAATGGGGCGCCCTGATTGGCTTATTTATGACAGCTCTACTTTTGGTGTTTATGGGTACATAGAAGCCAAGGGTCTCGAAACAACCCCGTTTGATTTTAGACGGCATGAAGAACAATTTAATCGTTATTTATCATTGGGACATAAACTTTTAATCACGGACGGAATTGATTTTGCATATTCTTTTGATGAAGGCGTTCAACCACAAATGCTATCGTTGATAGATAAATCTCAAATGAATATAACCGACTGGTCTTGCCTTACGCCAAATCCTCAATTCGAGGTGTTAATGCGTAGCTTTTTTGCCTCGCCGGCACCACAATATTGTGATGAAGGGAAATTGGTAGAATTAGTTGCTTTACGAACACGGAACTTGTCAGATGAAATTTTGCGGTTTTCCGAGGTTCCTCTTGATGAGGCAATGAATGATGTAGAAAGAAGTGTAATTTTATTATTGAACGAATTGCGAGATTTAGTTTATAATCACAATGGTCGCAATTTGCAAAATGATAAAGTTTTCGCAGATTTCGCAGCACAAGTTATTATGTTTGCGTTGCTGTATGCTCACAGAGTTGAATGCACGGATGCGGATTTGCCGCCGGAAAAAGAAGCTAAAATAAGGAATTATTTATCAAAAGACATTGTGGACGGGCAGGCTTTGCGCCCGTTTTTTAAAATAATGCACTACATTAACGAGCATTTTGACGAAAACAGTTTTATACTTGCATGGACAAAAGAATGTACTCGTTTTTTATCTTTTGTTCATATAACAGAACAACAGCGCCAATATCCTGATTATCATAAATTATTCGAATTGTTTCTTTCCAAATTTGACAGCAAGTCGCGCTTTGATTATGGCGCATATTATACACCAATCGAGCTTGCGGACGGCATAGTTCGATTGGTAGAAACTATCGCTAATGAAAATTTCAACGGTGCAAGCATATTTGATGACGGGAATACATTGATTGACCCCTGTTGTGGCACAGGGTCTTTTTTAGAAAGTATTCGACGAAACGATGTTCAACAGGGCGCATTTAATTTGTGCGGAATTGAAATTTTGCCTGCACCATACATGTTAGCTAATTATCGCATGGCTGTTTTAAGTCATGAATTTGAAAATACAAATTCAAACACGGAATTATTGCTTGCTAACGCCTTAAGCAATTATGTGTTTGACGAAGAGGCAGCGAATGCAGATACGATAGAGGGGTTTGAAATTAATCGCATTCGAGAAGTGTCTTCGCGCCCGATAACTCTCGTTATTGGGAATCCGCCATCTTCTGACTCTTCTAAAACAAACACAGGTGTAGATTTTTCGAGAATATTAGACTTGATGGATGACTTTCGCCCTCCGGTAGAATGCCGTCGCGCAAGACAAAACACTCAGAAACAAACAAATAATCCGCATCTACAATTTTTACGGTGGGGTTGTGAAATGTTGGAAAATTCGGATAATCACTCGATTTTGTCATACATTGTGCCTTCAAGTTTTCTTGAAGCTGAATCGTATAAATTTGCTCGTAAATATATCGCTGAACATTTCTCGGCCGCATGGATAATAGCGATTGACGCCGACGCGAGAGCAGGCATTCGTTCAGATAGTATGTTTAAAACGCAGCAAGGTCGAGCGGTTCTTATTGCCATACGCAAACATGGCGAAACTTCGGCAATGAATCATTATAAATATTTTGATATATCGCATCTTTCTAAAACAGATAAAGAAAATTGGTTGACGCAAGATGCATTGAAAAATTTGGGTTCTTTTACTTCTTATAATATAGAGGATTCAAATTACGCATTATGTCCGTCTCTCCCATTTAACGAAGACCTTTATTCTTTGTATTGGCCCGTCAGCGGCGATTCGGAACCTAATGCTATATTTAAAAATCATTGTTCAGGAGTAAAGCTTGCGCCAACAAGCATTTTCACTCATGTCAAGGCATCTATGCTGAAACGTCGTAGCAAGGATATTATGCAACGCGGAGTGCGTGCCTCTGATGATTGGCTCGGATTACAAGATAAACCACCTGAAGAATCTAAAATTAAAGCATTTGCGAATGCTCTTAACGAGCTGAATAATCGTCAAACGATAGACGCAATGCTTAATGAAAATATTATTGATTATACATTCAGACCTTTTTTAACAACAAAGGTGCTTTTGTGGCAAGATTTACTGCATAAACTTAGTCGCACCGGCGGTGGTGGAACAAGGCGTCGTCCC
>Ga0123355_10022789_pt1 | contig 10041 bp, 6 predicted proteins | sample TergutEmb28metaG_3_FD_89872 | JGI IMG/M metagenome (GOLD analysis project Ga0123355, IMG submission 89872) | Embiratermes neotenicus P1 segment gut microbial communities from Petit-Saut dam, French Guiana - Emb289 P1 | ecosystem: Host-associated > Arthropoda: Insects > Digestive system > Gut ...
AAATAAAAAGTCTACAAGACTTTTTTTAGGCAGTGGGAAAACGCACTGAAGATTTTCTTGTTTCCCCCGCCTGTGGCGGGGGAAACAAATTTAAATTAGTGCAATTCACCCACTCCCTTTTTTTTATATTGGAACTTAATTCAGACGTGTTTTGCACATGTTTTGTGCATAGAACGAGACTTCCTTTTGCGCCCTTTGCAAAAGGGTTAGCCGAGTCAATACTCTGGAGTAAAACTAGCCCGCAAGGCGGGTGTCTTCTAAATGAAAAGTGTAGACTTTTCATCGGGAAATAGTATTAGAAGCGTTTTTGTTAATTTTTTCCCCATTCCTCTTGTTATTTCTTTCACAACTTGATAAAATGATCCTATCACTTTATTACATTAGGAGGTTATGCATATGTCTTGGGAAAAAGGAATCAACATCAATAATGTAAGCACTATCATTTGCGGGGCAAAGGTCTTCCTCGGCGTCGGCGCTATTGAAAAAATGGATTTTATCGCAGGTGAGCTCAAAGCGAAAGGTGTGGACTCTCTCCTTGTGATGACCGGGCGGGCGGCCTATGTCAAGACCGGGGCCTGGGATCATGTGACGAGGGCACTGGAGAAACACGGCATCAACTATACACTCTATAATAAAGTCCAGCCCAATCCGGAAACCCAGCAAGTAGACGAGGCCGTGTCCCAGGGTAAGGCCGCGGGCGCAAAGGCTGTCATCGCCATCGGCGGCGGAAGCCCGATTGACGCGGGCAAGAGCGCGGCCATCCTCCTCGCCTACCCCGACAAAACCTGTCAGGAGCTCTATGAGATGCAGTTCGCGGCGGAAAAAGCCGTACCTATCGTAGCCATCAACCTCACCCATGGAACAGGCACGGAAATCAACCGCTTCGCCGTAGTCACCATCCCGGAAAAGGACTACAAGCCCGCCATCGCCTATGACTGCATTTACCCATTCTATTCCATCGACGACCCGGCCCTTATGGTTAGCCTCCCGGCGCATCAGACCACCTATGTGACCGTGGATGCAGTGAATCACGTCATCGAGGCGGCCACTACGGCGCTGAACAACCCCTTCTCCATCACTTTAGCGCGGGAAGTCATGGCGCTGACCGCGAAATACCTCCCCGCCGCATTGAAAGACCCCGGCAATCTCACCGCGCGGTATTTCCTGACCTATGCCGCCATGATCGCAGGAACCAGCTTTGATAACGGCCTGCTCCACTTTACCCATGCGCTGGAACATCCGCTTTCCGGCGTGAAACCGGAGCTGACGCACGGACTAGGCCTTGCCATCTTACTCCCGGCCATCATCAAGGCCATCTATCCGGCCTCCAGCGCTGTGTTGGCTGACGTCTTAGCCCCTGTCGTACCGGGACTTTCCGGCGATCCTTCCGAGGGGCAAAAGGCCGCAGACGGTATGCGCGCGTGGCTGGCATCGGTGGGCATCACCGAAACCTTAGCTGATGTGGGGTTCACCAAGGCCGACGTACCAAAGCTCGTCCAGCTAACCTATGAGACCCCCGGCCTGTCCGGCCTGCTGGATTGCGCGCCCATCCCGCATGACGAAACAGTCGTAGAAGCGATCTATATGGATTCGTTCTAATACTAATTTTCGACAAAAACACGCACAGATACGCCTGCTTTGCAGGCTAATATAAGGCGATACAACAAAAGAGAGCCGCGCTTTGATGTGCGGCTCTCTTTGTAGTGTGAATCCACTGAGACGTCAAGGGTTTGATGCGACGATTGTTGGTGGGCGTCCAGTATGATCGGGATGTTTTGTAGGGGCGCGCATTGTGCTCCCCTACATGTGTTGTACATTGTAGAATGATGTCCACGTTGCGCGGCGAACCCCTCCGTCAGGCCGCGGAGGGGTTATTCCCGCGAAGCAGCGGAGCGGTTCCCCATCCCTACTGCGACGTTTCTTGCGCGTCTTGCGTCTCACGGAGTGCGGTCTTGATATGCTTCTGTATGCCGAATAGCTCCGATTGGAGCTGATGGCAGACGTCGTGCGTCTCGTCGAGGAGCTCGTCCAGTGCGCGTCTCGCTTTGTTCAGCGCCTCATAGGCATTGTCCATGGATTCGGCGTTCATGCTGTGTCCCTCCTTTCTCGCGTATTTTTCGACCCCATCGCAGGGCTGAAAAAAGCGCAACACGGGTGATAACACCCATGCTGCGACACAGTTTGACCTATGTATCCTCCACTAGGTGGCCCACTTGTCCTGTGTTTGAAAACATGTTATACTGAGGACTGCGATGGGGCCCGTGAGGGTCACGCATGGGGTGGCACGCACACCCTGTGACGCTGAGAGATTGCCGTCTGCTCAGCGCCATCGTTTATTTTATTTTGTTGGCTTTTCAGCTTAAGGGCATTGTAGCATGAATCCGCTGAGACGTCAAGGGTTTGATGCCTCCCCCTGTCGCCTGCGGGCGACATCCCCCTCGTGAACGAGGGGGACAAGGCCTTTTCGGGCCTTTTGCCTCCCTCATTTATAAGGGAGGTGGCCGGCGTAGGCGGCTGGAGGGAGTGCCGCCTCCCCTAACAGGGGAGGTGCCGTCCGCAGATGGCAGAGGGGTTATGCCCGCAGGCGGCGGAAGGGTCCCTCGGATTTACGATGCTGTTATTACGCCGCCACCGAACAGTATCTATTTCTTGTCTGTCTTTTTGTCTCTCAACTGCGTTGTTCACCTTGCATCGCGTAAAATATCCGCGCCGCACACTACAATTCCTAACGAATATATCTCGGACACCCCCTGCATATACTCCCTTAGGGGGAATGTCCATGAAACGAGGAAAACAACTGCTCTACAACGCTTTGCTCCTCACCGGCGCTTCTATGTTCATGCGGGCAGTGGTGGTGAGTTTTCAGGTTTATCTGGCGGGCGTGATCGGCCCGGCGGGGATCGGGCTGTTCCAATTGATTATCTCGGCACAACTCTTGGCTCTGACCCTCGCCAATTCCGGCATCCGTTTCGCCACAACGCGTCTGGTCTCAGAAGAACTGGGGCTGCAACGGCCCGGCAATGTCCCTAAGGTAATGTGGCGCTGTATTGCCCACGCGCTTGGGTTCGGGTCTGTCGCCGGGGCTTGTCTCTTCTTCGGGGCCGAGTGGATCGGCACCGTATGGATCGGGGACGGGCGGACTGTGCTGTCGCTTCGGATTCTTTCACTCAGCCTTCCCTTTTTGGCCTGTACTTCGGCTATGAACGGATATTTTGTCGCCGTGAGTCGGGTCATCAAATCGGCCCCTGTGCAAGTGTTCGAGCACCTGATGCGCATCGGCGTGGTGGTTGCGCTTCTCGCCCTTCATCCGCCGGACGGGCTGGAGATGGCTACTGTACTCGTAGTCATCGGCGGGGTAACGGCGGAGATTTTGTCCGCTCTTATCCTGTTTGCTCTCTTTCTCCACGACAAATGGGCCATGAAACGATCGCCCCCGCTCTCCATGGCGGCCAGCAGCGGTAGCCGTGGCCTGACCCGGCGGCTCCTGGGTATCTCTATGCCGCTGGCCGCCAGCACCTATGCGCGGAGCGCACTGAACACCCTCCAGCATATGCTGATCCCCCGGGGATTACGCCGGAGCGGCGCCGACGGGGACAAAGCCCTCGCCAGTTATGGCATGGTCCACGGTATGGCACTTCCCATCATCCTCTTTCCATCCGCCCTGTTCTATGCCGTGGCAGAGCTGATGATCCCTGAACTCACCGCCGCCCAAGTGAGTGGAAATCAGGCGCGGATCAGCTATTTAGTCTCAAAACTGCTCCGGCTTTCTCTCTATCTCTCCATTGGGCTGGCCGGGATATTTCTCGCCTTTTCACAGGAACTGGGGCAGGTCATTTACCCCGGTACACCCGGCGTGGGACCTTATATCCGGATTCTATCGCTTCTGATGCCAATCATGTTCCTCGATGCCATCACAGACGGGATGCTCAAGGGGCTCGGTCAGCAAGTATATTCCATGGGGATTAATATCGCGGATTCTCTGCTGAGCGTTATTTTGGTCTGGATTTTGCTGCCCATCTTCGGCGTGGGCGGATTTTTATTCATGGTGTATTTTACGGAATGCTTCAATTTTTTGTTCAGCCTCCGACGGGTCGCACAGATGACGCGAATTCAGGTCGCCATCTCGGATCTCGTGAAACCCATCCTATCGGCATTGGCAGCAACACAGTTTGTTCCGCTTCTCCTTCGGACTTTGGGCCTTGCGCTCACACCCTCCGCACTCAATTTGGCGGCCCATTTTTTACTGACCGGGACGGCTTATCTGGGGCTTTTATTTGTCTTGAAATGTGTCACAAAGCAAGATCTGATCTGGGCGCGTCGGCTCGCGGGAGAAAAAGCGCCCTGATCTTGATTTTTTGTATTGCTTTTTTTGACTGGCACATGGTATAATGTTCCAAATACACAAAAGGGGGGGGATATTGTAAATTATCCCAGTGTGCATGTACCGTTCAAATATTTTTAAGAAGGAGAGAATTTTATGTTTCAAGATTTGATTTTAAATCCCGTAACGCTTTCAGTCATTGTCATGGTTGCACTCTGCCTGCTCAAGTTCAACATCATCTTGTCCGTTATCATTGCCGCTTTGTTTGCGGGCCTTGTTTCGGGGCTTACAGGGCATAATGTTATGCCGCTTTCAGCCACAGTGGGGCAATATATCGAAACAGGTGTCCCGGGCATCATGCAAGCATTCATCGGCATGCCAGCCAATGCCGCCATAGTAGGAGCGGATCTCGTCCCACCCTCCGGTATGGCCGGGATGAATAACATCGCACTCGCCTACATCCTACTCGGCGCTCTGGCCTATGCACTCCAAGCTTCCGGACTGGCAGCAAAGTTCGCCAACTTACTAGAGCGAGTTTTCGGCAAAACTGGAAAACTCTTCCTCATCATTTTGGCAATCGTTGCCTCTTTCTCCCAAAACTTGATTCCAATCCATATCGCTCTGATTCCAATTTTGGTTCCACCTCTGCTCGGTATGATGAACAGACTGAAGATCGACCGCCGCGCAGCGGCCTGTTCGATCGCGTTTGGCCTCAAAGCGCCGTACATCCTGCTTCCATTCGGTTTCGGCCTGATCTTCCAAAACATCGTAAGCTCTAACATCACCGCCGCTGGCCTAGATCTCGGTGATCGTGCGATTTGGCCATACATGATTCCGCTGTTTGGTGCCATGGTTGCCGGCCTGCTCATCGCCATCTTTATCTCTTACCGCAAGCCGCGTGAGTATGAGGACAAACCTCTCCTCGTAGCCGCTGAGGTAGACGAGGATGACATCAAGGGTAGATTTAAGCTCAAGCATTGGGGCGCTCTCCTCGGTGCCTGCGCCACCTTTGGTGTGCAGGTATGGGCAAACATAGCGTTTGAAGGCTCTCCCCTCTGGGCGTTGTCTCTCGGTGCTACGCTGGCCCTCATCATCATGTTCTTCTTCGGCACACTTAACCCGCGCAGAATGAAGCTGAATGAGTCCATTAAGGGCGGCATCGGCCTCATGGGCTTTATCGCCTTCGTCATGCTGGTCGCAGCCGGTTATGCCAGCGTACTTCAGGCAACCGGCGGCATCCGCACTTTGGTTGACGCCGCGCTCTACCTCGCGGGCGACAATAGAGTCCTTGCACTCATCGCCATGCAGGTCATCGGCCTCTTGATTACCATGGGCATCGGTACTTCTTTCGGCACCATTCCGCTCATTGCCGCAGTATTCGTACCCTTCTTGGTGGGTATGGGAGCTTCTATTCCCGCCATCGTTATGACTGTCGCAGCTGCCGGTGTCACCGGTGACGCAGGTATGCCGCAATCCGATACGGCTCTCGGCCCTACAGCCGGTCTGGACGCTGACGGTCAGCACGACCACATCAAAGACACTTGTTTCCCGACCTTTATTCATTTTAACATTCCGATTAAAGTTGTCGGTGTTATCGCAGCCTTGTTTATGTGGTAAGGGTGCGAACTGTTACTTGTTTAATTGGAGAGAGCGCAAAAAACCTTGCGCTCTCTTCTTTATTCCATTCACACACTAAACTAAAGGAGGCATTTCCATGTTAGTCATTGACAGCAAAATCCCACTCACCATCTACGATGTCGTCCGCGTGGCAAGAGAGCGGGAGCGTGTCTCTCTGTCCGAGGAGACACAAGAGCGCATCCGGGCAAGCCGGGCCTATGTGGACAATATCGTCAACGCAGAACGTCCTGTCTATGGTATCTCTACCGGCTTCGGCGAATTCTCCAAGGTCGCCATTTCCCCCGACCAGCGGGAGTTGCTCCAGCGCAATTTGATCCTCAGCCACTGCACTGGCGTGGGTGACTATCTGCCGGAAGACGCGGCGCGGGCCATTATCCTGCTCCGGGCCAATTCCCTTTCACAGGGCTATTCCGGTGTCCGGCTCTCCACAGTGGAAAAGCTGATCGAACTCTTAAACAAAGACATCTATCCCGCTATCCCCTGCAAGGGCTCCGTCGGCTCCAGCGGCGACCTCGCCCCGCTCAGCCATATGGCGGCCGTCTTGCTCGGCGAGGGTTTTGTCATCTGCGACGGCGCATCTGTCCCCAGCCTGCCTGTACTCCAAGCGGCGGGAATTGAGCCCATTGCACTGGCCAGCAAAGAGGGCCTGGCGCTCATTAACGGCACCCAAACGATGACGGCCATCGGCGCCCTGGCCTGTTATGACGGCGAGCAACTGATGAAAGTAGCCGACATCGCGGTGGGGCTCTCCTTGGAAGCCCTCCAAGGTACCCGGACGGCCTTTGACCCGCGCATCGCACAGATCCGGCCCCATCCGGGCCAGATTCAATGTTCGGAAAATGTACTGAAACTCACCGCAAACAGCCCCATTATCGAGGGTCATATAGACTGTGACAAGGTACAGGACGCATATTCCCTCCGTTGTGCAAGCCAAGTCCACGGGGCCAGCCGTGAGGCGCTCCGGCGGGTAAAAGAGACGCTGGACATCGAGATGAACGCCGTGACGGACAACCCCCTTGTCATGGCAGATACGGGTGAGATCATCTCCGGCGGCAACTTCCACGGACAGCCGATGGCCCTCGTCATGGACTATTTCAAAGTCGCTATCTCAGAGCTCGGCAACATCTCCGAGCGGCGGACAAACCGCTTGGTAGATCCACACTTGAGCAGCGGTCTCCCGGCCTTTCTTACCCGCTATGGCGGCGTAAATTCCGGTATGATGATCAACCAGTACACCGCCGCCGCACTGGTATCGGAGAACAAAGTGCTCTGTCATCCGGCCTCCTGCGACTCTGTCCCCACATCAGCCAACCAGGAAGACCACGTAAGCATGGGCACCATCGCCGCACGGCAAGTACGAGAAATTCTGGAAAATGTGCGTCATATTCTGGCTATCGAGCTTCTGGCCGCAATCCAGGGCATTGACTTCTTAGCCCCCAAACGGCCCGGTGCCGGTACCGGAGTTGCATATGACTATCTGCGCACGGTTGTACCGCATCTGGCTGAAGACCGTCTCCAATCACCAGACATGCTTGCGGTCCATGGAACAATCGTGGATGAGACGCTGGTGCGTAAAGTAGAAGCCGCAGTCGGCACACTGCACTAAGCCGCAACCTAGTCAGGTAGCCGGCTAATAGTCGAAATAATGTGAAATACGAAAGACAAGGGGTGTTTTGTACCCCTTGTCTTTGCTCTATAGATGCTTCGCGCTTTGTCCTTAATAAAGACGTGCATTTGCACTCTTTTTATCGAAAATTAGTATTACTCCCCTTTTTTTGCCGCACGGATGCGGAGACCGTGGTCCAGAATACGCTTTCGGAGCCGCAGACTTTCCGGGGTGGCCTCTAAGAGTTCATCGTCGCCGAGGAATTCGATACACTGTTCCAGGCTCATGATCCTTGGGGGCGTGAGACGCAGAGCGTCATCACTGCCGGAGGCGCGGACATTGGTGAGCTGTTTTTTCTTGCAGATGTTGACAGTCACATCTTCCGTTTTGTAGGCTTGACCAACGACCATCCCGCCATAGACAGAGGTGCCGGGTCCGACGAACAGGCTGCCGCGCTCTTGGGCACCGAAAAGGCCGTAGGGCGTGGCTTCTCCTGCCTCGTGCACCACTAAGACACCTGCGGTCCGGCGGGATAGCTCCCCCTTGAAGGGGGTGTACTCAACGAAAACACTGCTCATGATGCCCTCGCCCCTGGTATCGGACAGAAATTCGCTCCGGTAGCCGAAAAGACCGCGGCTGGGAACAAGAAAGGTCAATTTCATGCGATTGCCGACCGGGGCCATCTCCACGATTTCGCCCTTGCGAACACCCAATTTCTCCATGACAGAGCCCACAGCGGATTCGGGGACATCCACCACGACCTGTTCCAGGGGCTCGTGGCGCTTGCCGTCGATTTCTTTAAATAACACACGGGGCGGGGAAACTTGGAGCTCATAGCCCTCTCGCCGCATCGTCTCGATGAGGATGGAAAAGTGCATCTCCCCCCTGCCCGCTACAAGAAAACTGTCGCTGTTGTCTACGGGAGTGACGCGAAGGCTCACATCTTTGAGCGTTTCGCGGAACAGCCTGTCCCGGATGTTGCGGGTTGTGACATATTTGCCCTCCCGTCCAGCGAAGGGGCTGTCATTGACAGAGAATGTCATCTCCATAGTCGGTTCAGAAATTTTGACAAAGGGAATGGGGGCGACATCTCCTGTGCTGCAAATGGTATCTCCGATGGACACGTCCCCGATGCCGGACAGGGCGATTACATCCCCGGCCAGAGCCTCAGAGACCTCTTTGCGGCCCATACCGTCGTATTCGTAGAGCGTCACGGCTTTTGCCTTCCGAGTAGGCCGTTCGCCGTGATAGTCGCAGACCGTGATTTCCTGGCCTTGGCGAATCGTTCCGGTAGAAATCTTCCCAATGGCAATCCGGCCCACATATTCATTGTAATCAATCGAGCTGACCAGCATCTGGAGCGGGGCGTCTGTATCTCGCTCCGGTGCCGGGATGTAGTTCATGATGGTCTCAAACAGCGGCTTTAGATTTTCCCCCGCTACATCGGGGCTATAGGAGCAGACGCCTTGGCGGGCGCTGCAAAAAAGCATGGGGGAATCGAGCTGTTCATCGGTGGCGTTGAGGTCGAGGAGCAGTTCTAATACTTCGTCAACGACAGCGTAAATCCGCTGATCCGGCCGATCTACTTTGTTGACGACCACAATGACCCGGTGTCCCAGTTCGAGGGCGCGAGACAGCACGAAGCGGGTCTGGGGCATCGGTCCTTCGGCGGCGTCTACCACGAGGAGGACGCCATCCACCATTTTCAAGACCCGTTCCACCTCGCCGCCAAAGTCGGCGTGGCCGGGGGTGTCTACAATGTTGATCTTACAGTTGCCATACTGGATCGCGGCGTTTTTGGCTAAAATAGTAATGCCGCGCTCACGCTCTAAGTCGCCCGAATCCATGACCCGTTCATTGACGGCTTGGTTTTCGCGGAACACGCCTCCCTGACGGAGCATGGCGTCCACCAGCGTGGTCTTGCCATGATCGACGTGGGCAATGATGGCGATATTGCGTAGGGTATTCAATGTATCATCCAGTCCTTTCTAATTTCGACAAGCTAACAATGTAGTATACCCGTTGTTCGAGCAAAAAGCAAACACTATCCTACAAATTCTACAAATTGCAAGAACAGCAGGGTTCCCGCACTATATTAGAGTGCTTTTTTGAGGTCTCCCCCTGTCGCCTGCGGGGGACAAGGCTCTTTTGGGCCTTTTGCCTCCCTCATTTATACGGGAGGTGACCGCCGAAGGCAGTCGGAGGGAGTTCAAAATAGTAATTGCGAGAAATCTGGCAAGGGCTGTGGGCAAACGCAGAGTTAACGCCCTTCACTACTCCTTTTTCACGGGGCGCGGCATAATGTTCACTTGCCCTTATCCATCATCTCTCCCACCACACCATCATACCAGAGGCGGGTGAGCGCCAGCCCCTCAGGGGGGACTGTGGGGCCGGTTTTCGTCCGGTCTCCCCCCGCCAGAAGAGCCGGTATCTCTTCCGGGGTGATTTTGCCCTGGGATACGTAAAGCAAAGTACC
>Ga0123355_10022790_pt1 | contig 10041 bp, 11 predicted proteins | sample TergutEmb28metaG_3_FD_89872 | JGI IMG/M metagenome (GOLD analysis project Ga0123355, IMG submission 89872) | Embiratermes neotenicus P1 segment gut microbial communities from Petit-Saut dam, French Guiana - Emb289 P1 | ecosystem: Host-associated > Arthropoda: Insects > Digestive system > Gut ...
AAAAAAAAAAAAAAAAAAAACACACACAAGCATGACGTCAACATGTACCTGAATAAATCCAAGGAGCAGAAACTTTCTTGACAAGCTAACAGCTCCTCCGTTATTCAAGAAATTCCCTGCAGTATATGGATCACGACAGTTCATGTCGTGTTCAAAACGCCCCGCCACTGGACCCTGCTCTCAGACAGATGAACCGAGTCCACATACTCCGATCCTATTTAAACGAATTCCATTTTAATATCATTCACCAACACCTACGCCTTCAGGGTTTTCCCACCAAAAATCTGCATCTACTTCACTCGCATGTATACCACATGCCCCGTACATTTCATCCTCCTTGGTCTGATCACCACTATTATTATCGTATGAGGAGCGCAAATTATAACGCTCCTCATTAAGTAATCTACTGCAGCCTCCTGTTTCTTCCTCCTTCTTAGGTCCAAATATCTTCCTCTGCACCGTGCTCTCAAATATCCTCATTCTATGTTCCTCCCTCAGTGTGGGATACCAAGTTTCAAACCCATCTCAAGCACAGACTATCTTCAGCTTTACGGATTCATGTAGCAGCCCAGAAGGCGAAAATATTCGGAAAGTGACGCTAGCAAGCATTCGCTGAATTTAATCAACTCTTGATTTCTTCCTGAATGAAATTCTTACTTTATTCTTGTCGTTCTCAAATATTTGAAATATGCCACAATTTCAAGGGATTATTAAGTTCAAGGCCTACTTACTCAAATATTTAATTTTCGTTCAGCGTGTATGATGTGAGTACAGCGTATAGCATTAATACCGACTGATGAGCATTCATTAGACCTACAAAAGATTGTAGGCACGCGGTGGCGCAGTTGTTTGAGGCACTAAGCTACAAGCTAGACGGTCGCGTGTTCGATTCCCGATGGTGTCATTCGGGTAAAGGCGGCCGGTGTGTGAAGAGGACAAACTTGCCGCCCTCATGTGCCGATTGTCTTGAAGTCTGGGAGCCTCAATCTCCTGGAACCTTCAGGGCCTGTACAGGGATTGTCTACCTTTACCTTTACCTTTACCGCTGACACGAATTTTGGCTTCTCGTCAGTTTGAGCACCTATCTATCAACAGCAACCACTGGCGTGCGCATGATATGTTGCTGCAAGAAAGAGTTCGGCGCAGTCTTAGTCACTAGTGTAGAGTTCGGTGATTTCAACCCTGATGTATCTGCGGTGTAGGACGTACAAACTCATTTAAGATCCTGGCATTTAAAGGCGTTTCTTGACGTCAAGATTTTAACGCATTTTAGGCCCAAAATACAGCACCAAATATTGCTGTGTTGGTCTGACCGAAGCAGACAAGATGGAAGTGGAACGTGGCACGCAGGGGTCAGAAGAGAAATGGGTGAAGGTTTTGGTGGGGGGAAATTTGAGAAAACAAGCCACCTGCGTCTCTGAGACAACAATAAATGTAAATATTACAGAAATACAGTGGGCTGGCTTGGATTGGATTAATTGGGATCAGGACAGGGGCAGGTGTCGGGCACTTGTGACATGTTCATGAAATTTCTTGTTCCATAAATTCCGGGAATTCCAGCACTGGCTGCAACAGTGTAGCTTCTGAAGGACTCTGCTCCATCAGGATATTTATTTATTCATTTAGACAGTGTCTACAAACAACAGCACAGCGAACACGCCAGAAATGTTCAGCGGTGCTTACATCTAACAACACGTTTAACAGTGCGGTTACAGCCGGAGAGCCGCTGAAGGTAGCGCTGGTTAATTGAGAGTCCTCTGTATGCTCTAAGTACACAGTAGAGGACTCTCCGGAACTGAATGTGTTAGTCGACTTTACGTGATGTTATAAGGATAATAAGAGAGTGATTCCGGACACTGGTTATCGCTGCAACCTAGTACAAAGTGGGTCCGAGTTCGATCTTATCCACCGCCACCAATAGTCAATAAAGTATTACAAAACCTGTCACTTTAAGCAACCGCTGCGGACTGAATTTCTGAAATGTCCTGTACGTCAAACATACCCCAATCAATGAGTAATTTTTAACGTAATAGTCCATTTACGTAACGAATCACACGCACTTATAGAATCAGAAGAACTGAACCTTCGCGTTGATGGGCACTACTTTCTTGGAGTTTCATAGAATTCGAAGGTGCATTACCATATGCCCTGACAGATGAATGCAGTACACAGCCTTCGACCGCATTTCTCTACGCTCCACGAGAACTCTGTACATACTCCCCATTTCCAGTCCTAAGTAGACCAACCTGTCAACCCCAGCCCATCTCCCTAATTTCACTACACTAACAATAGTGTAGCAACAGCATATATCACATAATTTCCTCGTTACATAACGTGGAAACATCACAGACTTACCTAATATCACTTTGGTAACATTTTTATGTCCATTTCGTTACCACGTTACGTGCCAGTTACATTTTCCACTCTCAACTGTGGATACAACAAGGAAAAATTCAAAGGGGACGGACGCTTTTCCCAACAAATTAAATTTGTGGTGATCAGCATACTTGTGGTGATAAGCATATTTGTGATCAGCATACTTGTGGTGATCAGCATATTTGTGGTGATCAGCATACTTGTGGTGATCAGCATATTTGTGGTGATCAGCATATTTGTGGTGATAAGCATATTTGTGATCAGCATACTTGTGGTGAACAGCGTATTTGTGATCAGCATACTTGTGGTGATCAGCATATTTGTGGTGATCAGCATACTTGTGGTGATCAGCATACTTGTGGTGATAAGCATATTTGTGATCAGCATACTTGTGGTGAACAGCGTATTTGTGATCAGCATATTTGTGGTGATCAGCATACTCGTGACGATATGTGCGGGGGAGGGGAGTGTCACCACCCCATCCTGTATGTGATTGAGCATCTCGCATGTGTGTCTGACAGGTACACGTGAGGTGCTTGTTACTGCGCGATCCGGTGCCAAATGCGACTGCCTCCTTCCTGTTACGTTCGTACATTTTCTCCTTTGAAACGCCCTAAACGAACCCGGCGCTCCTGTCCGCTCCCCCCCTCCCCCCAACCTAAACCAACGATATCAATATTTGACAGTAATTGGCAGATTTTGTAAAACTTAGTAAGAAGAGCATTCAAATCTCGTCTTCCACCACGTCAGTAATACTAACACGGCAGCAGTGCGGTCTTGTAAGCTAGAAAAATCAGTACCAACATTCAATGCGTACTATAAGCTTGAAAAGGCGGGGGAAAGATTTGAGCCTTCAAGCTACGTCACATCATTCGCGTGGCTGTGCTAAGGATAACTTTCCTCAAGATATACTACCTTCTGGCCATTTCCGATGCCTCGCATCCTCAAAAACATTTCAACCCCAACACACATCAACTCTCATCCTTCCATACATTACCCCGTTTCACAAATCCGCTACAAATTTGTCGTACAAACCGAACTGCTACGTCTCTTACGTAAACTTCTCACGTGTTTATCCTTCGTATGCTAACCTTTTCCTGTACGATTCATTTAAAAAACATCTAATTTACTGATCAAGCAAAGTAACGTTTCTAAATTACACAAATGAACAGAAGACTTTCAGTTACGTGCCCCGCCGTCTTTGTTGTGGAAAGTAGGTGTAGAAAATGACTATGATGATAATGGGTCTAAGGCAAGGCTAAACATGGAAAGCTCTACCCGTAAAAAGAGATTTTTATGACAGCAATATAGGATTGGGTCACATATACACTAAATTACAGATATTCGTTGCGATCCTCTAGTTGCACCAGACTGCACGCAGAATATGTGGCTGTGATAAGGAACCCATACACAGTAAGTCCCGTTGTAATATTTTATCATTATCGCAGTATTAACAAGCGATAAGGCAATATTATGTTAGCTGACAGTAGCTAAACAAAATATTGCACACAACACTGATACAGCTAGCTCCAGCACCGCCAAAGTTTGCATGGTATATAACATCAAAAACTTGTAGTACCTGAAATCAGCATACGAAATTAAACGGCACTGGCCTATGGAAGAGGTGGCAACAGCACGACAGTCCTGTGGTCCTGAAGACCCTGTTCGTAATTCTAAATCATCTAATCCTAACAGGCTTCTGCAACAACTTCCAACGGGCAGCAGTGCAAGGAACCAGCAACTCTGTTGCCAAATTTCTGTCCTCAAAAATAATTTTTTACAGAACTTGTTCTTATTTTGCAACATAATTATAGACTATATACCCCCATGCAACAACATAAGGATAAAACATAAAATAATAATAATAATAATAATAATAATAATAGAAATACAGCGCATGTGGAATGTAAAAACAAAGGAGATACCAGCAATAATAGGGGCGACTGGGACTATTTCAAACTCATTCAGAAAATACGTGAGCAACACACCAGGAAAATATGAAATCAAGGAACTACAGAATACAGCCATAATGGGCACTGCACACATACTTCGGAAAGTACTAATGTAAAAGTACAATAGATTCAACACTGGAACTAACGATATAAGCACCATGAATAGTAACGACAGAATAGCTGCTACACTGTATTCCCTAGGGACAAAGCTTGTCTCAGGAATGTAAGGATAAATACCCTGCATAAAGGAGATGATGATGATGATGATAATAATAATAATAATAATAATAATAATAATAATTGCAAAAAAATTCCAAATATGTAGAAGCCACCTCAAAATTCTTGGCGCCAGAAGCGTAACATGAAACAAGTTTCAGGACCCACAAATATCCAGCACCAACCTACAAAATGTAGTCGCCCGGGACATGTGAACTTCCAGTGGTGGTGATGATGATCATCATCATCATGATCATAATACGACAGGTGATAGTGGTGGTGAGAATGGCGGTGATGATGGTGATGGTAATGGTGATGGTGGTGGTCGCAGTGGTGATGGCGGTGAGCACGATCATAATGATGTATTAATCTGCTTGCTCGGACAGCAGAACAGTGTAATGTCTGGACAGGGGAGACCAGGAACAATGCCAGTCAGTGACACTGCGGTAGAGGGTGGCTGGCACACAGCACGTGCCGCACAGTGTTGTTGAGGAGGGGCGAACTGTTCAAGTGGTTATATGCACATGCACAATGTGCAAGCGACTCTTGTCGTAGCAACCCTCGGACATAAAAGTACAAGGCAGCCCAAACTCCTGAAATAAAGGGCCACAACAAGCCACGAGAAGGTTAGTGGGTCATAAATTTTATTGTCACCGTTTATGCCAAATTCGAAGCACAGAAAAAGTTTAATTCATTTCGAATTTCCCGTAATCACAGATAGTGACGAGAATTGCTCTAGCATATCGATCGATATCCGATTTGATATTATAGACCTATATGCGATTTTACGGCCTAACTGCAGAAACAGGAGTGTAAAGTTCCACATATTTTTGTCTCCTCCATCTCGAACGCCTTACCCGGCCAAGATCCCCATTTATAGAATCCAAGTTCTGTCGTCCTTCGTTAAGCAAGCCGACTTTCGAACCTACGGCATAAACATTCACGATACCGCTACCAAATTCCATATCGATTCACATCATCAATTGCAGCAGACCGATTTTTTTAGTCGTACCACTTCTACGTACTGAATGTTGGTGTCGAGGGTTACTGCTGCACCTGATCACACTCAGAGAGAGAGAGAAAGAGAGAGAGAAACACATACACCACAGTCGGTAGGACTCCTCTGGGCGAGGGATCAGCCCGTCGCAAAGATCTCTACCTGACAACACACAAAATTCACAATAGACACAGTACCATGACCCCGGAGGGATTCGAACCCGCAATTTCAGCATAGAGCAGCCGCAGACCTAGGCCTCAGCCCGCGCGGCCACTGAGATCGTACTAGTAGACCGATACAGAGCAAAACCTAATTACAATCACAACTGCAGATGTAGACCCCAAAGGCTACACGACTTCGAAGTTCGCCTGTACATTTAAGCATACAGTGCAGCCTAAACCGAAAACTACAGGCTCACTTTGTGTTCCACGTCCGTGCATTAAAAATGACAAACCAACAAATGCACATTTATAAATATGTTCAATAACGTATTATTGTTATTCTGCACATGTTTCCGTCACTCCTGTGACCACCAGCATGGTGTCTCACAAGAACGCAATCGATATATAAATAATCGTACTAAAATGTACGATAAAACCACTTGGGGTTACACTTGATTTTCTATAGCGCTCAAATTATATTATCGTTAAGATACTGTAAGTGGGCCCGGTAGCTCAGTCGGTATAGCGACTGAGCTACGGGCTGGACGGTCCGGGATGGAATCCCGGTGGGGACGAGATTTTCCGCCCGTCCAGACCGGCCCTGGGACCCACCCAGTCTCCTGCAAAATGGGTACCGGGTCTTTCCCGGGGGTAAAGTGCGGCCGGGGCGTGCTGCTGACCACTCACCCCCTTCTAGTGCCGCGGTCATGTAAGAATAGACCTATACCTCTACCCACCCTCTGGGGCACACCGGGCCTGTAAAGGGATCACTTTTAAGATACTGTAAAATAGGTCGTGTTTATGTTGTTCAATAGATGTGTACAGTTGATTCGCACTCTGCTACATAACTGAAGTTGTGTGATAACATTATATAGCATTTTATGACCATAAAAATAAATTGCAACACCAAGTGGTTTTATCACACATTTTAGTACAATTATTGGTACACGAATTGTATTCTTGTTGTAAGACACTGACGATGGCCACAGGAGTGACCGAAACGTGTTGGTGAAGAATAACAGTATGTGATTGAACATATTCATTAACGCGCATTTGCCGGTTGATTACAGGTTACACTGGCTGGAACCAAAAACGTTCCGTTTTTCCCTTGACAATCATCAACACATTTCACAACACAGTGCCATTCAAAGAAGACGTTAAGGTGCCGAGTTTGCGCACATCTTCTAATTCTACAGCGAGAGATATTCCGCATTTCATCTCGAATATTTCTCCTTGAATTCTCTTGCACTCCCACAGGCCATACTCTCCCTCCCCATTTTACTTCCTTGGCAGAAATGATTAAGCTTTTGGTTATTATAAAACAACGGCTCTCCAGAGAGACGGTTAGCACAGCAACACAGATGAAAGTCTTATTAATTAACAACATGGTAAGGGCCGCAGCCTGAAACCAGCAGGTTGCTACAGTATAAAAGTGCAGATCAGCACTGTTGTCGGCATAGTGTCTGAAATGAAAAGTTCGTGAACTTTCTGACGAAAACAGACCCCATTATCACATCTGAAACTCTGGGCTAGTGAACATCGCATGTAACCGAGAGGGGACAACTATTAATTAACAGAGCTTAACATCAGGGAAGCCATTTTGATGAAAGTATATAACAATATGGCAATGTTAAAACGTCCTAAGCGTTAAGTACCGTGCCATGAACGTGTACAGGAGAAAGACAGATAAATTTCCATGCACCAATACTTGACGGAGTTGATCGGTCTGATCCACGGTCTGGCCGCCCGTCACCTTCAAGTCGGTACTCCCGGTCTCCGGGTACTCTTTGAGAGAAGTCACGGTGAGGCCAGAACATGGCTGGAAGAAATAATTTCTTACTCTTGTGGGAATGTGGGGCACGCGGTGGCCCAGTTGGTTGAGGCACGACGCTACAAACCGGAAGGTCGCGGGTTCGATTTCCTATGGTGCCATTGGGACATAATCCGCATCATGGCCCTGGGGTCGACTGAGCTTGTAACAGAAATCAGTACCAGTAATATTTCCTGGGCGTAAAGGCGGCCGGTGCATAGGGCTAACAATCTTACCACCTTCATGAGCGTCAACATCCTGGAACCCTCAGGGCCTGTCCAGGCCTGAACAGCGACTGTTTGTGAAATGTAATCGCAGCAGCTCATCGCATGGCCACTCACAACATTCTACAAGCTGTTATTAAATAAAGAAACGATAATTACAAGACGGTTAATTATTTTGAAACGCGGCCTATCTGTTGAACACGAGGCCGTATGAGACGTCGGAAGGCACCGCATTGTGTGGCGCCACAAAGAAACGTGACCATCTTTAACAGACTAAACAGCATTTTAATTCCATCCAGCACAGTCCGTCTCCGTAATTCTTTAAACTACATTTTCAGACATCACAAAGGAAGGAGGAGCTTATTAACGGGATTCATAGAACTTAATCTGCTCTTATTTTCTTCGTCAGCATCATTTTATATACTGTTTTGTACACATTTTCTTCATCTCTCTTCGTGTTTACTGCTGGACCAACCCCCTTACTAGCGTCTAGCAGTGTACAGTTTGTTTTTCTTTCCCGCATTTACGTTTTCGCCAACGAGCTGCGCGTTTGGAGCTGTAAAAGCAGGCACTTGTTTATGGCCAGGGTTTCTTCATCATAATAAAGCTGAGTTTGCCGGAACTGCCAGATGGTGGGTCTGACATTTTTTCAGAAATTCTGATAAGCATTTTTGTTCAAAGTAGACTGAGGTCAAGGAGACGCAGCTGAGTGGTGTGGACGAAAACAAAGACAGTCTTCTGGTAAACTGTTACCGTGGAAGAGCACGCGGCCCTCCAATTCAGCTCTGGTTTCATGGCATAACAGAACCAGAATCCTCCCCTGACTTACTTACCTACTTACTTACTTACTATATGGTGCAGAGTCCTTCTTGAGAAGCTAACTGGTTTGCAGCTAGTCAAGAAATTCCCCTCATTTCACGGAACCCGAAGGTTCATTACCGCAATCACAAGCGTCCGCCATCTGTCCCTATCCTGGGCCAGCCTAATCCAGTCCATATACCCACATTCCACCTCCTGGAGATCCATCCTAATATTATTAAACCATCTACGCCTAGGTCTCCCCAGTAGTCTCTTTCCCTCCGGTTTCCCCACCAAGACCCTATACACCCCCCTTCTCCTCACCCATACGCGCCACATGCCCAGCCCAGCTCAATCTTCTCGATTTTATCACCCGCACAATGTTGGGCGAGGAGTACGTATCATTTAGCTCCTCGTTATACCTCTTGACTTCCTGGCCAAAATATGAGGTGTCGATACGCCTCTGTTTCCTTGCAGTACACGATTCTGCTTTCCATGTCCTTGACTCCATAAAAGTTGCACTTCACAGACTAAACGTGTACGTCCTTCTTACTTTTTCGTACAGGTATGTTCATCCAGAAAGCGTTGACCGTGTGTGTTGTGCTGTTTGATTTGTCAACCTGGGCTCCCCAACTTGCCAATAAGCAGCAAGATTGGGAGGGTGTAATAGGCAGAGAGAGAGAAAAAAATTATTTATTTTTCCCCACATGCGGTCGATGCCCCTATGCACAGACCAGTCTCACTTCCCAAGATATAAATGAATTGCAGATGTAGCACTGGCCTGTTTTATTGTAGAAGTACATACATGTTGATAATTTGCAAATATGAGTTGTTAAGGTACAGGTTTACATGGGTGCGGAACTGAGCATTTCAACTCAAGAGTAAAATCATCACTACGTGTATTTTAAACTGGGGACTAGCTAGCATGTTCGAATCAAGAAGAATACGTCACAGCATAACGGAGAGAAACGAGGAGCATCACGATTTTTGGGCCAATCTTTCATGAAAAGCAACAAGGGCGATCAGTTTAAGGAACACTGGAAGGCGGCACTGTGTGGGCATGAGAAAGGTGCGGGGAGCATCTGGAATAAGTTGTGGAACTTTCGTATCTTCTTCCTGTACCATCAAACTTAATATTATCCTCCTATCTATAGCCAATCTTCCATTCGAGATTTGTAACAACACATACAGGGAACCACGAAACACTTAAAAGTAAACTTCAGGAACAAATAGGTAGGGTAATTACAGTCACTAACACAACAATGTATATCTAACTGATGTTTCTTTAGAAAATGACAAAACTACATGTTTCGGCCAACGTTGGCCATCATCAGGTTTTTCATCCGAAAGATTTATATGCTGTGAGAGTGTTTATATAAAATTTATGCAGCCGCGTATCGATGTTAATCTCATCATCGAGGATTTTGAGCTAAACATGGCATACAGCCTGGGTATGGAGCCTAGTGATGTGGGCAGTGAGCAAGTTTGGGGGGGGGGGGGCCCCCCG
>Ga0123355_10022791_pt1 | contig 10041 bp, 7 predicted proteins | sample TergutEmb28metaG_3_FD_89872 | JGI IMG/M metagenome (GOLD analysis project Ga0123355, IMG submission 89872) | Embiratermes neotenicus P1 segment gut microbial communities from Petit-Saut dam, French Guiana - Emb289 P1 | ecosystem: Host-associated > Arthropoda: Insects > Digestive system > Gut ...
GCTCTTTACATCGTCTTCCCATCTATTTTTAGGTCTTCCTAGCGATCTTGTTTGTGCGGGTGACCACTCATATACTTTTTTTACCATGCTGGTGTCTGGCATACGATGTACATGTCCGAACCAGGCTAATCTTTGTGCTTAGCTGCTACCTACACAACACACAATAAAAGCAAGAGACGAACATCCATGCCCGCAGCAGGATTCAAGTCGCGATCCCAGCATTCTAGTGGCAACAGACCTACGCCTTAGACCGCACAGCCAGCCGGATCGGCCACGGCACTCTTTTAAGTAAGCGACGTCTTCAATACCTCTCACTGAGGTACGGGTTATCTGCCTAATTGAAACACTTCATGGAGTAGAGTTATTCTTACATGTAATGTTCCGTATTTTACAGAATCCAGAGATTTGTTTGCACGCAGAGCGGACTAATGGCCCACATCCTGACCCAGTTTAATTCAACGCAAAATGACACATCCCATTTCTAGAAGACCCATTACTTCTCCACGCCTGCCTAAATCAACGAAATTTTCTCTTTCGTTCAAGTTTCGTGACTAAAATTTGTGTTTCTCAACACTCCTATTCGTACTACTTTCCCCGCCCATCTCAATCTGATTCATTTCACCACCCCACTACGGAGTGTATCTTTTACAGCTGACTTGAGCACCGCAGTTGTAACGGGTTGTCGCGGTGGATGCAGACCATCATATTCGGGACAGCGATAAGTAGGGTACAGCGAGGAGTACAAATCTTGAAGGTCTGCAGTACATAGTAGTTTTCTCCAGCCTCCTGTAACTTCCTCCCTCTTCGGTTCAAGCAATACCCCCAGCACCGTGTTTCGAAAGCTCTCGATCTACCGAATTTAATACTTAAAGCTCAAGGTAAGGACAGGCGATGTGCTATTTGGAAGGTGGTACAGAAATTTCAGGTTCCATACAATGCACAGGCAATGTGCCTAGCTGGCGATGACCTACTGGCTTTATCAACAAGTACTTTGCTCCATTGCGTTAGTTCAGTCGGTATTCAGTAACTTTGTTATTTCCAACATAATACAATACATACTTACTTACTTACTTACTCCATGGTGCAGAGTCCTTCTTGAGAAGCTAACTGGTTTGCAGCTAGTCAAGAAACTCCCCGCATTTCACGGAACCCGAAGGTTCATTACCGCACTCACATACAATACATCAATTATGAAATTTATTCCGTTAATAACGTTCAGTAATGTTATTATGGCCGCTCGCTTGCTGGGATTGTAGAATCGAATCCCGCCGGAGGCATGGATGTCTCTGTTTTGTGAGTGTTGTGTGTTGTCAGGTCTCTGCGACGGGCTGACCCGATCACTCGTCCAGAGGAGTCCTACCGAGTGTGGTGCGTCTGAATGTGATCATGAATCCTCGATAATGAGGAAGGTCCTGGCCCACTAGGGCCTCTTGTTCCATGGGGGGAAAAATATTATCTTTGTTTATTCTGAAAACAAACTGGAGGGAAAACAAATGCTGTCAAAGCATCAAAATGTTAGGTTGAAAATTCTAGCCTTCTGGGGATGTAATGCTTTGTGTAAGGAGGTTAACAGATACCGACTTTCTGAAGCAGCGTGATGTCTTCGAAACGTCGGTATCGGTTAACCCTGTTACAGCGTAACATTCCAGAAGACCAGAATGTTCAACACCAACGCTATGAATGCCAAAAATCTAGCGCATTACGTCAGTTATTTAATTTTTAACTGGGTAGTACACACGATTGTCATTGACTACTACAGGAGGTGCTTGACGATCAAATTGTGTCTGTACCTGTTTTTCGTAAATGTTCAGCTGTGACAGTGATGGTTTCAGAACCTCTACACTCTTGAAGTCCAGTTTGATGCCACAGCGGTGACCCTTCTGGGTGGCTGACATCACTTCCGTCAGGAAGTTATCAAGACTCAGATCAGAGACGTTATCCGGTGGATGTGCCATCACTGGGATCTTTTCCCCTGACCCGCTTTCCAGAGTTCCAAGCACTACATCTGCTTCCAGCATCATGAGTTTTTCTACACAACGTATAATTACAAAAGCTTAGTTATTACGAAATCACAGTCACCATTACACATTCATCCTAACTTATCAGTTTCTAGCATCGAGCGCATCTTTAAATGAACAAAGGAATCTATTTCAATGCCGCAGAATATGAAATTCTATACTTGTGACAAACGCTGTGTAGTGGTGTGCATGACGTGGGAATATAGTCATGTCTGGTGAGTGGCAAGGAATTCAGAGGCAAAACTTTGTGGCCAATTAAACAAACCATTTAATGATAAAATATAAAATCAGACAAAGATTAGATAATACCCGCCAAATAACGGGTTGCCACAATATTCGCGCGCTATTCCACCGCCTCTTTCATCGTAAACCAACAGTCAATTTCACATACCGGAATGCTGCCATGCTGGTTATATATTGCGGTATATGCTCTATGCTCAACTGCTTCTTCAGTCTCAACTCGTATCTCGTGCAGGACACAGTCTCAATAACAAAAGTGCTTCTACAACCTCTCTGCTTCCCTCACAGAGAATACAGGTTCTTTAAACCTCTAACAACGGCGGCAACTGGGGTGTGACTCAATTACTCACTGATCACACTAGGTTAATGTTAATGTATATAGGGAGATTCAGTAAGTAACTCTCAGAAAACGCCGAGTTTCACTACAAATACGACCGGTTCAATCGCACAGACAAGGCTTGTCCATTGCCTAATTAGAGACGGAATTTCTACAAGGCAAATTTTTCCACTTTTTACGCGTCAGCACTTATAAGTGTCAGTAATCACTGAGATGAACGCACTTATGCATTTTTTTTATTTTAAACGGTATATATTGTATTCTGTCTGACCTACCATTCAAGCTAATTGTTTATCTCGCAAATACTGTGCCATCTCAACTAAGAAGGCAAAATATCTTTTTATCCGAAGAAAGCACTTGGGCCTTATTACGAAACACAGTCCCTATCATGACAATATACGATATCAAATAACAACAAATCAATACTCTTCAATTCATGTCACCCAGTTTTAGCAATTTTCATTGTGAATAATAAAGTAACGTGTGTCGAGTAGAAATATTAACGTCTACTTACCTGTTATGTAACAGTCCTACATATCCATTATTATTATTATTATTATTATTATTATTTTGTTTTACTTTTGTGAAAAGTGGATATAGATTAACTAGGTTAAATAAGTCGAACAAAACATCTAGGATTACAACGTGATTTATTATTGTTCTCATTATTTACTTAGTACAAATATATCAGACACAACGTGCAGATATGTCTGTGAACTATCTCACAGCACAAAAGTACAAATATATCAGACACAACGTGCAGATATGTCTGTGAACTATCTCACTGCACAAAACTTTGCATTCTTATTTCCGACGTTTCCTCCAGTTACCGGTATCACGCCGAAAGCTAAATAAAAATGTTCGGCAGGTCATGCTGTTCATATTTTATACTGTGCAAAAAATACTTTCACGGAAGCAACATATAACAGTATTTTTTAAATATCTCTTACTATGCAAGATTTCAGAGCCTTATATCAGGCTTCACCATTTTCGCTTCAAAATCAGTTCGTCCATACGCCATGTTGTTATTACTGACTGTAGGAAATTAAAACGTATGACATTGTCGTGGTCTCGAGTGACAAATTTCAACAACATTTTGTAAAACTCTGTCCCATGTTCAGCATCTGAAGTAAGTGACAGACAGAACGGTGGCCTCACAAGCCTTGTTCTCTTCCCCGATAAACAGAAGCAGACTGAAACAAATGTTGCATCTACTGATTCATTTATATGTCTGTAACCTCTATAGCAGAGACACGGACAATGGGAGAGTGGAATTCTCAGAGCACCCTGTAATGCATGGTATGCAATGGCTAATAACATTTTTGGTAACAACTTGTCAAGGAATTTTCTTACCTGTGAGCGCAGCCTGCAATTGTTGCTGGCTATTTACAGCATGACCCCACGTCACGACTGTCAGATCGTTCCCGATCTCAGGGAAATATTCCTGCACTGACATGGCTGCCACAGTACCTGTCTGAGACAACAGAACTAAAAACAAATTGTTAATACGTAACTCGTGTTCTACAGGGCAGATTATGGTTGGTTGAGTTGATCGCAGAGGACCGAAAGAGTGGCCTCCCCATTCACCGCACTTCAACTTCCTTGACGTTTTGGGGAAAGGGAGTTTTCCAGATAAATCATAGACAAGAGACACGCTCATATGGTGAATCATGGATGCTACTGTTCGCATGCTGAACAGTCTTTTACGTATATAAATGACAAGGATAGCTCAGTCACTATAGTGAATAGGGTATTCTCCGAAGTACACACACTAACACTCGGGTCCACCCAGTTTTTATTCAATGAGTACTAGGAACTCTTTCCCCTGGTAGGCGAGGGGGTAAAGTGGCTGAGTCATGAAGCTGACTACTCCTCTACAATGCCCTGGTTAATAAATGGAGTTACACCTCCACTCCCCCATATATCTTCATGGTGTGCACATGGAAGTCTCATTTTGCGTTACTGATAATTAACAATTTGTGCTGCAACGGGTAGGAATAGATGGATAATGCATTAACTCATTTCAAACAGCAAACATGCGTAGTTGAATAAAGTAAAAATACGCAGATGAAAAGATAAAAAACAAAAAAGTCTCATTTAATCAGCGGTTCTCTTTACGTTCTCTCAGTTTCTTTACAACAGCTACTTCATTGTTCAGAATCAGACCAACGGTGAAACGCCCTTCTTCACTTACAACAACCCAATTAATAAACTTGTACAGTTTGTCACACGTTGCACTGAACAGGTGTTGTTCTGTGTGTGTGTGTGTGTGTGTATGTGTGTGTGCGTTCACATGCTCTCAGACCCACAGCTATCCCACTCAATACTTATCAATCCGTGCTACGCAGCTAATAGAGTGTTATTAAATGAAATATATATTTAGTATGTTAAAATCGTTGCAAATTTACATTAAATGTTTAAATACCAGTAACAATTACATGCGCCACCTGCCGTAGCATTTAGTAGTCTACAATTTAAACTAATAAAACCAACTATTATGTCGGTCAAATACAACCTTAGTTGTATAAAACTCTAGAAGGAAGGATATAAGTTACGGGGAACCAAGAAGAAGACGTAAGCAGCTACTGGATGACCTTACGGACAGGAGCGGATACTGAATATTGAAATAGGAAGCATTAAATCATACTCTGTGCAAAACTCGCTTTGGAAGAGGCAATGGACCTGTCGTAGGACAGACTGCGGAATGAATGCACGAATGAATGCATGAATGACTGAAAACCCAGCTTCACGTACACGTCGCAGCTTTCAATGAGCCAGCATCAAGTCATATACAAGAAAGCAGAAAGATAAAACTTAACACCTATAAGCAAGTCCCTCCAGTTTTAGATCTCAATCCTGTTACAAATGCTCGTCATACCAAATATAAGAAACCGATATCATAAGCAGGGCCGGACTAAGGAGCCAGCCAGCCAGGCAGATGCCCAGAAAGCAAACCTATAGAGTTGCTAATACATCACAAGTACTGTAAATGTAGCTGGGTTGTGCACCATGGTATGTCTGACGGAAGGATATTAACAGATGGCTTCGTTGGTTAATATTTACAACGCAACATGACGAATTGCCTTAATGATAAAGTTAAAATACTACGTACAACAAAATAATTTCTGGTTTCAGTAAAGCACAACAAGATATTATTTTATTTGTTGTGTTTGATTGAAGTCAGAAACTATTTTGTTGTCTTTTTTAATTTAATGAACACAACGGGATGTCCTCTAAAAAAAGTTAAAGAAAGAGGCTGTTTAACCACAGTTGCCGGACAAACTTCCATTACATTTGACATCATTCAAGTGTTTTAGAATGCTGCACGTGCAAGCACTGTATCTTTTATCACAATGACGTGGCAGCTGGGTCAGTTAACTACTGACGGGTCACATTCTCTTATTCGTAAGTCACTTCCGATCAGTACAAATCACCACATTCACCCTGCATGCAGTTCAGAACCACCGACGTACATAACTAAACTCAAACCTCAAGCTGAACTAAAAATTACGCACTTTATCCAATACACGCTTCTACCTTCAGTATACATTCTGTAGTAATGAAAGATAACGCACCGCATGAGCGCTATGTTATCTGAGTTCATATACGATGCAAGACTTTGAGCGGATGATAACTGTACTCATCATGTGCCTGGAATTCGTGTTTATTTAACGACAGTGTGGCTGGCTCAGACTTTACGGCATCAAATGATGGGATGATTCAGTGGACGCATGCAGAAGGAAGCGGGTGGAATTTACTTTAAGGCAGTTTCCCAAACTGTGCTGCGCAGAACCCAAGGAATCCGCAACCAGTTCCCAGGCTACTTTGAAGTTTACTTATTCTTTAATTAACTGAATAATGCTTTGCTAAAAATGATTAACTTCTTTAATTGGCGATATGTTTAGTTCGTACGACCGTTAGAATATCTAATTAAGAAACCCCCATTTACCCACGGAGCAAGTGTAATCAGTTAATCACGCAATGCATTGTTATGTATGCTACTGGTATGTATTCGTAGCTACCTAAAATCGGTTCTGAGATAAAACTATCTAATTTTGGATACCTATCATCCGGACACTTTACATTTACTTCAGCAAGGATGTGAGGATCCGTGGTTATTTTTCGAAGCGAAAAGGGGTCCGCGAGCAAAACAGTTTTGGAAACACTGGCTTAAGAGAATCAGGAACAAGAGCGGCAATGTGCGTATAATGTAACATTGCGAGGTATGCGGGTACCCACTGTTGCCATGGAAACGCAAGACCAAAAATTCTTTCCTTTTGTACGGTTGAGGCACATATGTCGCTGCCAAAAATGGTATAAATAATAATGCGTTGCCATGGAAACGAAATGCTGTGTTGTATTTATTGTTGCTGCGCTACGTATGTCGCTGCCAACAGTGCGAAAAACTCCTTTGTTTTTCATGTAGAATGCCAGATACTTTAGCCAGATTTTAAATAAATTTGGATTTTCTCAACAGTGGTTGATAAAACTCCAACGTCAAATTTCACCAATATCCGTCGAATGGGAGCCGCGCTGGTACATGCGGACGGACGGACGAACATGAGAAGCAAACTGGCACTTTTCGAGGCTACGCAAAAACAACAAACAAGACAGACAATGTCGTATAAACGTAATATTGAGGCGCGTTCGCGTAACCATTATAGCCGTGCCAAAGCAAGTAGTGTGTGTGTTCAGCCTCATTTACCCAGCATGCAATGTGCAGGGTACATAGTGTCTGTCATCTGTGGTGTGTCTTACTCCACCTTATGTTTCCACATTATCTCATAAACGTCGCAAAATTTGGAAAAATATTATTGAACATAAAATGTGTATTTCGATCTTCTCTACAGCTTTCATGTGAAACATTTCTCATTCAAAGAAGAATTTACCGAGATACTATCATAAATGTACAATGCGCGTTGAGGGGAGGCATTAGGTCAAAAGGTGCCAGAAAATAATGATCCACTTTTTTATGGAGACCAACGTCATAGTCTCATGACTACAACAAAAAAGAACATGTCAGTATATTTAAAATTTCAACCAAGCACCTGATGGCCTATGTACAAGAAATGTTCTATGTATCGAGGTCATTCCCTTCGTACGGTTGAGGCACATCCTGTAGTGTACTTTGTATCAAGGACATATTTCATTCTTATGCTTAATAGGGGATTTTATTAATGATATAACAGTAAACTATAGAATGAATATAAAATAAATATGAGACACAATGCACGGAGAGCGCCAACTGCAAATTCTTGACAAATTCGTGTTTCAAAGTGAAAAAAATTATGAAGAGCTACACGTCATGGAAGACGGAGCACCATATTTTACGTTTCGTGTTCGTGGGTGAATTGAGTATTTTTCTCGCGGTGGAATGGGCGTTGGGGACCAGTGTAACTCTTCGGTGGATTGGGCGTTTAGGACCAACAGAATGGCATCCACGTTTTTTTTTTTTTTTGTGGGCTGCGCTATAGAGGGAGTCTACAGGTCAAAACGAAGAACAATTACTGAATTGGAACAACAAATTTGAGATACTTTCGCCAATATCTGTATTGACTTCCAAAGGAAAAATGTTGAGCCTTGTGTTTTTTATGTTGCTGAAGTGTTTGTAATATTCTGGAGCCTACGTTGAAATCTGACACTACATGGTGGTGGATGGGCTTGAAAATGATGCAAGAATTACAGCAATACAGTATTCCATTTATGACATACAGAGTAATTTAACACTATGTGCTTACTTTGCAATCACTCTGTTTACTATCTTACTCTGGAAGAAACATGTTTTGGTGTCTTTAGTCACCGCTGTAAAGAATTGGGACATTACTCTATAGTTTGTTGTTGGTTAAAATGGTATTATAACACGTCAGTATAGTTTGTCGTTACCCAACAGCAAACTATAATATCATTTTATAATAAAATTTGAAATATTGTATTTTAACTACATAACAACACATTTGATATACATGATTACGTAAAACTTTTATTGCTGTACGTTGTGACAAGCTCCCTGAAGATGGCTATCACGCCGCAACATATCGGAGCAAAATAATAATAAAAAAATACACAATACACAAAATTGTACATTTGTTGGTACTGACGAAGTTAATATTTCAATTCGCAATGCACGGAATGAATAATACGAAAGCTTCAAACTGTGTTCGTCCCTTACAATTGGTAATAAAGATTCACTTTCATACCAATCAACGAATAAAACATGTTTCTAGCATTAAGCACGACCAGCACCAAGACCTATAAATATTGTGCATATGGAATGTGTTCCACTTCGTACAAAACAGTTCCTTGCCTTCATACATACATACATACGACAACAACCCTGTTTAAAAATTGATGGCTCTCTTAACCGCTTAATGCAACGAGTAAACTATCCGCAGTATAACATCTGGCTAAAAGTTCTGAAACTGCACAGTGTAAATGATTTACGTATTATAGGTTTGATACGATTCCAGCACAAGGCCGTTACTTCCCGACTTATCTTTGTCATAGTGACAGTTTGCGGGGAGTTAGTTTTTAAATATTACTTAAATGTGATGTAAGTTTTACGTCTGCATTCTGAATTGTGCACTTAAAACATTATCAGCAAGCGATCTTAAACTACGCAATTGGGAAGTGACAATAAATAAGTATATAAAAATACGAAGATGAATCTTTAACTGTCATTAAACTGGAATTTACACATTCAGTAGAATTTTCGAATTCACGAACATTTTCTCGGTTTCATTTCCTTCTGAATTGACACAGCACTTCGACATTTATTTCGGCCTGCGTTTCTTAGTTCGCAGTAAATAACGGAGAAATCACATTTCATATTTCCTGTCACTGATATGCATGTTCAATTACCTCTTTACTAAAGCAACTATGTACTGCAACATAGACACACGCACACGTAATATAACTTACCAATCCAGCATGTGGCAAATAGAAACGCTGTTTTACCGAAAACAGTTCTATACATAACGCCCTTATACAGGATAGTTAACAGACACATACTTGCAGTAAACATCACTCTTTCGCGGCTTGCACGCCAACTCTGCAGCAACAAACACGTACCACACTCGCTCACCTGCCTATCCACAGCAGGCAGTGAAGGACAACCTGGCAACACATTGTGGAGATGATACAGATAATAATAATACCGACGCAGAGATCATGACCCACTTCCTCGTAGTCCGGAATACGCCCAACCGTTGGCAGCACCTTCCAACTTCTACCCTACTATTGATTCGTATACAGCGCAAATATCCACTTCGCTTCTGTAGTCCTGTGCTTCATTTAAGCATCACGGCATAAAGGTATATGGGGGAGAGAAGGCTTATCTCCACACTGAGTAACGGGGTTCATTCTCCTGACGGGGGGGGGGGGCCGGGCCGTGAGGCTGCCCAATCCCCTCCGTATAGTGTCGGGGATAAGAAAAAGTGGGGGTATACC
>Ga0123355_10022792_pt1 | contig 10041 bp, 8 predicted proteins | sample TergutEmb28metaG_3_FD_89872 | JGI IMG/M metagenome (GOLD analysis project Ga0123355, IMG submission 89872) | Embiratermes neotenicus P1 segment gut microbial communities from Petit-Saut dam, French Guiana - Emb289 P1 | ecosystem: Host-associated > Arthropoda: Insects > Digestive system > Gut ...
TACTACTACTACTACTATTACCACCACTACCACAACCACCACCATCACTACCATTACTACTACTACTACTACTAGTAGTACTAGCAGTATTTGTATTGCTGCTGCTATTACTTTTCTGTCCCACTTCCACCAACAACTGTCTGTAGTTTCTGTCTTGAAAACTTGAACAGTTGGATAAGGCAGATGTACATATCAGGTCATAATTTTCATTATCTGCACTGTTAGGAGAAGAAAGTCAGTTGATGAAGCCACTTCTGCTTCTGCTTTTGCTATCATAAGCAAGCGTGTGCTGCAGAAATGTTAAGGTAAAAGTGGCAGTTAATCAGACTTATCTCGTCAGTTACGATGAAATGCTGTAGTGTGTGGCCATGGGCCAAGTAGAGTGTGTGGTTGTTGACTATGACCCAATGCTTTAACTGCAACCGAAAAAAATGAAGTTTTTAGAGGTGATCAGGTCTGCCAGTGTGGAGTGATTTTCAGAGTACTGGAGAATTTCTGCTTTTGTTATAAGGACATGTACATACAACAAACATTGCCATTAGGCATTGTGGTAGGTCAGTGGTTATGGTAGCTGGATCTGTCTGAAACAGAAATGTACAACATGCTGATGCATCTGATAACCCAAGTGACTTAATTGTCTGTTGAATGCGTAATGGGATCCAAATGACCTCTTGATTCTGTTCACTCAAGTTTTGTTAGAGGAGAGAGACTAGATAGCTATTAGATTTACAGAAAGAATTGTTACTAAATGAGAACATGAAAGATAGTAGTCTTTCACTGAGCTTAAGTGTATGCTTAATAGGAACTGGCATTTAGTCATTACCCAAGGAACAGTCTTATTGCTTTTAAGTTGATGGTTTTGGGAAACAATTTTTGACTGCTCACGCAAGGAAAAGATTTGATTTGTATTATGAATAATATCAATAAATTATACTCATCTCCACTTCCATCTCATGTTATGGAATGGTGCTGTTGTCTGCCTTTATTTTGATTACTGTATTTACTTCTCTAATTTCTGCATATTCAATAGGTGGTAGATGGTTGTTCATTTATACTACTGTATCACATGCCAAGGCCATGAATGCAGTATGATAAGAAGACTGTAATTGTGAGTGAGCATTTATTGTCTCTCTTTAATGTTTTATCCCAGCCTTTTCCTGGAGGGGCTGAGGAAACCTGAAAAACACCCAATGTGGATATTTGGTCCCAATTCAGGTCTTAAAATGTGGGTGTTGAATGTAAAATGAAATCTCCCGTTCTTGTGTGTCCTTCCATAAGTATAGTCTGTATTTATTATGTATTGTCACTTGACCCATCGAGTGCATTGTTGGCCTTCCTGCAGGTATTTTTGATTTTAAGTTCGTTGTCACTTTGGTTAATCGGTATTCATTCGTACCATCTGGCCAAACTGGTCAAGTCTTTGTACTGCCTCTTGTAATTTTTACTCTGTTCCTCACAGTGTTTCTAATATACCTGGTTGAGACCTTGATAGGTATATCAGCTGTACTGATTGAGAATTTTCATTGTTTTCTGAGGCAAATTCCAGGAAAACTTAGAGATTACTACCTTCCCAGTCATTTATATTCACTGCATATAATCATGCCATCATCTTGTAGAGTGCTGTATAACATCTGCAGTTAATGTAGCATTGGTAAATTACCTGAGAATACACCATGTTCAGTTACCTTCAGGTTTCCCTGTATATCCTGAACTTTTCTGTCTCCCGTAATTAAAGTGTTTACATGAGCAGCTGGCAAGTAGATAGATTATGCATGTAAATATGGTATAGTGAACCATTGCAACAAATGAAAATGTTGATCAGTTTTGAATCCCAACTTTGGGCCATTGACTATATAGGAAATGAATATTCCTAATACTGTCTCATAATGGCTCTGAAAAATCTTATATTGTATTAAGTTTTCAATTATAGTGTAAGGCTATACGTAATACTTGATTGATTGTATGTTATTAAAAATGAATATGTGATATGATGTTTGTGTGTGTGTGTATGGGTCCTAATGGTAGAATGAATGTCATAGTTACATTATGGTGAAATATGTATCTTAGTACTGATTTAGGTAAGGAATGGGTAAGAATGTCAGGTTATTTAATTTCTCTGCATGTTATCATGTGTATGACAGCTTTTTTGTACAATGAATAATTTTTAGTCAGTTCGAAATGCTCAATTTGGTAATTTTTAAGGTGATCAGAGGCTTGTCTTTAATTTAGGATTTCAATAGGTTCAGTACATCACAGGAAGAACAGCTGTCCCAGGGTTAGGTTACAGCTCAGACTGTGTTTGTGAGGTCCAGGGTCTTTGTATTTTTGGGTGTTTTCCTCCATCCCCTGAAACAACTGCTGTCTCCCATGCCCACTCAGGTAGGCAGTAACTTAAAATGTTGGCTTAATATTTCCCAGAATAACTTATTTCACATTATATCATGTTAATCCATTGGCGTGCTCTAACAGCAACATAATGCCCTCCTAGTTGAGTAACATGAGTTACTTTGATGGTTGTGACTGAAAGTTAAAATGCACTCATAAACCTTTTGGGTTTTCACAGCACAGATATTCCGATTATGATCCTGTAGATTTTAACACCTTGTAGTTTTATAGGTGGGTACATATATTTCAGAAAAACACTCTACCTCCATCTTCAGTGTTGATGGATTAGGTCCAAGTTAGGACTGATGCCTAAGCCAAATTTAGGATTACCATTAGGAGCATTTTCAATCATGTTCACTGGGAGAGGCTTAAAATAAACCACATTTGTGAATTCATAACTTAATAGTTCTCCAGTTTGCTGCATATAACATTTATTCAGCTAAAGATGTGCTAACTAAGAAAGTAATAAAAAAAAAAGTCAGGGCTGCAAGGGATCAACAAATCATACTTAATGGTGAAGTTTGCTTTAAAGGTTACACCGGAGTCAACCCTGCAACAATAGGTGTACGGGCAAACCTAACAATAGTACTGTGACCACACCCACAAGAGCATTGGACATTTGAAGGGTATGTTAATTGATTTTGTGCTATGTACTACTTTACAGTGTAACTATACAGAGATGTTTATTATGAATATGTCTAGAGTCATCCTTTGATTCCCAGGAATTTAAGTGACTGCCAAGAACCTTACTTGGAGGACTGCACTTGCAGATAAGGCAAGATATATATGTATGTATGTCATTTATTGCCAAAATTGGTTACATATCTACGAACTTAATTCTTAATTTTCATGTTCAGTCACACTTATTCTTAGATTACCTTTCTGCAGAAACATTATATGCAACACCAAACAAGTACTGTGCAGATCAGATCACTGTATGCTGTCAAGAATCTGTCTCATTGATTCAGACAGTTTTTTGATGGGGAAAGGTTTGAGGTAGTTCTGCATACCATGGAAATTGCCCTGGATTTTGTAGTACACATATATGGTTGTTAATAATTTGGTTCTTTATTTCTGTGATATTCTGTTTATCTTTTTGTAGTCTTAGTCATAAAAATGAGTTGTAATAATTGTTATTCAAAGTGTAGTTTGTGTGTATCCAGGTTGGTATGGTGAATTTTGTATGTGTGTATGTTTTCTGTAAAGTGAATTCTAGTAATAAACACAAGAACAAAAAATTGCTCTTTCCAAAAAGTAGAGGTGAGACTAATCACTTTACATATGACAAATGCTCAATTGAAACTGTAACTTTTGTACGCACAGGTGCCATGAGAATTTATATCCTGATCACGGAATAAATCAAAGATACACTACAAAACACCATAGAATATATTTAAACTACAAGCATGAACTGAAATGAATGAATGGTGATGTGTGGGGGTGAAGCATTTAGGATGTGGTGTCTTCAGTTTCACCAGCAGAAATTTGATGTGCAATGAATATTTGTCAGATGTGACACATGTCTGTGAACTGGAGGAAACCATTCCAGGACCTTCTTTCAGTAACACAGTTATAAACCTAATATTTTCTGTAAAGCATTCAAGTAAAACTTGTAGACCCTAACTTAGAGCAGGCTAGAATGGCAGCAGGAAGTGAGTGGTGATATGGTCACATAAAATAATCCTACATAATCTAATAATGTACTTTCTACCTGGTAATAGACACACTTTGGGATATAGGTAATTGTATACTTTTGTACATAGTGGTGTTATTTATGCTGTAGAAATGTTCATTTGGATTGGATTAAGATATACTCTAACACATCTTCACTTTTACATGATAGCAAAGTAACTCACTGTCGAAAGCTCATGGATATTATAATTACTTTTTAAGTGTAAAACTCTTGGATTTCAGTGTAGGTAGTAACTTAACGAATACAATTTGGTCATTTGTGCACCTGATTGTGAATGCCTCACCGCCATACAAAAAAAAAAAATCATGAAAGCTGCAGAATTGTAGTAATTAAACCAGCTTAGGTTATACAGTCCTTTTCCAGTCAGTTTGGTTTGATTGTGATTCCAACTGAACTTGCCCACAATAAGAAGCATGAGGGTAGATACCTTACAGCTGAAAGATGACTGCAGGGGTAACAAGTCTTGCCAGCGTTATAAAATATATGTGGGTGTACACATGCAAGTAAGAGAGTGGATTTGAGAAAAGAATCGACAGATACTGAATATGATTGAATTATTGTTTCTGATAGGCATGCTGACAATGCCAGTGGTGACCGGGGTTCGTGAAGTGAAAATGCAAGAAAGTGACAGATTCTGATGTTAACAATGGGCCACAATTGGTATTGACCAAATGTGCAACATTCCTGCCATATGTTTGACAACCTCGATTTATGTTTAAGGCCACAGGGTGGTTTTACTCAGTGCGTCGTTTTAGCTTTTCCGCAGTCGTTCGTCATGCCAGGATGGTAAGTCAGTTAAGGCAAATTGACACTCAGATTCCACAATCATAGTTGGACACTACGTAACTCGGATTCTGTAAATACCCCAATAAGAAGAAAAAGAAGAATGATGATATGAAAAAGCCACTTCCAAGTTGCATGGGTGGTAGGATATTTTTTACGGACTGTGCAAATGTTCATAACGGTCTACATTATACCTGGATGGTATCAACTCGTGTGTGGCACTTTGGTCTGTGGCGCGTCTTTTATCTGTGATGGGAATTCGCTGCAACTGCAAGAACAACGTAGCTGCGATGAACGTATGAGAGTTCCGTGTATGAAAACGAATGTGTGTGTAATACGAGCAGGTTGTCATATTTAAAAAGAAATGGTATCTGGAAGAGCTTTACATTTCGTGTTTAAAGTAGCCGATAGAGCACTTACTGCGAAGTTCTATCGGGAGATTTTGGGAATGAAGGTAACTACTTTCACTAATAACTAGAACTAACGAACGGAATTCAACTGTAATATAACTTGAAGAAAGTACAGCTCCGAACTAACCGTAAACCATTTCGTAACTTAATATCAGTGTAAATTACAGTACGCGTTCCGTTAAAGTAATCGGACAAAACAACCGAACTAGGAATAGGAAATCGCGGTGTATTAGAGTTTCTGTTGCTGTTCATTATAGTTGCACTCTTCCCACTCTTCTCTCATCACCATGATGCCTCGTACCTTTTTTAAGGTGGATCGTTCCTTTTCACCTCACCTGTATAAGTTAGCTTACAAATCTGGATAGGCTAATTTATTTACAAGTTGTAATGGATATGCTGCACAATCCAGGGCCTTGTGCAAGAACTTGATTTAATGGTGAGTGAGCAAAAATCACATCTGTCATTTTCTTCAGGATCCATTAGGCTGGTTGTGTGTCAAGTAGTAAGGTACCCACTATATGCAACAACAAATCCATTGTATGTGTCATTGAATTAACAGTGTCCTAAAATAGGTTCCCAGACTTTCTCCCTCCCCCAGACCACGTGAAAATTGCAGAGGGTCTTGCTGTCTGCTGTTTATTAGTTGTGATGTTATGCTTTCTGTGCTAAAGTTTAGCAGCTACAGGTAAAGGTAAAAGGTAGATTTCACCCTAGAATTGGCCACGAAGGCCCAGAGGGGGAGTAGAGGTATAGCTCTGCCCTTTCTTTAACCTTGGCACTAGATGGGTTTGGGTGGTCAATGCCACACCCTGGCCACTTTACCCCCAGGAAAGAGACATGGTACACATTTTATAGGAGGCTTGGTGGGCCCCAGTTCCAGTCCGGACGGGTGTGGAAAATCTCAACCCCCACTGGGATTTGAGCCCTGGACCTTCCAGCCCGTGGTGAGTCGCTATACTGACTACACTATCCCAGCCCACAAAGTTTAGCAGCCAGAGTGTTTTAAAATATATGTTGAATTAAAATTTAACATAAAAATGGATTAAGAAATAGATTATTATTAATAGTCAGTATGAATGTTAAGTTAGTGGATGTGCAAGTTTTACTGATCACATGAATCCTTGGACCCCATTCTGAGAACTTATGCCAGGTTGATTTCTTGAAGCCAGGAAAACATCAGTAGTTGAGGTACTTAGGGTAATGGCTGTGAATGTTATATGCCTTGCAAGATGTGATGTGATGTAGTCCAGTAGAAATTTACCAACATTTTTGAGGAATCTGTTGCTTTTTCCATTTGTTTACCCTGTAAACTGGGGCAGCAGGTTTCTCAGAAATGATAAATTTGTACTAAACTATATAGTTTAACATCCCAGAAGACAATAATGTGCAGAGAGGACATACGGTATGTCAGTATCTTACAGCACTTGCTGATTCTGACATGTGCTGCAGTCTCCTGTGGTAGACACTGTAAGAGAGGCATGGCTGTTGTATCAGTGTGTAACAGTATTCATCTTCATTAACAAGTGGTACTGAAAAGAAATTTGTTAGACTTGTAAGATATTTATCACATTTCTCATGTGTGTTTATGTTGAATGCTATAATCATATGGTCACTTGATAGTGAAAACTTCTCTAAATTATGTGTTTCCAGTAACCATACATGGGGGTGCAAAACAGATGACACAACCCATGCTATATTGAGACACTGCTGAGGTTGTGTTGTTACTTTTAGAAATGTGTGCATTTCTTGCAATGCCTGTATTTCCTGTTTTAAGGTGCTGAGGCATGAGGAATTCAAAGAAGGATGTGATGCTGCATGCAATGGGTAACTGTCAAGAGTTTTTGGTATTTATTTCATTATAATTCTACTGAAATGTATTCTAATGATCTGGTTACAAACAGCAGTAGGTAAGTTATAATTGATGTACAGTATTATACACTAACAGTTGTATACACTGATGGTGATATTAGCATAAAAACACATTGGTACTTGCAAAAGAGTGTTAAGTGCAAGGCAATGGACCAAAATAATACTGTACATCATAACAGTATGTATGTATGGATTACAGTTATAACTGTTTATGTTTGGGCTAGTAATCTTGGATAAAACCTAAACTTATTGACAGGAATGTTTGGTAGGTGAGAATGGTTTATGTCAATTTGGTACCTGTAAATAGACCATGAACTCAGCAACAAGGGTATATGGTTGCAACTTTGCATGTTCATTTCATTTTTTCCATATTGGCATAGGACTTGATAATCCCTGATTGAAAAGGATTTCAGTGACTGATAGCTTCTAAAAAGTACTGTGTTCCATGGATGTAGTTACAAGTGAGTAACTGGGAGCACAAACAAAGCTGACATAGATTGGTAACTTATTCCTTACACTTCTGTAGGAGTACAAAGTCTATAATTCATTAACTGCATTTGTCATAAACTGAAAATGTCCTGTAAATGTAAACCTATGGGTTTACTTTATTTTTCCTGTTGGATGCACTTGTTTTTCTCATAATCCTGCCCTTCAGGGCACCAAGAAATGAGGTGGTACATAGCATGTTATGTTGAAGTTTTAGTCTGATTATTTAGAAGTTAAGTGAATTGAAAATTAACTTTTTAAGTAACATATATGGAGCTGGAGTAGGGTAGTTGGTACAGCAACTTGGTTACAGACTTGATGGTTTAGGTTTTGAATCCCAGTAGGGGCAAGAGATTTTTTCCTCTCCAAAATGACCCTTCCAGCTCTGGACCCCAACCAGCCACCCAGTCAGTGGTAGTGGGGCTCTTTCCCAGAGCTAAAACAGCCAGGGCATGAAGCTAACTACTCATCTTCATCTAATGTTGTGGTTGAGAATGAGTGGCGGCACTATATATCTGCTTCCCGTATATCCCTTCACAGCGCTGACACGGAAAACTGTACCTTTAGGTAATATGTACTGACATGAAAGCAATATCTAGGTTTCTGACAGTGATGATATGTAATATGTTTTCTGGGTAGAAAGATGTAAGTGCTTATGTGGTTTTGTTGGCTTTATCAAGAAATATGCCACACAAGAAGCCCTGTGTGACGTTTGTGTTCTGTCATGTTTGTTGTAGAAATTGAAACCAAAGGATACATGAACGTCACTGTAGTTTCTCTTCTTTGACATTTTTTTACTTAAGCGAGGCCTAAGAAAAAAAGCACTGTGATGTAAGTTACTTGAAAAGTAGTGACTAATCTGAAAAATTAAATTAATAAGCTTAGACCAGCTGTATGTATGAAGCATATGAGTCTGTTACTGACTTTACAGTAACATTCTGTGCCATCCTATCTTTATATCTTTATAACATTATTTGATCTCAGAAATATTCTTTTCACTGGACAGTTTTGAGACTAGCAATAAGGAAAGCAAAGAAACATTTTTTTGCAGCTAGTTCTTGTCTCCCCAAAGTATTCATGGACCACAGGTTAATATCCCCTCTTCTAAAGCATGTTTGCAGCAACACTGTTTCACAGAGATTGTTGTACTGCTTTCAGATGAAGGCTGCACTTTTTGTGCCAGTAATATTTGTCTTCAAGTATTCAGTAATTTTGTTGCTACTACATAGACACTTGCAGTTAAATGTTTCACTTGATGGTTTTCCAGAGATGGAATTTGTCCATACGTGGTGGATGAATGGAACATTACTGTCTGTACTATTGCTAATCATTTCTAATCCACTTCTTTTTACTGTTATGCCAATCATAACATAAAAAAAGCATTTCAAAGTAATAAAAGCAAAATGTGCTCATTATGTGTGTGGTAAATAAAATGTATTCCCTAGCCCCTCCATGTTAAAATTCTGTGTAAACATTGTAAAATTAAGTGACACATTCTTTTCTTTTAGTCCGTATGACAATAGATGGAGTAAGACCATGGTTGGATATGGTTCAGAAGACACTCACTTTGTGGTAGAACTGACATACAATTATGGTATTACATCATATGAAAAGGGAAATGATTTCTTGGGATTGACAATACGATCTAAAGAAGCAATAGAGAGGGCTAAAGCACAAGGCTGGCCTTTAAAAGAGGAGCATGGGCTTCATGTTTTGGAGGCCCCTGGAGGCTACAAATTTCAGCTCATCAATGAACCTCAACCAACACACAAAGGTGGGATACATTGCTTGCATAGTTAATATTTTGTTAAAAATTTAGTTTTTTGTTGGCTTTTTTCTGTCCTCCTCTTTCTTTACTAATTTGTATGAAGTGCAGCCTCACATAGCTTTTTATTGTTCAATCTGTGTCCTGCCTGCAGATTACAAAAGAAGGTAATCAGGTTAATTACAGGGGCACCAAAGTGCACATCTTGTAGACCAATATATAAAAGATTTAAAATATTAACATTAACCTCATTATATATTTATGAAACATTATGCTTTATGAAAAAACACTATCATAACCTCAAATATAGATTTGAGATTCATGAACATAATACCAGATCTAAAAACGATCTTTATCAACAATACTGTAATACTTCTAACTATCAGAAAAGTGTACTAAACATGGGAACAAAATTATTTAATAAATTGCCATCACAAATAAAGCACTTGGACAATTACAATAAATTTAAAAAGGAACTAAAAAATTTTCTTCTGGTCAATTCATTTTATACCATTGCAGAATTTTTTTCACTCTAAGTTAATGTTTAACCTCACAGTTTTATCTCTAAGGTACTATGTGGGTAACAGAAGCTTGAATAAATTAAGTAATCCTCATAAACTCAATTGAGCTAGACTATGTGATACTATAGA